>JAEEGH010019445.1_pt1 | contig 14242 bp, 17 predicted proteins | sample 9134181 | NCBI WGS metagenome assembly JAEEGH01 (sample SAMN16246544, study PRJNA631951) | gut metagenome | biome: gut microbiome; feature: rumen; material: DP-attached | host: Bos | place: Iran: Karaj | collected 2018-10 | reverse complement strand
GCTTTGCTATTGCAAAGGTTATCGATGATATCGACGTCGTATCCGGCATTCAATAGTTCTACGACGGTATGTGAACCAATAAAGCCGGTGCCGCCAGTGACAAGAATCTTTTTCATATAGGTTATTATATCATGGCAAGAAAAAGCCTCCGTCGGTGTCGGCGGAGGCGCGCATTTAACAATAGTGACGCTCGTTGGCGATACGTGATGGCGAGTCGCCACACCACATTCTGCCATTGCGAATAGCCTGCCTGCATTTTTTGCAAAAGCCACTGCGTCCAGCGCTTGCCTCGTAAAACTGCAGAATCGATTCGTGGCTACCCATGGCCTGCACGATGCAGTCGGCATCGTCGCAATGTAGTTTTTCCTTGCCCTGATAAATGCAACCCAGGATATACCTCAGCGAAACGGAGGCGGCTTCTTTGAGTTCTCTTTCCGTGCTGCAATGCTCCAGAGAAATGATTCCGGCGCGAGAATCGAAGCAGGCATACGGGCTGTCTTGGCTGCTAGAGATCTTCTGCTTCGTGAAGATTACGACGATTTCTCTAAGCTCGTGTATTTCGTTGTGATCCGAGATTGTTGATGCGATTTTTTTGGCTTTGATTGTCCAGGTGTCGCGAATGAAGAGCGCGTCGCGTAAGTTCGCATCGACGTCTTTGTAGTCGAAAAAATTATCTTCGTTGCCCGCGAGGTAGAACTTCAGGCCAGGAAGTACTCCGATACATTCGGCGACTGCAGCCTCAAAGATGGGTCTGCATTGATCGAGCTCTGAGGACCAGGCGACAGTTACAGGTCTTTGTCTTTTGTATGGCATATTATTCCCCCTTTCAGTTACGAAAGCCACTTAGAAACGAACTGCCTCAAGAGAGGCTGGGCCTATTATAAAACGTATTCGCAGTTTCTGGCTAGATGTTGTTGACGTATTTGAGTTTTTCGTCCGGGAAAAGTTGGTTAAATACATAAACAAATTGCTTGGCCGGATTTTTTGGTAGTTGGTTGTAATTGACGCTAGATAATTCGTCTAGGACGTCGCGAATAGCAAAGCCAAGTAGTTCCCAGTTGGTTTCCACGAAGTCGAAAACCCATGGTTCTACGACGTTGGCGTAATCGTCATTCGTGAATGCGTCTTGAACATTTATAGAGGTTTTATCGGACGCGGTTTTCTTAGTAAGTGCGGAAATAATGTGCTGGTATTTTTTGGAATTGGCAAATTTTTCATTCCAGCCGTAGATGTTATTTGTGCGATTTGCGTAACTGGATAATGCGATTGGCGAGTGTAATAGTTGCGTTAATTCTTCGCTGTGGCTAGTTAGTTTGGCTATTTTTTGGTGTGGGTCGGAACATAGCCATTTGTATCGAAAATTGTCGCGGTTGATGGTCAGCTCGCGCATTTTCTTTGCAAGCATGCCAATAAGAATGGCGGCAAAGGCAGGATAGGCGCCGTCGGGATTCTTTTTCCAGCCTTTTTGGGCGCGAACTAGCATGTCGAGGATGATTTTTTCGGCATATTTGTAGCCGCTTTTTAGTTCGATGCTTGGGCCGATTGGCAGATATTTTTCAATGAATCGATGTGCATCTACAACGCCGTAGGCGTGAAGCGATTTACCAACGATTTCTAGATCCGCAGGCACGATAAGGCGGACAAACGAAAGGTTTCTAATAATTGAAAGCAGCGATAATACACGTACGACGTCTTCGCCTTGTAGCCTGTCTAGGTCATCAATGATAACGAAGATGACAGCTTCGCTAGCGGAATGTTCGTAATGATGATTGATTTCGAGAATAATGTCGCTAGAAAGCAGATCGTTAGAATTGTTCGATAAATTGAGGATGTAATATAGAACGTTGACTTTTGGGTCGCCGTCAAAATTTTCTATGAGCGAGCTGAGATTTTCGGACTTTTTGATGCACGACTCGATCATAACGTCATTGATGGTTTTGAGAATATCGTTAATAAACTCGCCAATATTGCCACTATATTTGAATGCGGATTCGTAAATGTAGCGGTTGCTAGCTTTGGTACTTTCGTTGATGGCGATCAGTAATGCAGTAGTTTTGCCGGAGCCCCACTTGGAGTTGATACACAGAGTATTGTTATCCGCACTGCTATGGTCGATGTACTGCGATATGGGCGTAATACCTTCGTTGATTAAGGCAGATATAGTGTTGCGGGTTTTCTGATTGATTGGCCCTTTACCATAGATGAAGCTGATGAGTTTTGCGCGGGTAGGCTGCGGCGATTTGCTCCCCCGCCCTTTGAATAGCGCCAAAATGTATTTCTTGTCCCGAATAATAATGTCAGGAAAGATGCGCTTTTTAATCCTTGCCGACAAATATGCAGATACGGTAATAGTAATGACGCAGGTGGCCAAATAGAAATTGCCTTTCGTGATGGCTGGGGCGTTTAAGAATTTTGGGCAGATGGCTACGAAAATATTGCGGATTGCATTAAAAAGACCGTAGGATATTTCTGAAAGCAACACGAAGCTACAAATGAAAAATGCAACAATTATAACGGCACCGGAAAATGGCATTCTGTGCTTAGTCTCGTATGGCTTGGTGTAATAATTAGCACGCTTTCGATGGTTGATTTGCGCCATTCATTAATTATAAATAGGATGCTTGCGGATGGAAAACATGAGCACGATGAATAGAATCTAGGTAAATTGCATAACTGAGCTGAGTCTGGCGCACCAACTTACGCGCTTGACAAAATTACTGTATTGTGGTAGAGTTATATTCGAGGTAACAGTTGGGAACCTAGTATCTAAACAGGAGGTATTATAATGGACGCTATTTACGAAAAGGTGTGGAGCGAGATACGGGAGAATGATATTGTAGCCATTCAGGCTATGATGAATGATTTTAATGTTTTCAAGGGCGATGTCGAGCCTTGCATCTCGAAGGCGAGCAAGGGTGTGATGACTGCAATACTTACATACGCCTCAGCGGCATCCTTAAGCGGAAGCCTTGATGAAGCTATGGCCAGTGAGTTGATTGATCGCCTGGCTATGAAGGTTGATATCATTCAGCTGTCGAGCTATGTGGTTGCTTGTGCGGCGATCGAGGCAAAAGATACTGATGCGATCCCCGAAGAAATCCGGATGGCTCTGGGTGGAAAAGAGAATAATGATGATCTTATCCAGGCGATCGGCGATCTTGATCCGGCTATTTTTGCGACTCTGCTTCGTTTTATTGCGGAAGGCGGAATCGAGCAAATGTATGCGGCCAATTTCCTGCCGATTATTCGGCGCATCTACGAAGACAAGATTATCGACAGGGGTGTTCTGTTTGCCTATATGGCCCTTAGTCTTCGTAAAACCTTTGAAGAAAGCATGGCGGAGAAGTCTCCTTCCTTCGCACTCCTCAGTGCTGGTCTTTCGAGCCTCTCCCCGTTCTGATAAGAACGCGATTAACGATTAGCGAGTTTAAGTAGTTTGAAATAATTCCCAACACTCACCCCCCCTCAACCGAGGGGGTATTTTTCTGCTTAAAAAATACCTCGCGCGGGCGAGGTATGGATTACTGGAGCTAGAAGCGTTCGCCACGAATAACTTCTGACGGCTGGTCGGACCAGAGGGAGCTGTCGCGGATCCATTGCCGACATTCGGAGCAGAAATGATCCAGGCCAGTGGCGCTTCTGCGCTTGATCAGATTCAGGACGCTGGTTCGACTTGCGAGATTGCTCATAGTGCAGGTCGGGCATTCACAGTGGATTTGGACGCCGTCGTGAAAGAACATATGCCCCATAATATGTTCTAACATCAAGGATGCTACCATTTCGATTTCGCTGTCTTCCCAGCCCTCGAGTGATATGACGCCAGAGCCGTCTCTGTAGTGCTCCGGACTGGTATCACTGGAGTAGTGTACGTATCTTTGCTGCGTAATGACGATGATGACGTCGTAACGGCGTTGATAATCGCTGCTTCTGAGGCTGTAAAGAACGCGAGCTACGAACGGCAGGTGTACTACGAAGCCGTTGCTGTCAATATCGCCGCTTTTAATTACGGCAATGTTTGCATCTTCGGTGCTGCGGATAATGTTGCCGGTGCCGATAATATAGAATCGACAGCCTGGTATGGTGCGGGCGCATTCGCGGATAGCGGCGGCTAACTGTTCGTTGCGGTGCGCCAAATCTTCAGTCCAGGCGACAGCGACGTTTAGTAAGTCCTTTTTAGCCATTTGGTTCCCCCTTTCGTGGCTAGAATCTTTGTGCAGTAATCGTGTCAAAAAAAGAACAGTCTCGTACGGACATGTGGATATTATGCGATATATATGCATTTATGTCAATGCGCCATGTATCTTGAATTTTGTATAGTTTATGCTATAATATATACAGTTACTCTAATGCACATTAACAATCCTACACCAAAAAGGAGGTGGAAATGGGTATATATTTTGGTGCAACATTTAAGATTAAGGATTCCGAAAACGAAAGATTTGCAGTGTATTATGAGAAGTCCTTGGCCAGACTTGACGATTCTGTGAAAGGCCCCCTTTATGATTGGAGGGATGATCTGACTGTAGTGCAAGACTCTGCGTCAAATCTTCCGCTGATTACCGCGGGGCGTTCTCTGCCGGAGATGACATATCTGGTGTTGGCGCCAGTCGATTACGGCGGTGGTCGGTATGACCAAATAATCGTGCCGAATGACAAGGAAGTAAAAGTTTGCAGTGTTGTGCGAGATTGCTATCCTTACGCACATGAAAGCGTTTGCGATGTTGTGATACTTGAGACGAAAAAAGACGACCTCGTCTGCATTCGTGACGCGTATTATGGTTATTTTCTTTACGTAATAACCGAGGATGACGTGGTGTATATTTGGGAAAATAGTATTGGCTTGCTACATATAAGTGCTCTTAATTGTTCCAACATTAATAGTGATTTGTATTGCGGTTATCTTGCCGATGGACGTTTCAATAACCAATATTGGCGCGAGATAAACCTGGCAGCGGATTAAGCTTTTATTAAGGAGGTGAAAAATGGGAGTTTATTTTGGCGTAGCGCTGCAGAAAACTGAATATAATACGGCAAAGTTGGGCGAGCGGGACATCTTTGCGCTAGATGGCCAATTCTCGGAATGTAGTGAGTTTTGGGGATGGCGCAGCGACTTATCGATCGATTATATGCCTAAAAAGTTTTGGCCTTTATTTAAACCAACACCAAGCGCGACTCGTGGATGGCACATCGATGAGCATGACTTAATCGGAGTAGCAGACGATTCGCAGCTTATTGTTGGCATTCCGTTAGCGAAGCTGACACACTCTCAAACAGACTATACTTATTTAGTCCTGGAGAGATGCCTGCGAGACGGGCTTGCGCCTAGCATGATCACAAAGCCGAAAGACCAGCAGTCCGAGATGATTCGATCTTATAGATACATTCCTTTGCGTAAAAACGTTTTTGGGGACGTTTTGGTATTTGAAGCTCAAAAGGACGATATGTTTTGCTGTATTGAAACAAACAATTTGACGCTCTATTTGGTTTCGGAAAATGGCGTGGAGTCTTTTACTTCTGAAACATATGACGGCTTGCGTGAGCGCGTACTCAGTGACAGGACCATGCCGCTGAGCGAGAAAGTGAAGAATTCCTTGAATTCATTTGGTCCTAGATACTGGTATCCTGTTTATCCTGAAAAGGAATGGTAATGATTATCGACAACTCTACACCAAAAAGGAGGTGAAAAATGGGAGTTTATTTTGGCATATCGCTGCAGAAAACTGGGCCAAAATTTAGGCGCTATCGGGCGAGTCTTGGCATGCAACCTATCTTCATATTGGAAAATGCATTTCCGGAATGCGAAGAGTTTTGGGGATGGCATGACGACTTGTCGATTGAGTTTGTGTCTGACCGCAAAACTCATACATTCGCCGACTATTTGCCTACTCCGCCGCCGAAGTTAGTACATCGCAAGACGGACGATATCTATTTGGTGCTGGCGCAGTATGAACGAGGTGAGCACAGTTCTAGTTTTATTGTCCGGCCGAAAAAATGGTGGCCCGAAGTGGTTCGATCCTATAATGACGTTCGTTTGAGTCAAGATACTGTTTACAGAGTCGTGGTGCTAAAAGTCAAGAAAGGCCAGATGTACCGTCTCGAGGAATGGTATGATGATGAGTCGTTACATGCCAAAACGCTCTATATGGTTTCAGAAAATGGCGTAAAGCTGTTCACGGCCGAGACGGACGAGGATCTGTACGAACTCGTGCTTGGCGATGAGACTATATCGCTGAGCGAGACGGATGATTATTACTTAACGCATACTAGTGTATGGGACTGGGGCCTTATTTATGATTGATGTAGTTAGGGCCTAGTTTCGAAGCACAAATGTTCATTTTTACGCAAAAAGGAGATGAAAAGATGGGTATTTATTTTGGTACGCCGTGCCATGCGAAGAATGGACTTGTTTACTCTGGCGATCGGGCCATTGCGAAGACGGACCCTTCTCTGGAAGGTGAGCTTGACGGATGGCGCGATGACTTGATCTTTGAGCAGTTGCCACTTTCGCCGTTTGGTGCATCGTGTAGTTCTCTGCTCTTGCTGAAGCCGTCGGATGAGAATGAAATGTATGTCGTTCTGAAGAAGGACTACTTTTATGGTTTTCTGAAGCGAGATTCCGTCATAGAGCTCAGAGGACAACATGCAAAAACTCGGAGCGTTGTGCGCAGAGAGGAAGATATTGACCTCTATGCGGACAATGAGGCGGTGGCTAGCGATATTGCCATTGTAGAACTTCGCAATAAGAACATGGTTTGCGTGATCAACCCTCAATATGTGTGCAGCCTGTTCTTTGCGCTGGAGGGGTGCATCGGGTTCGTGCAAAGTAATTATTATTCTTTGCTCGATAAATTAAAAGATAATCAGGCTTTTCTGGCGAGCGGCCTGGGGGAGTATCTCGATTTCAGATACAATGACTGCATTTATGAGCACTGGGACGATATGAGCCTTGAACCGAAGAGGAAGTAGCGTAAGAGAAAGTCTTGAGTTTTTTGTTTTTAGAGTGATGGTTATTCCCGCACGGAAGTGCGGGAATTTTTCATGGAGTATATGCTAGCAAGGAGCAATAAAAAACCTCCGTCGGTCTTGACGGAGGCGATTCTCCGGCAGGCTTCACATCAAGGCTCTGAATGCCTCTGTGCTGTCGGGATAGCATCCATCACATTCCGTCACGGTCACCGTTTCCTTAAGATCGCACACTCTCACACCGTCTATCCGCGCATTTTCAAGCAGTTCTTCTCTTGTATTATACTCATCTTTGTCAAAATAAAACCTGACATTTTTATAGGCATTTCCGTCATTTCCGTAGACGCCGATCTCATGCTTTTTGTTTTTATAAATAAAGTCTATATTGCAGCAGATTCCCATCGCTAATTCTTCATCAATAACACGAAACAATACAGATACAGGACTCTCCACACTTTTGGATTTAAAAAACGGCATATCTTTTACCTTCCTTTATTCTTATATTAATTATATCAAGTTCGGGTGTGAACATATTGAACTAATATGTCCAATATCGTACACCGCCGTGACGAGAGCAGGCGCCACGGCCTGTGGCCGTACTGCTGGTTCCGTCATTGCAGACGGCGCCAGTCCGAACGCCTGATTGCTGCCCCGCTCCGTTATTGGGGCTGGTTGTGTTGGGCGTGCTTGGACTTGGCGTGATGCTATTTTGAGATTTGCGAGCTTCCTCGGCGGCTTTTATGCGGGCTGCCTCCTCGGCGGCCTTTTTCGCGGTTTCTTCGGCGGCCTTTTTCGCAGCTTCTTCGGCAGCTTTCTTGGCGGCTTCTTCTTTAGCCTTAATTTCGGCGGCTAATTGTTTGCGGGCTTTATTTTCTTGTTCGGTTTTCCATTCGCTCCAGACTTTGCGCATGAGGTCTTTGTCTTCTTGCGAAAAATTCCAATTAATACGGACTTCTTTTTGCGCAACGGTGAGTCCGAGAAATGAGTTATATAGGCTAAGTTTGTCGGAAGATTTGCTAAAAGCTTCGGCGGTTTTATTGAAGCTGATATCTTCGATCGCCCATTTGCTGGAAGGAATGATTTGCGGTGGCGTAACGGCTGTAAAAGTATCCGAAGCGGTGGGGCTAAGTTTGCCGTTATTATTAGTAAAATCGGTTGATTCGGTTTTGGAGACTCTACTGGTATATTTCTGTTGCTCACAATAGAAGTAATGTTTTGCACTGTCGTAGTTGAGGTTGCAGTCGAGAGTTATTTCATCGTTGGCGACGATATCGTAATTGTAGTTTGATTCGGCGATTGTTTTAAAAAATGTCGAATAGCCAGAAAAGCTACATAATAGAATTGCAAGTCCGGGCAATAATGAGCAAGCTAATAATACTAGGCGAGATGGCCTAAAAAGATGTCGATATTGTGTTGATGTGCCTGACGAAAAAAGACGGTCGATTGCGTTTGTGTATTTTTGGCGTTGATCTTGGTGATGCTCTTTGGCAGTAGTAAGGTCCTCGGCTAGTTTTGATTCGGCGGCTTGAATTTTTTGTTCGATTTCGGTAACTTGCTGGTCTAATTCTGGTTTTTTCGTGGCTTTAGTGGCAATTTTTTGTTTGAGATCATTAATCAGCTGCTTGGCTTCGGTCTTGGTGTTGCCGGCGGCGATATCGATTGTGCATCCGCTTGACATAAAACGCGCAAACGAGTAGTTGACGAGATGTGTGCGAGGTTTGCCGTTTTTGTAGTAGCCATAGATTTCGCGAATCTTGGTTGAATATGGCTCAACGATGTATGGTTCGTTGAAATTTATTACACTATTACCACGTTCGAGACGGTCGATGTAGACTATGGCTGATCCATAGGAGCCAATAATGTATTGTTGTCGAACGTTGGTAAGGTCGATTTTTAATGCGGATATTTCGGATTGAGCAGATTGTTTAATTGCGGAGAGTTCTTGGCGTTCAGTATTAAAGCTAGAACGATATTTTGCGTTTAATTGCCGGTAAATATGTGCATATTCCTGCGGTGAGTAATCGGCGATAACTTTGCTCATCGGACGGCTCCTGGGTATGTTCCCAAAAAGTAGAGCCCGAGTACGATTAGGATGAGATATATAACGTATGCGACTACAAATAATGGGCGATGCGTCCATTTTTTACGATATTTGGCAGCAAAGTAGAATCCGACGGGCGGAATAATGATTAACAATGTAATAATGTAGCCGTTAGAGATGGAGCCTTCAAGAGCTTTTTGATTCATTTGATGCCGCATTGAGATAGGACTCCTTCAATTTTGTTGTAATCGCGTTGAGATAGTGAGATTGAATACGTTTGAGCAATATTGCGCCAACGTTTGGCGTATTCGCAGTAAAAATTCGGATTGCTTGGATAATAGTCGGCAGGACCTTGATCGCTTTTTCGGCGATTTTCTTTGGAGGACACAGCAATATATACGCCATTGTTCATGGCGGACAAACTTTTGCCGTAATTTTGTTTTTGAGTGTGAGACCATGCGTAGCCGCCATGTTGATTAACGTAACGAAGTGGGATGATATGGTCGATATCAAGATCGTTATCTTCACCATCGCCTTGATAAGGATTGCCGGTTAACTTGACGCCAGAGTATGGGTCGATCCAAGAGCCATAAGTGACAAGGCAACCGTTGGAGGTTTTGACTGGTACGGTAGATTGAGCAGTTAGGAGACGTGAGCGGATATTGCAGCCTGTGCCAACATTCCAACCTTTGCCGTAGTTGGCGCGAAGATATGGCGAATTGTCCGCCTCGGCAATTTTGATGCCAGACATGGCGGAGGTGGCAATACTAGTTGGGTTTGGGCTAGTAGTGGCTTGCGGCTGTGTGGTGCTTGGGGTTTGACTAGTAGTGCTTTGAGATTGAGTGGCGGTCTTAGTCTTGGTTTCGGTTTTGATAGGCTGAGCTTTTTTGAGCTCGGCGTAGAATTTCTGCTCGTAGGCGGAACTTTGTTCCGCGCAAGTATCAGAAGCAAAGGCGTAGCTAGGAGTAGAGCCGTAACTGACTTGTTCGTATTGGGGTTTCTGAAGAGTTGGGAGGGTTGTAGTGGCGATAAAGAGCCAAACAATAAGCCAGACATGACCGACTGCGTATATAGATTTTTGATATTTTGGCCGAGCCGGTGCAAGATATTTGGCGTAATAGTGCGGGAAGAATGGCGGGAAAAGGATAGCGACGGCTAAAAATAGGATATTTTTGCTTTTACCTCCCTGCTCCATGATGGTTTTATTATAGCATAAAGGCTATGATTAAAGTGATGGTTATGGTTCCGCTTGTCCATTGATTGTAGCATATTATATTTTAAAATCGTACTATGTTTGTTTACATAGAGTTCTGAATTAACTATGCTTGACAGATATCGGTTATTATAGTATAATTTCGAACAATTGCTTGTGTGTATCTATAGAGATAATACACGAGTGGCCGCTCTTTAATTTGGTCTCTATTTAGAGAAAGGAAGTGAGAAAAATGTCTGTTTACTTCAGTGAGCGATTTGTTAGAAATGGCAAAGAGCTGTTCAGTGATGATTACTCTGATCCGATTACTGAAATTTTCGACGTAGAAGATAAAACTCTGCAGGGTTTTTATAAAGATCTGTCGGTTAGACAGTCTGGTCCTAAGATATGGATTGGGCCATCTCTTCCGCCCTATGTCGATAAAGGTGGCTACGTTGAAATTAGGCATGGCGATTACATAACGATGATGTCTCGGGAGAGCTGGTTTCAGCTCAATCATGCTTGGATACTGATGCTGCTTAAATATGATCCGAAGCACAGATTTTGCCGCGAAAGGTTAGTTGCGCCGTCGGATCAGGATTCTGTACGCGGTGCTTGGCTGCAACGGTTTGATAGCCAGCGAAAAGTTCCCTATGATATTGTCGCCGTAAAAGCGAAAGAGGGTGACGTCTTCAGTATTGTTGGATTAGGCAACGAGCATCGGTTCTTTTATGTCGAGCACGATACGGTGCGCGAAGAACGGCGTACGTTCAGCTCCGCGTTGGATGATGCTAAGTCTGATTCTGATGACGATATCTTCTCGGAGTCTGGATATAACTATGGACAATGGGAGGAGATTGGCTTTGGTCAGAATACGAATGAAGCGAACGAAAGAGATAAAGACGGATGGCGTCATATGTTTACTACTGGTTGACGCCTAGAATGGATACGAAAACTCACTCAGGGTACCGGCCACGGAAGTGGCCGGTTTTTTAATAGCGGATTAGTGAGCTCTCTTGTAAGTCACATTTGTATAGTACTTTCGCTAAATATGGCGGTTTGACGAGATTTTAGCTATTTTTCAGCCTAAATGTGTAGAATAGCGACAAAAACAAGGAGATTTTTATGTCTGAAGATGAGAAAGAAAAGTACGTAAAGCGCCATGAAGAAATGAATTGCCGTAAAGAATGCAAGCGCAGTTGTGGTTGGATGATTGCGACGGCGGTGCTCGCGGTATTATTAACGGCCAGCGTATGCTTCAATGTATATTTCTTAGTTTCGCGCGGTGGCGATATGCGTCGGCATAATCAAGATATGCAAATGATGCGCCCGGGTCAGAATGATCAACGTAGCGGTAATAACGGCATGTATAAATATCGGGGCGGCAACCCGCGGGGTGATGCGCCAAGTGATACAAAAGACAAGAATAACGAGCAGAAAGATACTAACAACGAATCTGGAAATAAGAGCTAGGAGATCGTGCGATTACTAAGTTATAGGTAACTATGCATAGGTATAGTTACATTAAAATAGGGCTCATTTAAGCCCTATTTTAAATGTCGATTCTTTTTTGAGTTTTGATATAGTCGTAGAATTCGTTGCAGCCGAGATGGTATTTGGGCTGATGGTATTTATAGACGAAGGTTTCGTAGTTCGCGTTGGGGTCGATTTCGTCTGCTCTGCTCTGAAGGAATTTTGCCTTGACGTCGCTGAGGAGTGCTTTTAAATTATCGTAGGCGTGAATTCCTTTCATGTCATACCAGGAGTGTTCGAACCAATAGAATTTACCGTCTAATTGAAATGTAAGGAAAGTATGCGATGGGAGATTAGCGTGGTCGTCGATGTAGATAAAATAGGTGTCGCAATCGATATGTGCATCATTAAAGAGTTTTCGCTCAAGTTCGACCTGGTCCCAGCAGACTCCGCATTTAGTCTTTAGTAGTTCATCGGGGCTTAATAGATGATAGAAATTAGGAAAGTTGTTTCCCCAGTGTTTACTGGACATTAAGTTGTTGCCGCCTCTGTCTTTGAAGCCATACTCAATGTCTTCGAGCTGGTCCATGATTTTTGAAACTCTATTCATGAAAAACACTATATCATGACATTAGTCGAAGCAATCTATTAATTAATCGAACTTACGTTTTTGTTGCCACCCGTTGCGCGGTTAATATGAACTATATGAGTAGAAAGTATAGAATAATATGCCCAAGGAAGAGGCTTATTCATGATCATGAGATGATGGCGGCAATAGTTTTAATCGCTAAAGGCGATGTACGATTTCTTGAAGAGGCGAGTTATAGAACTCCTGATATTTATTATTTAGGTGAGAAATGGGAAATTAAATCACCAACTGGCAATAGTAGCCGTACGATAGAAAATAACATTAGAAATGCCTTGCGTCAGTCGGATAATATAATAATCGATTTAAGACGTATGCATGTTAATGAGAGTAAATGTCTAAAAGAAGTCGAGAGACAGGTTAATTTATTCGGAAAGAGGGTGCGAAAAATGCTTGTTATAGTTAATGACGACAAGATAAAAGAAATAAAGTAAATTGACTATAGTATTGCATTGATATATCATAGTTTTATGAGGTACATCACTGCTGGATAGCGGAGCCGAGGCCTCATTTTTTTGATTCAGCTAGTTTTTCCATAATCAATCAATCGAAATAACTCTTATTTTTATCACATTACCTAGATGGATGACGTTCTTGCTATCGCAATTAAGAGAGTATCCTTTTTTGTTCTACCGCAGTGTAATATTCCACATCGAAGATACTTATAACACCCTTTTCCGTTTATAAAGAATGGACCATCGCTCGTTATTAATTCTTTATGGCTACGACTTCTTATTTATATATTTTATTATTTCATTATCCGAATAACGCAAGATGATTCTCCTAGCCTCCATTATTGCATCTAGTGCTTCCTTAGAAGTAACATCCTTGCCGCTATGTATTGCGTCATTTCTTGGTTTATTAATCTTTTTAATATTATAACTACTCACGTCTATGCCTAGTAATTTCAATAAATCATTTAAATCCCCGATGCCATGACGGCTGCTCATTATGGCGTTTCTTCTTATTTTTGGATACTTAAGTAGTTCTGCTTCTGCTCTTTTTCTTAAGATAATGTCACATGATGTGGCTGCATCCAACACGGCTCTTCTGTAGTCCCATCCGGCGTAGCTTTTTAGCGAACTGATTAGGTATTCTAGTTCCATTTCCGTTTTCCAGTTATCGCGATTTGAGAGAATGCGGCATATTTCTTCTATATCGCTTCGTCTTAGCTTCTTATAATAATCTTGCTCTATTGCTGTAATTTTGGCGCAGGTTGTCATACTTTTTCGTTCATATGAGTTACCTGTTTTTATAAAATATTCGTGAATCTTATCTTGCTCGACTTTTGCATTAATTGCATGCTCGCCTGTTACTAGTAATGAGTAGCTGTTGAATAAGTTTAAATATTCGTTGATGTGGTCGTGAGTTATCTGTATGTTAGATTCTTTGGTCTCTAGAATAATGGTGTCGACTGTAATCTTATTGCTTTTCGAGTCCCATTTGAAGCCAAAACACCTGTCGGGTCTTAATTTAAAATGTTTAAAATTACGCGGCGGCCTTAACGGGCCGGTATATTGTTCTTTAGGTATATCTTCCGGAAAATGAATAGTGTATTTATATCCGTTTATTGTAATGGAAAGCTGGAGTCCAAGTATTTCTTTATGGAAATGAACTGGGCTATCCAGTTCTACTATCACTACGGCTCTATTATTAGTCATATTGATATTATAATTTTTGTCTGAAATCGCATCAATTTTTTCTTTTATGGTGTATTAAGGGGCGATAATTAGCTGGGGGATAATAGTAATTTAAAAAAAGGAAAAAATAAAATGAAACCAAAAACCCTTGAGGATATTGCCAAAATTAGGCCATTATACGAGGATAGTAAAAATGAGTGCCACGCACACGTGGGGTACGACTATGAATTATCTGATTGGAGGCAATTCTCGCTGATTGTTAGCGTACATACGGACCATGTCGATGA
>JAEEGH010019443.1_pt1 | contig 14243 bp, 3 predicted proteins | sample 9134181 | NCBI WGS metagenome assembly JAEEGH01 (sample SAMN16246544, study PRJNA631951) | gut metagenome | biome: gut microbiome; feature: rumen; material: DP-attached | host: Bos | place: Iran: Karaj | collected 2018-10 | reverse complement strand
CGTACGTGATAAAGAGTTCCGGCGAGAATGTGGAGTTTGGAGACAAAACCATTGTCCCTCCAACCACCAAGACCACCATCACAATACAGACACCGAGAAACTCACTCAACGGCGAAGCCAAATCGACACGTCGGAAAATGCGGGTCTGTGTGTCCGAATACTTGTCATTGAATTTCTGGAACTGTTCCTCAGCCTTCCGCTGCGCGTTAAAGCCTTTGATGATACGCAATCCCGAAATAGTCTCTTCCACTTGAGAAATCAAGACTCCCATACGCTGCTTGGAGTTTTTGTTCTCCCTTCTGAGCACTGAGGAAATCTTGGCTATAGCAAGAAAAGGCAAGGGCAAAATCAGGAAGACATATAGCGTTAACCGTGGATTGATGTAAATGAGGAAAGCCAGGAATAGCAGAATAGTGATGGGCTCCGTAATGAAATGACGCAGTGCGTTGAGTATGGTGAATTCAACCTCTTGCGTGTCGCCCACCGCTCGAGAAACAACATCTCCCCTGCGTTTAGAGGAAAAAAAACTCAACGGAAGTGTAAGAATCTTATAGTATAACTTGTTGCGCAAACGGTAAAGCAAATCGCTCCGCAAGGTCGCCATAAACCATTGCGTCAAATATGCAAAAAGTGTCTTCAGAAAATAGAGCAAAATGGCAAGTGCAATCAGCAGGGTGATGGAAGTGGAGAGATTGCTGAAGTCGAGGTAAGCATCCAGCTTCGAAACCACAAATGAGGAAACAGGGCTCAGATTGGACAGCTGTCCGGTAAAGAGCAGTTTACAAAAAGGTTCTATCAAAAGATAAACACAGAAAGTCAGCAGGACGGAAAGAGCGTTGAAGAGAAACACCAACAACAGACTTCCGGCATACTGCCTTACCAATTGCGAAAGGAATGACTTTCTGTTTGACATTATTTATATCTGTAAAAAAAGACAATAAAAAAGGGAGTTGTGTTGTATCGCACAACTCCCTTGTATTGTATAGTCAATCTAATTACTTAGAGATGACAAGTTTCTTAGAGAGGGTCGTATTCTCACCCTTCACCTGGATGAAGTACACGCCAGGAGTGAGGTTGCGGACCTCGCGGCTGTAGATGTACTCGGAACCATCGAGAGTGACATTGTCCTTAGCGACAATCTGACCAGCAATGTTGACCACATTGATGGAGGTCACACCGGTGACACCATTGATGCGAGCGTTGACAATGCTGTTGGTCGGGTTCGGATAGACGAACATAGAAGCATTGTTGGACTCAACATCGTTAATACCAGTAGTACCAGTGGTGATCAGGGAGAAGCCACCAGAAGAAACGGTGCTGCTACCAGTCACATTGATGTTGAAGATATCAGTAGCCAAGGTGTCATAAGAGGTGCAGTGGAAGAAGTCGAAACCACCCAAAGTGAGAGCAGCTGCAGAATCCAGGTTGTAGTAATAATAAGCATAGTCATTATAAGAGTTGTTCATCACAACCAAATTATAATGAAGCTCATACTCACCAGGCTGCAGGAACTGGTTCACAGTTCTGTTGATCTGATTCTCGGTTAAGAAGTGCAGGAAGAAGTAGTCATACTTCGTTGAGTTAGGAACTGCGGTTGCACCAACACCCTTCGGGAAGTGGTTGCTTGCAGGCGTCAACGGATTAGACTGTGCATAGTTGAACTGAGAAGTCAGAGCAATCGGAGTGTGACCAGCATCAGGCATCAACATTGTGTAATTATCCGTAATAATGTACTGGTTAACACCAGAGCCAATAGGCTGGATGAAAGTACCAATCTGACCATCATTAAGGAGAGTATCGTTACGATAGATGTCGAAGGTGACGAAGACACGCTTTCCTTCAGGATCGCCGCAAGGATTGGAAACCATCCAAGAGTAATCCGTCTTAGGATCAGTGGTCTGAGAGGTGATAGTGTGGGTCTCAGTACCGCTAGCATTCTTGAAGACGAAGCGCGGCTTGTCGGAAGCCTTGATAGTGACAACCGTATCAGAAGCGAAGGCGTAATCATCGGTGGTGACATTATCAGCCGTCACAGAGACACAGTTGTTGCTATCCGTAACAGTCAGTGTGAAGGTGAACAGAGAGTCAGCCGTGAGACCGAGCGAAGAGGCATCAAAAGTGTAGCTCTTTGAAGTAGCACCAGTAATATCATTGCCCTCACCGTCCTTCCACTGATAGGAAATGTAGGTATAGCTGGAAGTCTCCGTCAAGGTAGTTTGACCATCCAAGCAGATGATAGTGTCGGAAGCGATAGACGGAACAGGCAACGGGTAAACCGTCACAACAGTGTCAAGCGTATCAGCACCGCACTTGTTGTAAGCAATGTAATAGAGAGGAGCACCATCGATAGAAGCAACGGCAGGAATGGTCCAGTCGGCAGTATCGGTAGCCATCCACCAGAAGGTAGTAGCGGTAAGACCGTTGAAGGTCACACTAGGATCAGTCGGCTTGGTGAAGAGAGCGCCTTCGCAGACATCCAGCGTACCATCGGTAATCGGAGCATTAATTACAGGCTTGTCGTTGACAGTAATCTTAACTTCGAGAGAATCCTTTCCGCAAGGAGCGACAGTGTTGCTCGTAGCCTTCACGAAGAAGGAGGTACCGACCGTATCCATAGCAGTAGGAATACCATAGATGGAATTGTTAGCAGCATCGAAGGTGAGACCTGCAGGAAGCGAACCAACGATAGAGAGGTCAGCATTAGCAACATTGAACTTGATGGTGTCGATGGTGTCAAGACGACAGAGAGTCTGAGTCAAAGTGTTGGGATCAACCACAGAGAACTTGACAGTGTCGTTCACAATCACAACAACATTCACAGTCTTGGCGTCGCAAGCCGGGTTCTTGTCGCTGGTAGCCGTGATGGTCATACGCATCGTGTCAGGAGCAGCCACAGGAGTACCGGAAATCGTGGTACCGCTCAGAGCAACACCAGTGCTGTTACCGGTGAGAGAGAGCGTAGCGTTAGCAACCGTGATGTCAATGTTGGTCATAGGATCACCAAGACAAAGCGTTTGCGTAAGAGGAGTAGCAGACAACTTGACAGTGTCGTTGACAACGATGGTAACAGTATCCTTCTTAGCAGGACAAGCAACCGTGTAGGTAGCAGGGCTGTTGCCTTGAATAGCGACTTGATAAGTACCGGCAGCAGTCGGCAGACCATGGATCGTGTCATTCTTAGTACTTGCAGAAGCACCCAGAGCTGTAGGAGCCGTGTAGGTAAGAACAGCATTCTGAGAAGTAACGATAATGTCAGTCATCGGGTTGCCAAGGCAGATGGTGTCAGTCTTAGGAGCGACAGTCATCTTGACCGTGTCATTCACGATAATAACAGCATCGAGTTCCTTATTTCTGCAGTTAGGAGTATTCGTACCATAAATCTTGAATCTGATAGTGTCGGCAGCCACCGGGGTACCCTTGATCTTGTTACCAGTCAAGGTCAGACCAGCAGGCAGTGTAGAGGTGGAGATAGTACCATGAGCGATAGTAATGTTGATATCCTTCATAGTATCGCCAAGACAGAACTCCTGATTCAAATTGGTAGCAGTGAGAGAAACGGTATCGTGGACAACAATCTCAACGGTAGCCGTCTTATCACCACAGCTATAAGAACTAGCAGCGGTAACAGTAATAGTATACGTACCGGCAGCAGTCGGAGTGCCCGTTATCTTACCATCGGCAGCAGAGAATGCAAGGCCGGTAGGAAGCGTGCTGGTAGTAACCGTAGCATTGGTGGAAGTGATAACGACATCGGTGATAGCATCGCCAAGACAGATTTCCTGAGTTGCAGGAGCAACAGCCAAGGTAACGGTATCCTTAACGATAATAGTATCGTAAGCCGTAGCGGTAGGACACGGAGAACCGGTGAACTCGTTTTCAGCAGTGATAACCACATAGAAGGTGTCAGCGGAGGTCGGAGCGCCCGTGATCTTCATCGTAGAAGGATTGAAGGTCAGACCGGAAGCAGGAGTGATGACAACGCTGCTCGTGGTGAGCGGCTTGGCATTCGTAGTGGTAATCGTAATATCAGCAATGCTTTGACCAAGACAGATGACCTGATTCTTGTTGGTGGTATTGATCGTAATCTCACCATTGACAATCACACCCATCGTGTCGAGCGTAAGGAAGGCAGGATCAGAGCACTCGTTCTTGGCAACGAAGCGGAATGCATAAACACCCTTCAGAGTAAGAGGAGTACCAGGAGTCCAGACATTCCAAGAAGTGGAATCAACATTCTTGTACTCAATCTTGCACTCATTGGTGGTGGTGCCGTGCCAGTTCACATCAGCAGTGGTGAGCGTAGGAACGGTAGGAACAGAACCAGCGCAAATGGTGTCGTTCTTCATAGTAGGAGCAGCAGCCAGCGTAGGAACGTTGGTAACCGTAAGCGTGACAGGAGTACTGAAAGTAGTGTCACAATTGTTAGCACAATAAGCATAGATCTTCTGACCATTCATACCTTCAGAAACAGGAGAGTTGATGTTGAAGGCTGTGCCAGCAGTGATACAGTTATTAGTGTCAACAACGACAGAGGCGTCAACGATACGCCAACCGTGCTGCACACCGTACAATTGAGTGTAACCGTCACCAGAAGCGAGGATGGTCTCACCGTCGCAGATGCTGGCAGGAATGGTAGCCGTAACGGTCAGGGAAGGAACAGCAGAAATCGTAATGATGTAAGTCATAATGCTGTCACATCCATTGAGAGCTGCGAACGTGTCAACGAGTGTATGGACATTCGGGCCAGCAGCCGCGAAGTTCATGACAGAATCAAGACCACTGATGTTGTAATGATAGGTGTAGGTACCACAAGCATCGATTTCAACCGTATCCTTGAAGATCGGCTTGGAAATCACGTTGATGGCGTCGGTGGTAGAACAACCGTTGTTGTCAGTGATCGTCACGCAGAAGGACTTCGTCGTGTTGGCAGGAATAGAATTGGCAGGAACAGTGAACTGAGCGTCAGTGGTGTTCACACCATTCGTCCAGACGTGAGAAACAAGACCTGTAGGATCAACGCCGATGAGGATCTCCTCATTCTCGCAGTTGAAGAAGTTGTTCGGGTCGCGGGTGGTCCAAGGAGAACCGTTCACCATGAAGTGGACAACAGGCAGAGAGTCAACGCAGACATAGAGGGTCTGGATGGCCTTACAACCGGTAAGCACGCTGGTAACCTCGACAGTGTAGGTGCAGCAGTGAACCATATCGGTGAGAATCTTGCAAGTGTCAGCGGTGGACAGGATAACGCCAGCAGGACAATCGTTGTACCAAACATAGGTGAATTCAGTATCAGCAGCCAACTTAGGCGTAACAATAGCGGTCAGAACACCGTCGGCATTCTTACAAATACGGGCAGGACCATTGATAGCAACATCAGGAGCCTTATCATTGTCAAGACGAATGATAGCCGTGCTGTCGTAAGTACAACCAGTGAAGGTATCCTTAACAGACACAACGTAAGTACCAGCATCCAAACCAGTGAAGACATTGCTGGTGTCATAGGTGGCACCACCGTCAATAGAATAGAGGTAACCGGTAGGATTAGGATTAGCATTGACAATGTTGTTAATAGTAATAGAACCGTTGTAGAGAGTGGTGAAGCAGAACTGGTTAGGAGTCGTGTCAATATCATAGGTAAGATCATACTGAACGTGAGGAACATTGATCATATTACCATTGAGAGTATCATAGACACAGTTGTTAACAGTATCTCTGATAATGACAGTGTAATTGCCAACAGCAACACCAGTGAAGACATTGTCAGTCTGATAAGTAGCACCACCATCGATAGAGTATGACAAAATAGCGGAAGCTGCAGAAGAATGAGCGGCAACAGTAATCGTACCAAGCATCAAATCAGCGCGGCAGCTGTAGTCAGGAGTGGAAACAATCGAGTCGATCGTAACCGGTGTCGGGACGAACGGCACAAAGACCGTATCGTGTTGGATACAACCCGTGGTGGTATCGGTGATGGTAACAGCATAGTGACCGTCCATCAACGTGTACTTCGTGTAGTCAATAGGCTCGAAGTGGTCAACATCATAACCATAGTGGGTAGAATCAAGATAGGTAAACACATATTGATACTGAGTACCCTGAGGTTTGTTGATACGGATTTGACCGTTACCCGGCTTCGTGAGCGTCCAAACGCAAGTGCTGTTTGGAACGATAGTGAAGTCCATCGGGAAGAATGCGCTGTCAAGCACCGTGACGTTTTGAGGAGTGGTAGCGCAATGATAGTTGGTCATAGCATACACGGAGTAGGTACCATTGTCGAGACCGGTAATGGTAGAACCAACTTCAACACCATTCACGAAATAGGTGAAGGAGGAGTAGTTGACATTGGTAGCAGTGTCAAGGCCAATGATTGCACCATTCTTCATAGAATCGCAATGGAAGTTAGCCGTGGAAGTGTAGACAATAGAAGGATAAGTGAAGTCAGTAGCAACAGTGGTATCCTTCTGATAAGTACACTGGGTAGCGGCATTGTACACATAAACAGTGTAGTTGCCAGTATTCAAGTTGGTGAAGGAAGGCATCGTGTCACCAGCTGCATTCACAAGCGTGTAGGTAGCAGCAGCGGAGGTGACGGTGATGGTACCCGTACCGATGGTGTCATTACAATCGAGGTCAGGAGTAATGGCCAGGGTGAACGGGAAGACAGGTTTACGCATTTCAATCACAACGGTGGTGTCGCGATAACAATTCGTAATATTGTCAAGTTTTCTGACGATATAAGAACCTTCAGTCAATTTGTTATAGTTGGCAGCATCAACAACAGTGCCGAGGGTATCCGTAACCGTGTAGGTGAAACCAGGAACAGCGGTGATAGCAATAGAACCGTTAGCAACAGTGCAGTTGGTGCGATGGTTAGCAACAACCTCATTGTTAGCAAAAACAGGAGCAGCAGAGCTGTCAGGAACGATGATGGTAGCATCATTCTCGCAACGAGTGATCGGGTTGTAGATATGCAAATTGTAATAACCACCAGGCAGCAAATCGAAGGTGCGGTGAGAGTTGTTACCACGCCAAGTGATGCCATTCAGGGTGTATTCATACTTAGGATCAGTATTGTTCAGTCTGACAACACCATTGAAGGAACCGCAAGTAGTGTTCGGGGTAATCGTCATAGAAGGAACCGGAGGAGTAACGCGGGCGTCGTTGATGACAACCGGACCAGCGGTGTAATGACAGTTGTAGTTAGTGGTCACTTCAACATAGTAGGTGTCTTGATACAGATAGTTGAACCAGAGGTCGCTCTCAAGAGTGTGGTCATAGATGTGGGTCTCATTACCGCAGGTATCGAGAGAACCATCATCAAGGGTATTGACATGCATAGCCACGTGATAGGTGTAACCATCAACAGGATAGACAACGTCAACAGTACCGTGCCAAGGAGCAGTACAATAATCATTATGAGTATAAGGAGCAACCGTAAGGACGGAATCAAGATAAGCGGCAGGAAGAACGGTGTCTCGAACGACATTGGCAACTGCAATAGCAGCGGTCTCACAACCGTGGATGGTGTGGAGGTCGTAAGCATAAGTACCGTGGGCAACCGTGTCGGCAGTGGTGTAAGGCAGAGCGTGCCATTCAGTCTCACCGTTCAGACGGATGCTGTCAATTTCACCGTTCACAACAGTAATGGTGATGGAACCATTGGCGTGAGCGTCATCGCAATAATTGTTCGGAGTAGTGGTAACCAAAACGTCAGCGGCAACAGGCTTGTGATAGACAACGAGGTCGATATCGTCAGTAGCCTGGCAACCCATAGCATCGGTAACCACAACTACATTATGACGGTTTGCAGTCTCTGTAGGATTCACATCCAGAGTGTTGGCAGTGGTAGTGTTATTCCAAACCACAGTGTAAGGAGCAACACCGTCAAGGGTGGTAACGCTCAAAGTGGTGGAGTAAGGATAGCAGCTGCTGTCAACAGTAGCGGAAATAGTAGTGGAGATACGCGGCTCGGGGAAGCAAACCTTAATGGTATCATAAGCGGCAGGACCGCACTTCGGAGCAACCGTGATAATCACATTGGTGTTCACGCCAATGAGGGTACCAGCGGCAGGGTTCTGCGTGACAACAGTGCTGTCCATATTCCAGCAGTTGTCGGAAACAGTAGAAGCAGTGTAAAGATGCGTGTAATCAGGAACGCTGATCTTACAGTTAGGAGCGTTGATGGCAACCGTGTCAGTAGGCATATTCACACTCAAAACAGGAGCAATCGTGTCAAGTGCGTGAATCGTGTACTGGGCGTTGGTAATACAACCCATCGTGTTGGTAACCGTAGCGGTAGCCGTATAATATCTGTCACAAATGTTCTCATTCACAGCAATGAAGGAGAAAGAATTGGTGGAAGTGTAGTCAATAGCTTCACCAGTCCAAACGTATGTGAGAGTGTGATCATAAGAATACGGGAGGTTGTCGATGGCCTGAGCCTCGAGCAGATAGTGACCGAAGGTCGGGCAAACCTCGTAAGGAGCAGCGTGAGGATAATCATCATTACGGGTATCTTCAACAATGTTCACAGTAGGAACAGGGAAGAAGTGGATAGCATTGGAAGTATCGGAAGCGACACAACCATAGATATCGGTGATAGTCATAATGAACTGGGAAGAGGTGTAGTAAGCACCGCCAACCAAAGCGTAAACATTAATGACAGTAGGATCAGAAGTGTAGATGATACCGGACTCCTCGGGTTTCGGATCCTGCGACCAAGCATACTGATAAGGACCAAAACCGTTGTAGATCATAAGAGTGTCGAATGTAACAGTGACAGTGTCGTAGTTACAGACCTCATAGTCAGGAGTGAGGGTAGCGCCGTGGGCGATATTGATAGCAGCGGGTTTGTAGAGTCTGGCGACAGCAACTCTGTCGGAGACATTACCACACTGGTCAGTAACAATAACAGTAATCGTAACAACATCGGTGTTGGCGAAGATGTCAAGGTTGCCGTCAGCTACTATATTGGTATTTTCAACATAGAAACGAATATTGTTGTCAGGAACAGTAGCACCGCAAGCGGTAGTGATTGTGTGGCTAGCCTTGAAAGCAGCGAGGATCACACTACGAGGAGGCATATTGTCTTTACAATCATTGTTCAGAACGCGGACAGGAAGCAAAGTGTCAATAGGACCAGTAACAACAGGTTTCGTATTGTTGATGATGGTAACCGTTTGCTTGATGGTATCAGAATAGTTACCGCATTCGTCAGTCACATAGTAATTACGGGTGACAACAGTCGTACAAGGAGCAGCGCTGGTGTTCACAGTAGAGAAATAATGAATCTGCTGAACATTGCTACAAGGATCGGAAACGACTCTGATAGCAGAAGTGGTACCAGTATTGCTCACATCAGCCATAGTGTAAGGAGCAGTCCAAGAAGCGGCAGTGGTGTCGCAACCGTAAATGGTGCGGGTAGCGTTGGAAGAGTTTCTCCAAGCAATGTCAAGACGAGCGTGGTCTTCGCCCTTCACCGTGAAAGTACGGGTAATGGTAGCGGTACAACCGTGAGAGGAAGTAGCAGTAGCCGTCACAACATAAGTGTCGGTAACGTCACAACCAGGAGCCGTAACCGTGATGTTGGCGGTAGTGTTGGTCATCGTGGTGCCATTCTTCTTCCAAACATAAGTCCAAGTGACAGTGTTAGCAGCGCCAACGCCAGTAGTGGCATTCGTATTGGTAACAACGAAATTGCTGTGAAGAACATTGCCAGTCTTGTGCGGGCAAACCACACGGACAGTATCTTCAGCTTGGCGAGCCAATTCAGGATTAGCCCAGAACTTGAAGATCACCGTAACACCATTATCAGAATAGGTGTGCGTGGAGGGTGCGTAGGAGAAGGCCGTGTAGGTCACAGTCTTGTTGAAGTTGTCATTGTAGATGTCGTGAAGGTTCACCGTATAGGAGTTGGTGACAGCGACAGGGGTACCGGTAGCAGAGGTGCCCGTGAACCAATGAATCTCCTGAGCGCAATTGTTGATGGCTGTGTTGTTCAGCTTAGCCTTGATCACCTGCGTGGAAGTCGGGGTGATTTCGCTATTACAATATTGATATTGTGCATTGGTGTTGTCCAGAACCGGAGGAATAATCGGGAGCACCGTAACAGTGAAGGTGTCCGTGTAACCGGTACAGGAAATGTCAACGCCAGGGATAGTATCATAGGTGTTCACCTGATACACATAATAGGTAGTGGTACCCACGACGGCCACATTGGGCAGGGCGGGCGTGGTGGTGAAGTTGCCGGTGTTACCTTTTCTCCAATATCTCTGATAACTCAACAGGCCCGGAGCGTCGGTATGGACAGCCGGGGCGAGGGATTCGATGTTGGCAACGGTAAGAGGCTCGTTTCTGCAAATGATAGTGTCGTGTGCAACGATGTCAGGAGTAATACGGGTCTGGAAATCGAGCAGGTCGATGGAGTCCACTTGCCAATGGCCGCAAGTATAAGTGCCGAAAAGCACATTGTACATACCGGTCTGGGAGTACATAGCTTGAGGGGAACCATACAGATACTGATCGCGTTCGCAAATAACTTTCTGGGAATTGGTGTTCACAAGGTAGTGGATAGAGTCTTGGGCCAGAAGGGCGCCGCAGCAGCTCTGGTGACCGCCGATGACACCGTCTTGGGCGTCACTGCTCCAGATATTGAACTCAGAACCATTGGTACGCTCGCGCAGACCAACGACTAAAGAGTAGTTACCAACTTGTTTCCAACGGAGACCGATGCGGGTCTCAGCATTAGCGAAGAAATCCAGGTAGAAGAAATCGAGATGATAAGCGTGGGCCAGATTGACGTGGCCTTGAGCGGAGAAACCATAGTCGGCATAAGGATAGGTTGCGTCAACAACCATAGAACCGGGATAACCGCCGACGCAGTTGTTCGCCACTTGGTGACAAACACCATTACCATAAACCGGACCGCCTAACCAGCGGTTGTGGGCCGGGGTGGCATTTATGTCATCCGTGTTGGCGAGTTGGGTGAATTTGGTGTAGATGAACACATCCACGTAATCGGACAAATCAGCATCCTGTATGAGCTGACCATTGTTGTACAACTTCCATTCCAGAGACACTTTCGTGTTGCCGGGGAGATTGCACGTGTTGTCAAATCTCACACGATACCAGTCCGTACGGTCACCGATGATCTGGTTGGTGGAACCGTTGGTCACGCTGATGTGGTTGACCGCATCAACACGGGACATCGTGTTGTAGAGCACGAGAGGATTCCCGTGGCCCGGAAGAAGTGCTGAATCGCCAGGAGTGATCCCCAAGTTGGAGATGTCCTGAACAGTGTCTGGCTGCATGTTCTCCAACCAGAAACAGCAATTCGTTGTCACCTGTGACTTGGCAGTAAACCCTGCCAGAACAAGCAACATGCTTAAAAAGCAAATCGATAATAGTTTTTTCATACTGTTACTTTTAAATTGTTATTGATTATATTATTTCTTTTTTTCTCTTATCAGTCTGTCTTAAAAGATTATACACTATTATACATTTCACTAAAATTTCAACTTGCAAAAATACATTTTTTTTTTACACTTTACCCTTTCCCATCATTTTTTTTATTTTTTTTTCTGGGGAAGGTCGCAAATTGAAGCTTTTTTTAGTGGTTTCCACTCTTTATATTTACCTAATTTTATTTATATATGCCTATTTATCAATTATTTACATTAAATTTCCTCTTGACAATTTATCAACAAGGGTGTTTGAATTTTTATACTATCCCGCCAAAAATAAGTTACAAAAAAAACTCCTCCCCCCAACAACAACACCCCCATAGTACAAAAAAGTCCCGCCAAAATAGCGGAACTTACTTCTATACATATATGTATATATATACAATTTGTCATTAGTCTCCGATCTCAAGTCTTAAATCTTAAGTCTCGAGTCCGAGCTCAGCTACCGCACAATCTTGAACTCCGTCCGGCGGTTAGCCGCCCTACCCTCCTCCGTGCCATTATCGGCTATGGGCTGGCGCTTGCCATAACCGTGATAACTCAACCGTGCGCTGTCGATGCCGTGTTGGACGATATAGTCATATACTGCCTTGGCACGGTTCTGCGAAAGCCGGTCATTATACTCGTCACTGCCCTGGTCATCCGTGTGGCCGCCAATCTCAATATTCACTTGGTTGTGTTGTAGGTAGTCCACCAACCGATCCAGTTCCTCAAACGACTCCGGCTTCAAGTCGCTGCGGTCAAAGTCAAAGAAGATGTTCTTCAGCACCACCACCGTGCCCACTTCCGCTTGCTGCAACTGAATGTCCTTCAAGTAGGGCTGCAAAGAGGTGTACGACTTCTCGACCTGGAAGTTTTCGGAGTAGAAGGGGTAACCCTTTGCCGAAACGTTCAGCAAAACATTGCTGCCAGTCTGAATACAAGCCAAGTACTCGCCCGTCTGCATATCCGACTTGGCCGTGTACAACGGTTGGCGCGTCATCAGGTCCACCATCTCCAGTGAAGCCTCCACCGGCAAACCCGTTTCCTTGTCGGTCACCCTACCCTTCACATAAGTAACCGGGTTGGGACGGATATTGTCATCCAAATCAAAGCTATAGAGATCCAAGCCGCCATATCCTCCATCCTTGTCGGAGGCCATATAGGCCATTGTACCCGCAGCATTGATGAAAATGTTGATTTCATCGGCGGCGGTATTGATGGGATAGCCCAGATTCTGGGGCTCACTCCAGGTGCCGTCGGGCTGAAGCGTGGAATAGTACAGGTCGTAGCCGCCCATACCCACGCGACCGTTGGAGGCGAAGTACAGGGTACGACCGTCACTGTGGATGAACGGGGCTGCATCATCACCGGGAGTGTTGATGACTGCACCCAGATTTTCCGGAGCAGTGAAGGCGCCTTCTGCCGTCATCGTGGTTTTCCAGATGTCCATTCCGCCAAACCCACCGGGGCGCGCGGACACAAAATATATAGTCTTGCCGTCAGAAGCCATTGAGGGCTGTGACTCCCACTCACTGGTATTGACCGGCGCGCCAAAGTTACGGGGTCTCGACCACTTGTCGCCAATTTTCTTGGACCAATACAGGTCGCAACGTCCCATACCATAGTCGGTGTTGCACATTGTATAGAGCAGATAGAAGCCATCGGGGGAGATGCACTGCGCCCCTTCGTTGTAACTGGTCCGAATGGGCGAGCCGAACGCCACGCGGGGTTGCCAATCCTGGGCTTCGCGCTTGGCATAGTACAAATCCTGTTCGGTGGCACAGAAGGCGCACACCGTCTTCTCATCCCTCGGGCGAGTGACGGTGAAAACCAGCGTCCCGTCGTCTGCCGTGATGGAAGCCAGGGATTCATCCCACTCAGAATTGACCTTGTCACCCAAATTGACCGGCTGGAAACGGACGGGGCTCGCCATTGCCTTGATGGCAAACTGGCAATTGGCCATTCCTTTCTGGGCATCCGACAAGACATCCGTATATTGCAGGCCCTTTTGCATAAATTTCTCGTAACAACTTAACGCTTTTTCATACTGTTGGCATTTCGCCCCTTCATTGGCAGCAATGTAGTACAACAAAGGGTCCGGTTCCCCTATCAGCTCAATGGCCTTGGTATAACACCGGAATGCCGAATCCGACTTGAGCGTGAAATTATAGATGTCGCCCATCATTATATAGATGTCGGAATAGGAGGGATCTTTGGCCTTCGCCTGATTCAAGAGGACAAGAGCCTTGTCGAACTGCTGGCTGTTGATGAGTTGCTGGGCTTTGGCACACATTGAAGCGGCTTTGGAAGGCTTTTGCGCCATCAAAGATTGAGGTATTATCTGCCACAAAGACAACAATAATATTATATATACTATTTTATAATATACTCTCATTCTATTCGGATTGTTTGGATTGTTGCCAGTATTCTTCCATTTGTTCCAAAGACATATCGGTCAATTTGACTCCTTGTTCCTTAGCTTTATCTTCTATATATTGAAAACGACGTATGAACTTCCGGTTGGTCTTTTCCAAAGCGTCATCGGGATTGATATGCAAGAATCTGGCATAATTGATCAATGCAAACAGCACATCACCGAATTCATCCTCCATTTTGTCAGATTGTTTCTCCACTTCCGTCCTGAATTCTGCCATCTCCTCTTCCACTTTTTCCCAAACTTCATCCTTATTGTGCCAATCGAAGCCAACGCCATTGGCTTTTTCCTGAATTCTATAGGCTTTGACCAATGACGGGGCACTTTTAGGAACGCCGCCGAGTACCGATCTATTGCCCTCTTTC
>JAEEGH010019439.1_pt1 | contig 14246 bp, 14 predicted proteins | sample 9134181 | NCBI WGS metagenome assembly JAEEGH01 (sample SAMN16246544, study PRJNA631951) | gut metagenome | biome: gut microbiome; feature: rumen; material: DP-attached | host: Bos | place: Iran: Karaj | collected 2018-10 | reverse complement strand
TTCCAAACATGTTCCTTTTTTGCCAAACGAGACTGAGAACAGGTTGCGGGACGCCCCGTCTGCCAATTATAGCCGCTGGTTTGGAAATCCGATGCAAAAGTACTGCTTTTCTCTGACCTGTGCAAATTTCATCCTTTGGAGGATTCAAAATTCTTAATGATCCCGAAGCAGGTCGTATCCTACGTAGTCGGAGAAGGCTTTGGCGTCGTCTATCGACAGCCATCCTTTGGCACCGGTGTACCAGGATTTATGCGCATACTCGCGCCATGCGCCGAGCAATTCACCGAACGCATAATCCGGATCGTCATAGTGCTCAATCGCCTGCAGCCGGTCACGCAAGGTCGTCAATTCAATCTTGTTGCTTTCTTTCATTCTTTCACTCTTTCATTCGTTAATCGAGGAACTCAATCTCCAGTTGTCCTTTCATCGTGCGGGCGATAAACTCCCGATGGCGCTCCTTACCGAACACGACACCGAAAGCGACACGGTTGGCGGCCTCGGCAGGTGTCGCCGTGTGGCCAGAGCGGTCAGGACGCCCCTGAACGATATGCATGATCTCGCCTCCGCGCCCCGGATAGCGGCGGATGTAAAACGGATCGGTGCCAATCAGGATACCCCGTACGGAGTCAATACCCGGATCAAAAAATACTTTTCCCATGGGATGATTGGATGTTGAGGGTTTTGTCCTCGGAACATGGTCCCGTGATGCTCGCGTCCTAACCAGGTCGAACCCGGCACATGACCATCACGCGACCATCTCCCGAGAACGACTTAACCGCGACGAGGGAACGTCTTTTTCGGATAGGTCGTGCGTTTGTAAATCGTGCCACGTTTGGTGGCAACAATCGTTTCCAAGCGTCCGTCAAGCAGACGCCTGCGGCTGATCGTTCCGGAGATAGAATCAAACAGCGGATTCAATTTGTAGTGTAGAGCCATAATGAATAAAATTTTAAGGGTTACATATAATGATGCACTTCCATGCCATGCATCTCAGCTTCTTCTTTGGTTACCGTTCCAAAACAATTTGTCTGCACATTACGGCAGACGGCGAGGGGAATGTGTTGCGCAAGAAGGGAACCAACCTCTTTGGGTGACAACCAATGCGGTTGGGAAGGCTGCCAGTCAATCAGATAGAAATACGGATTCTTCTCATGCACCTTGGGAACGGACTCCGTTTGACGCTGATGCTCCAGTTCTCTCAGAATCCCCTCGCAATACGCCTCGTCCATCGACTCCCATAATCGCTTGCACGCCAAGTAGCGGTTGGAGAACTCTTTAAGGGGCGCATAGAGATGCCAGAAATCTAAAAATTGAGTATTCATAAATTAAAATTTTAGTCCGACCGACTGCGCTTCGCGCGTTACACACGTATACTAACAACTACGTTGTAGACTGGTCGGTCAGACTTTCTTTATAATTTTCTTTTATCAAACTTTTCTTTTATCGCTTTCTTTCATTTCAAAATCCGCTGCAAAGATACGGCTATTCTTTCATATGGTTGTGCGCATTTTGCACACTTTTATTCATGGTCGCTAAAATTCTGCGTATTTCTGCCGAAGAGAGATAAAAAACATAGCCTACGGCTTCATAAGTTTCCATGAAAGAGAGGTTTTCTTCGATGGTAAGATGTTGAAAAAGGTGTTTGATGTCGTTGTTACGACGAGTACGGCGTTCTGCCGTGGATTCTAATTGATAAAAAAACATAATTGTACGTGCGTCAGGGGATGTTATCCTAACGCATGTACAAAGGTACAACTAAAGTCTTGATCGGCAAAAAACATAAAAACGCCGGCCTCGTTTTGTGAGGTCGGTGTAGATTGAGAGAAAAAAAGTGCCCCGCAGGACACTTGAAATTAAAATTTACGATTCGATTCGTTTACTTTACTCGCGCAAAACGATAGATGACTTTCTTGTAGTCCGGTTCGAAATAAACCAACGAATCGGGAGAAGACAAACGAATCTTATAGCCCCTATGGATAGGTACGTCTCGCTTACTCATCGTTGCATATTCGCGCAGCATACGTCCTTTTTTCTCCCAACGAAACCATCCGTTCCCATGGTAGTCCATATCTTCTTCTAGTACGTCTTCTGCTTCGTTCCATTCTTTGCCCCAAAAGAGCTGCTCATCTTCGTCATAATCATCGTAATAGACCTTGTACCACTGCGGGTTCGCGGTATTCTGCCATTTGCCGACGATGCGCGAATCAGCATGCGGGATATCGGCTTCCATATAACCTACCTCATCCGTAGGGTACTCGTTTTGCATTCGCGATCCGTGTGCACGCTGGTACAGTTTATATCCCACGGTGGCCGCTATGGCGATAGCGGCGAGGCATAAAAAGATGATAACGATACGCTTTTTCATTTGAGAGCAATGACTTGTGCTTCTTGGTTATTCATCCCGGGCATTGTCTTTCCGACACCTGCATTGATATACGTCGGGTCACACACCACAAATTTGCGGTTATTGTATTTGAGCCAATCGCCTTTGACCTCGTTATTGAATGCCACAGCCGCAGCCAGGTGTCCCGGATAATAGAGCAACACGACATCCAGCCCCACTAAATCGCGTACGAGACGCGAGAAGAGGATGGCGCGGTCTTCGCAATCGCTATAGGGATAATAGAGCGTCTCCTGCGCGAAGAAAGCCCTGTCGTGACCCCATATCTTATTATCGTAGCCGTATTCAAAAGCGGTTTGTACCCAGTTGAGCAGGATCCCGACAGCATCTTTCTCGTTCATTCCGTTGATGGTCTTCTTCAGCGACGGATAGAGCATGTCCTTGACAGATTTCTCCATAGGGGTGTTGGCATAAGCAGCCCAACGCGTAGTGGGACTACCGATGACGCATGCCTGCGGATAGGCATTGAAGAAATCGATCATATTCTTATTCAGGCTGACGGAAGTAACGACACCTTTCTGGGAGGTAAGCGTGCGCTTGGGTGTCGGCTCGTTGCTCAAGAGAGGCAACTGCGACATCTGAAGCGAGAGAGCTTTCTCCTTATTGTAATTGGCCTTGGTGATATGCATCTCCATATTCTTGGGGGTCGTCACGTTGTAGAATTTGGTGCCATCGATGATATAGTAGTAATAATCGAAGAGGTCGTACAGACTGGCGACTAGCATATACAGGTTCGTTTTGTCCATACCGAGGCGTACACGGTAACCGGATTGCGTCATGAGGAAGGCTTGTACCAAAACGGCTTCGTTCGTCTTGCCGTACTGTTTCTCGGTGACGGATCGTAACATCTGCATATACCCCCAATCGCATAAGGCATAGGATTTGCGGGCGTTAAGGGCAGTGCTGATCGTGATATCATAGCGACTATCGGCCAACTGCTTCCATGCGTCGGCAATGGCATTCTCTTCCAATGCCCGCAGCTTGAGATTGTCATTTTGCGGGAATCCGATGGTCACCAAGTTGCCGAAATAACTGATCGACACTTTCTTGTACGGTTCCTCTTTCGGTTTCACCGGCGCGATAGGTTCGGGAGCCGGTTCCGGCTTCGGTACAACCACTACTTTTGGCTTCACCGGTATCTCAATCGGCTTGGTATCGATAGTCGGTTTGGGAGTATCTATCGGCTTGATCTTTTCCTTAGGCAAGGGCTTTTCCTCCTCTTTCGGCTGCGGAGCCGGCTGCGGGGTTGGTGCCGGTTCCGGCTTCGGCTCTTCATACACTACGGGTGGCACCTCTTTCTCCTGCTTGGGCTTCTCGGCTTGATGCACGGGGAAGGACTCCCATGCCTGACGCATGAAGTCGGCATACTCCTCATTGATACGCTGACGGAACGCATCAAAATCTGCCTGTTGCTTGTCTTTGAAAGCGTCAAACTGAGCCGTCTGCTGCTCTTTGAACTTATCAAACGTACTCTGCTGCGCCACCATCGGCAGCGCACACAGCACGATTCCCAATAAAATAACTTTTCGCATATTGACTATGTTGTTTTATCCATTTGGCTTCTATATAGCCTCTGCCTCACGTACGCATCTCGTTTGCATTACGGACGACACGGATTCTTAATATGTTGTAAAAGATAACACGCCGCCGTATGTATAACCAGCTGCCGTTCTCGCATATGCCCGTACATAGTACACTTTATTTGAACTCAAGCCAGTTACATTTGTAGCAAAGGCATAGTATGTGGTATTTGGAACAGCTACATGCTGTTGACGAGAAACCATTATTGACGAGCCATCATTTACAACCGGATTGCTATTTGTTCCATAAACAAAGCCCCAGTCTTGAGCAGCAGGCTTGCCGTCTGAATAGAAAACACCTTGGAATTGAGCTTGCCAGTATTCCGATGATGTTCCGGCATTCACGCTTTGTAAATTGGCAATAGCATACGTTTGAATATTGGGCTCAATAGGATGCATTTGAATAATAATTTGATCCGAATACACATATCCGTATGACATTTGAACATACGCCCTTACATAATAACTTGTCGCATTCTCTAATCCGGAAACATTCGCATAAAATCCTAATACATTATTTTCACTTTGCGTATTATTGTATTGTACCTGTGTAGCTGTACCATTTCCGACTGTCGGATTAGGATTCTTATCATACACAAAGCCTAGCGATATATAAGAAGTAGAAGCATAGGTGCCTCCCAAAAGCATTCCGGACCAAGTGATCTTAGAATTATTGACAACACACTGTGCATTCAATAATTCATTTTCAATCATTACCGTAACCTCTTCTTCTGTATAGAAATGGATAGCATTAGAGTAAACACGGCGTCCCATCCATTCCACAAATGCCTTGACATAGTACAATGTATTGGGGTTAAGATTACTTAATGTCATACCATATTCGCCGGGAGTAGAAGCTGTTTCTTCCACATACGAACAATTCCCTGATTCTATAGTCGGGTCCGTATATATACCATAGCAGAATCCTCGTTTTGAGTATGCCGGCGACCCTGCATTGCTTATGGTTGCAGTTATTGTTGCCGAATTCGCACCTATATTTTGTGCACTCCCGATAAAGATCGTCGGTCCCACCAGCTCCGGACCAAAAGTAACCTGCTGACCATATATTGGTTGACCATTTTGAATAGCGTAAGCCCGCACATAATAATCATTTATACCAATAGAAATCGTTGCTGTATAAGCGCCTGTTCCATTACCGCTTACAGGAACTTTTGTATCGTAGATCGTAGGCATACCACTGGTATTGTAACAGAATCCACGCTCCGTATATGCGGGATAGCCAGCTTGAGTAATATTTCCATTCAAAGTAGCAGAAGTCGTGGTGATATTTGATGCGTTTAGTGTTTGTACGACAGTCGCCTTGTTGTCAATCGCTGTTGTAAAATATTGCTGCTCTCCATAACTTGTTCCTGTACCATTCGTGGCATATGCACGAACATAATAAGAAGTGTTTTCAGTTAAATTAGTCATATGGCTTACAAACGAGCCATTCCCTACACCATCTGTGGTGTGTGAATCATTGATTGTAGGAGATGCAGTAACTGCGCTCCAACAAACACCACGTGCTACGACAGAACTACCTCCGTCTGAAGTGATAGTTCCACCACAAGTCGCACTTGTTCCTTGAATATTAGTTACGGTACTTGTAGTAATTTGAGGTAATCCATCAATGGTCACAAAATACATTTGTTCTCCATACGATGTTCCTGCGGAGTTAGTTGCATAAGCTCTTACGTAATAAGCGGTTTCAGGGGAAAGGCCGGTTAATTGACTGATAAAAGTGCCGTTCCCCTTTCCGTCTACTGTATGACTATCGTTTATCGTTGGAGCCGCGGATGTTGAACTCCAGCAGACACCACGAGCCGTGACTGGATAACCTCCGTTTGAAATAACATTTCCGCCACTTGTAGCAGAGGTGGAATGTACATTTGTTATACTCGTGGTTGTAACAGCGGGTAGACCATCTATGGTGGAGAAACTAACTTCATTTCCATAACTCAATCCGGCAGAGTTACGAGCATATGCACGAACATAATAAGTGGCGTTACGCTCTAAGTTCTCTATTGTATATGCAAAGTCTGCTTGTCCCATACAGGAATAATGATTATCATTAATAGTGGGTGTCATATTAAGACTCCAACATATACCAAAGTCTTCAAGTTGACTACCTCCGTTATCCAAAATACTACCGCTGACATGTGCACTATTATAGGTCACATCTGTAACAGGGTTGGTTTGAACAACAGGCATGCCCTCTGTCGTCACAAAGAACATTTGCTCTCCATATGAGGTTCCTTTGCTATTTGTAGCATAGGCTCTTACATAATACACCGTTTTCGGCTCTAAATTTTCCAATTTGCTCGTAAAAGACCCTACACTCGTTCCTTCAAAAGTGTGAGTGCTCTCTATGGTCGGGTAAGGAGTTATACCATAGCATATGCCTCGTGCAGATAATTCAAGACGTCCATCGGATGTAACATTACCTCCGGCAACAGCACTCCTTCCGGATACAGAGGACACCTCATTGGTGACAACAGTTGGTAAAGTTGGTCCCTCTACCTCTATTACGCCCAAATCTACTTCGGCTTGTCCGTAACTGCCCAAGTTCACTTTCTTAGGAATGCATGTAGAATCTCCCGCTAACAGATAGTAATTACCGTCAATCTCATTCACACGTACTTTGAGTGAGAATAATCCTCCGGCATCTGTTTGCGTCTGGCAGTGGGTGTCTCGCCCATTGGTTACTTTTACTGTTAAATCCGGAAATGGAATCGTCGTATTGATATAAACTACCTGCCCTTTATACAACACAACATCGTTCATGTCATCTTTGCTGCATCCAACAAAGAATGAACTAATGCCAATTATAACAGCGACTACTAGGCCAAACCCAGTGAATTGTTTTTTCATATTTGTTATTTAAGTTTATTGCGCGATGTATTTGCGAACTGGGCGAACGTGATAGGTATAATTAATAGGCTTATCATCTATATAGTAATTCCCCTTACTATCTTTATATATCGCTGACGCGCCTCCAGTACCAGACCAGCAGTTTGCACAATAACCGCTACTAGTCCAATACCTAATACTCGTATTTACAAGATTACTTTGCATCATAGCTTTCATTTCTTCGAATGAAGGCAAATACCAATCATCAAAAACATACACTAGACTGTTACATGCACTTTTCGCGGCTGTCCAAGTCATTTCTCCTAAATCATTATAGATGCAATAGGTATAACCTCCATACTGAAAAGTCGGCAAATGGAATGGATTGTTTTGTTCTACAATAAATTGCTCTCCATAAGTAGTTCCTACTTCGTTCGTTGCAAAGGCTCTGACATAGTATGTTGCTGATTTTAAATTAATTCCTGTTATTAAACTAGAATAGTATCCCGTACCTGACCCATCGGAGGTTTTATTGTCACTAATAGTAGGATACGGTAATGTGCTCCAACATACGCCACGATCTGTAACTACAAATCCCCCATCGTCAACAACCTGTCCTCCTGAGGCTATTGTAGATTGTGTTATATTCTCTCCTAATTCGGCAGTTATTACAATTGGTAAACCATCTTTTGTTGTAAACGTTTTTTGTGTGCTATAATTTGTGGTAATATCGGTTGTGGCATACGCACGAACATAGTATGTTGTACTAGGTAATAGTTTTGATATATAGCATGTATAGACAGTATTAACTTGTTTGCCAAGTGCCATAGTAAGACTATCCTCTATTGTGGGATTCGGATATATTGACCAACACAATCCACAAGATTTTAATTCAGATGCGCCTCCTAAATCCGTGACAGTAATATTGGATGTTGCTGATTTGGCAGTAACATCTATAACTTCACCTATTGTCACCGATGCTTTACCATCTTTTGTTGTAAACGTTTTTTGTGTGCTATAATTTGTGGTAATATCGGTTGTGGCATACGCACGAACATAATAGGTCGTGTTGGGGGTAAGTTTTGACATATAACATGTATAACCTATATTTACCTGTTTTCCATTAGCAATGTACACACTATCCTCTATTGTCGGATTCGGGGTAAGTGACCAACAAAGTCCACATGCTTGCAATTCAGCTGCTCCCCCTAAGTTTGTTACTGTCACAAGAGATTGAGCCATTACAGACATAATGTCCTCAATATTGCCGATAGTAACAGATGCTTTTCCATCGGTTGTAGTAATTTGTAGCACTTTTCCGTAGGAAGTTCCATTCTCATTTACTGCGTATGCACGCAAGTAATATTTCGCTTCGGGCGATAAATTTCTAATAACTGTGCTAAATTGCCCTTTCCCTTTACCTGTGCTGATTTTTGTGTCTTCTATCGTGGGTTCTGAAATCAATTGACTATATACAAAACCTCTTTCCGACACATTATATCCCCATGTTTCAGTTACTTCTCCTTGTATATAAATAGTAGAAGCGGTACTGGTTGCTGTGTGTGTGACTACTACAGGAAGACCATTTTGAGTTGATATTTCCATCTGCCTGCTATAGGTAGTTCCCGTTTCATTCGTAGCATACGCTCGGACGTAGTATGTCGTACCTATTTGCAGATTTCTAATATTGCCTTGGAATGAACCCAAGCCTTTACCAATAGTAATAACATTGTCTTCTAGAGTCGGGTACTGACTTGTGCTGTAGCAGAAACCTCTTGCGGTCACAGGAATGTCGCAATCGGAAACCACCGTTCCATAAGCGGTAAATCCGGTAGCAGTTACAGCAGTAATGGAATCGGTTTGTACCACTGCCAAACCATCCAATGTGGTGATGATAATCTGCTCACCATAAGTCGTTTTGGTACTATTGGTAGCATATGTGCGGACATAATAAGTCGTATTCTCTACCAAATTATTCATCGTACTGGTAAACTCACCCTTACCGGAACCATCATCCGTACAATCATCATCTACCGTCGGATCCGGACGTTTGCTCCAACATGTACCACGTTTGGTAACAGGGAATCCTCCGTCACTCTCTACATGCCCCTTACACTTGGCAGAATGCGCCGTTATACGGATAACAGAGTCGGTCACAACGATAGCAACACCCTCTTCTGTAGTAAACTTTACTTGGTTTCCGTAAGCAGTACCCATCTTATTCGTGGCGTATGCACGGGCATAATAGATGGTATTGAATTCAAGATTCTTCAAGGTACTTGTAAAAGCACCCAGACCCGATCCTTCTGTTGTATGCAACCCTTCAATAGCCGGATAAGGTTCCGTGCCATAGCATATACCGCGAGCGGTAACGCTCAAACGACCATCCGTTTGTACTTCGCCTCCTAAGATTGCTTCATCGGCTTTTACCGACTGCAACGGCGTTGTAACAACGGTCGGTAGAGCGGGTCCCTCTACCTCTATCACTCCTAAATCTACTTCGGCCTGGCCATAGCCTCCCAAGCCCACTTTCTTAGGCACACATGTCTCGTCACCGGCTAACAGATAGTAATTGCCATCGATCTCATTCACACGTACTTTGAGTGAGAATAATCCTCCGGCATCTGTTTGCGTCTGGCAGTGGGTGTCTTGCCCATTGGTTACTTTTACTGTTAAATCCGGAAAAGGAATAGTCGTATTGATATACACCACTTGTCCTTTATATAACACAACATCGTTCATATCATCTTTGCTGCATCCAACAAAGAATGTACTAATGCCAATAACTATCAAGGAGGCAATAAAGCCCGCCAAAGTAAATTTTGTTTTCATTGTAAGTATTTAGAATTTTATTTGTACTCCCGCACCCATTGCATAATTAGGCTGCGAATATTCGTTGACAGGAATGATTACCGGCGCAAAAGCAAAACGAGCCATCAATTTCTTGTCTTTCACATACCAGGCATGTACCATATTGGTGATATGCACTGCTGCACCTACGCCAAAACAAGTCCACATGGCAATATCCATTGTATTCTTCATTTTCTTTGCATTCTGATAATCAGCATAGGAAGTACCGGTAGCTTTCATAATCTTGACTTGGTCTTGTCCTAAGAAATAGCAAGCTGCACCACCTCCGAAAAGAGCCAACTCACTAATCAAGAATGCAGCACCGCTACCACCTTGTTTCTTCATCATCTGTCCCATGCCCGGAATAAAAGTCGAAGCTACAATTGCGCGAGTGTTAGATTTATGAATGCTTGATTTTATATTACCTAATCCTAGTTCCGTAGAATTGCAATCGCAGTTATCGTAAACCGGCTTTTTACGACCACTTTCTGAAATTTGATATAGGAAATGATAAATATAACGTCCGTTTTTCTCTTCTTTGTATGAACAAGCTAATCGTAAGAATATCTTCTTCTCCATTTCCGAAACCTTCATCGTGGCAGCATCTATGTATATACCTTGATTCTTTGCTGCCGTTTGATAAGCTTGTCTCTCAGCTCTATCTTCGGCTTCACTTCTTGTAAGAGCATCTTCAATAGTAATTATTTGATAAAAATAATCAGTATTGGTTCTTTCCGGAAGTTGTACATGCACCCAGTCTGGAGCCAACTCCTTAGGCTTCATAGGTGTATTATCTTTTGCCATTGTGGGCTGGTTTATTAATAGCAGACCTATTAACACCATGCTATATGTTGAGATATGATTTTTCATATTCATTCGTTTTTGTCGTATTTATAAAGCATCACATGCATTATATGGCACAAAATCAGGATCTTTCTTCCCATTCTGTCCGATCTGCCATAAAACATACAGACAGACCATTCCAGAGGCATCTTCTTCCCAATATTCGCAAGCCTTATTAAGAAATAGTTTCATTGAACGTTGATCAACATTTATTTGTTTCTCAACATCTTGTTCAATTTCTTCCATAGACATATTCACATCTACGGTAATGCCTCGTTTACACGCGTTTTCATATATTGCCTTTGCAAAAGCGCGTGTATACGCTTGATCATATGTGCGTCCTTTTGAAAATGTTACACGATAATAAAATGTTTCCGAAGAAGCGACCGGTAAATGACGAACCCATTTAGGCTCCGGTACTCCATGTTGTGCTACGGCATTTGCTGATAACAACAATAGCAACATCCCACACGCACACTTGATTATTATATTTCTCATTGTATATTAAAAGGAAATCGATTTAGGTAGTACCCATATATGCATACAAATACTACCTAAATCTATGTTACTTATTCAGCTTCCAACTCTTTCAACATTTGCAGTTTACGCTCCTGCTCCTCAGCACGTTTCTGATTATCTGCATCTAATTGGTTCATCAATTGTTTCTTGAACGAAGCCTTATCACGCAGCAATTGCTTTTTATCAAGTTCATTAGCAACCTCATCTACAGTGTTATTTTCCAACACGTGAAGTGCGATGTAAAAACGATATAAAGCATCATTGTCTTGAACGGACTTATAGCAAACTTGGACTGCATATTTATCTACAACTTTTTCCACAATATTCATTGTCATACTTTCGAGAGAAGCCTCATCCAAACCCTTACCTCCAGGAGTATTACCTGACTGAGAATAATACTCTGTTCCGCTACGAAGAGTCCCCATGAAACGAGAAGCGATATCATGCACGGCAACTTGGTTCGCCTCTAATTTTGCATCGCGCTCATATTTACGGGGTTGAGATATACCTAAACCTGCCATATACTCACCCGGTTTATCCATAGATTCTTCATAACAGAAAGTAACCATTACTTGATCTCCGTCTGCCATTTGCTCTTGCATGGCAATGCTAGTTTGCAATTTCTTTTTCTTTGCCTCACGTTGTAATGCTTCCAGTTCCATCTCATCTTGGATACGTTGTAATTCCTGTTGCTCTTTCAACTCACGGATTTTACGTTGAGTTTCACTCTCTTGTTGAACAGTAGCTTGCTGAGCTGGTTCTGCCTTCTTAACCGGCTTCTTAGCCGCACAATCTGTGAATGCTACGCTACACAAAAGTGCCATAGCAACTAAAGTAATTTTTTTCATGATGTTTAATTGTTTTTAGTGATGCCGGCTACTTTAAGTTAAGTAACGGAGAGCCGGCTTTTCCCGTCTATGGATTATTCTTTTTTTATTGCTGTTTTAGATATTCTTACTGCCACAAAAGCCTCATAAAAACCAGTCGGTTTTTGCCTATAATTACAACAAATTATATTACATAAACTATTAATCATCTGTATCTGAGTCTCTGTGATGTGATTTTCGATCTTACTTTCCGTCTTATCCTTTGTCTCTGCGTAATAATAAGATATCATCTCCGGATATATTTTTATGGCAAGTGACTCACACGCCAGACGAATAGCTTTTTCCTTTGCTTTTTGTTGAGTAGGCGCTTCTGCAATACCGATTTCTCCATATTCTGTCTCTGTATCATAAGCTTCCTCCATACATGGAACGTCTATGATGGGGGCGACATCATTATATTCGGATGATGTTTTTACTACATCTTCCAATGCGCGAACACGATCAGTAAGACCTTCTATTTCTCTATGCAAACGAAGTAACTCTTTATAGATCTCCGCGTTTGAGTTCTTGCTGTAAGTATCCGAGTAAATAGTCCCACATACTATGGCAAGTATTACTAATAATGACTTCCTCATTGTTTTTTTGATTTTATTTTGGCCTACTCATTTATGGCTTTTCGGCTTACTCCGTTAATATGTTTAATTAAATGTTCGCGCGTACGTATACACACAAAAAGCGCAGACCTCGCTGTTGCTCATTACAGTTGAGGCCTTCGCATGCCGTTGGAAATAAACAACAATGAAACCTACGCCGATATGACAACACGCCCGCTAAGAAATAGCAGGACGAGTATATAGTCATACCCGTAGGCATCTATCGTTACTTTGGCTCTTCCAACAAGAGATAGTTTGCGAAGCTTTCAACTGTTAAGCACAAAGCGTCAATAAACGCCAATCAATATGTCAAGAACCCACTACCATCCGCCGTAATTACGGCTTCGGCGTAAATTCGGCTGCAAAAATAGTAATTTTTTTTTGAATACGCAAGAAAATTGTTTATTTTTATGTAAATTAGCAGAACTTGTGCGATAATTTAAAATTAAAACACACAAAAAAGTGCCCCGAAGGACACTAATTTATATGGACATACACAAAGGTGAGACAAAAAATATCGAAATTTTTGCACAATTCAAAAAAAAGCGACCCAGAAGGATCGCTTGATTTGATCGCAAACGCGAAAAATCAATATGCCACCGCTTTTTAACGCTGTCGGAGCCAGTGAGAGGTTATAAAGAAAAGGGCTTGCCGTGTATAGACTACTTCTTTCATCTAAACATAGCACGAATACGGGGTTCAAGATAAGCCATAGCTTCATCAGCCGTAAAGTATTCTTTTTGCGGCACACCACCACCGTTGTTCTCAGAAATAAACGGCATTTGTTTAGATTCTTGGGGCTTCATAATTGTGTTGTTTTTGATTTTGCGCCGCAAAATTACAACAAAAAAATGATATATGCAAGAGAAAAGAGAAAAAAAATCCCCGAGAAAAATTTGCACATATCAAAAAAAAGCAGTAATTTTGCAGCGCAAAATTGTTTGAGAATGGCAAAGATAGGTGTTTTTGACAGCGGATACGGAGGATTGACGATACTGGAAGCGATCCGAAAAGAGTTACCTCAGTACGATTATCTGTACTTAGGCGACAACGCCCGTGCACCTTATGGCACGCACTCGTTCGATGTCATTTATCGCTATACCTTGCAGGCTGTTCAGTACCTCTTGGATAACGATTGTGCGTTGGTCATCTTGGCTTGCAACACAGCCAGTGCGAAGGCCTTACGAACGATTCAACAAAAAGACCTGCCGCTTATCAAAGATAAGAAAGTGAATGTGCTGGGCGTCATTCGCCCGACGGTTGAAGCCGTACCGGCTATCACGAAGACCGGTCATGTCGGCATTTTGGCCACACCGGCTACCGTTTCGTCTGAATCCTATGTGCTGGAATTGGAAAAGATCGCACCGGAACTGGCTATTTCTCAACAAGCCTGTCCGATGTGGGTACCGCTGATCGAAGCAGGCGAACATTTGGGTGAAGGAGCAGATTATTTTGTCGATCTTTACCTCCGCGAGATTTTAGAGAAAGATCCGCAGATAGATACGCTCATTCTTGGCTGTACACACTACCCGCTCCTTCTGCCGAAGATCAGCCAGTGGATTCGCAACAACGGCAAACGTTTTGCCGCCAGCGATATTCAAGTTATTTCGCAAGGATACTTAGAAGCCAAGAGTTTGGCGGATTATTTGTCTCGTCATCCGGAATACGAGTCCCAACTCTCACAGAACGGTTCTTGCACCTATCTAACCACAGAAAATGCGGA
>JAEEGH010019435.1_pt1 | contig 14249 bp, 12 predicted proteins | sample 9134181 | NCBI WGS metagenome assembly JAEEGH01 (sample SAMN16246544, study PRJNA631951) | gut metagenome | biome: gut microbiome; feature: rumen; material: DP-attached | host: Bos | place: Iran: Karaj | collected 2018-10 | reverse complement strand
TGATCACCGCCAGAGGCATGAACACCTTACATCCTATGTTCAGGATCTGATCGGTCCTGACACGAGCCAGGGCGCACCTGACCAGGATCATGAAGAAGAACACGAGGTAGGACTTCAGGATGAACACCAGCTCAGGCATGGGAAGCCAGGCGAGCAGGTAGCCGATTCCGGTGGAGCCCTCGATGGTGAACTGGGAGAAGTCTCCGAGGAAGGGCAGGGTCCATCCGCCGAGGTACATGATGACGACCATTCCGCAGGAGACGGTACCCCTGAGGTAGTCTCCCAGCATGATGAGTCCCCATTTCATTCCGGCGTACTCGGTCTGCCATCCTTCGACCAGCTCGGCCTCCGCCTCGGCGATGTCGAACGGGACACGCTCCGCCTCTGCGGTAGCGCAGAAGAAGAACACGACGAATCCGAGCGCCTGGGGTATGAAGTACCAGAGCGAGTCGTTCTGGGCGTACACTATGTCGCCGATGTTGAAGCTGCCGGCGAGAAGCGCGGTGGTGGCGATCATGATGAGCATCGGGACCTCGTAGGAGATCATCAGCTCGGCCGCCCTCATTCCTCCGATAAGGGAGTACTTGTTGTTCTGCGACCACCCGGACACCAGGATGAAGAACGGCGCCAGGGCGAAGAAGGCCATGATGATGAGAAGACCGGAGTCGTAGTCGACGACGTACCACCTGTAGGACAGGGGCACCATGCATGCGACCAGGACGGACAGTCCCACGATGAGGGAGACGGTCCACATGTAGGTCATCTTGTCGATCTTCTTGGGCAGGGTGTTCTCTTTGAGGAAGGTCTTCAGACCGTCCGCGACGCACTGGAGGAACCCTTTCATACCCACCATGGTTCCTCTTCTGTCCATCATCCTTCCGAGGCCCTTACGCTCCATCCATAACACTATCAGGACGTTGACGAAGGCCACCATGAAGATGAGAAGCATGAAGATGAGCATGGCGAACAGGACCACGGTGGGGTCGTCCACCAGCCAGGTGGATATCGGGTTGCCGGGCCAGATCAGGTTGACCAGCCAGGCGATGGTCCCTCCGAGTATCTCCCAAACCTTGTAGGCCAGGTCGTAGGCCAGGTTGTAGGAGTCGAAGGGGCAGTACTCGTTGAGCATGGGGTTCGGGTAGACCCAGTTGGGATTCCCGCATATGAACTCGGACAAGCCGGTGTATTCTACCATGTGGAATCACCTGTCGGTCTCCCCGAGGCACATGTCGATCTGGGCCAGCACGGCGGGGACGTCCGCCACCCTGACCCCCACCGACTGAAGCCTGGCGGAGGATACGTTCACGAATATCGGGCTGCGGACCTTGAGCCTGTAGGGCTTGTCGGTTCCGTCGGACACGAGGTACATCATGGACTCGCCACGGGGGTCCTCGAGCTTGGAGAACGACGTTCCGGCGGGGACCCTGCTGGGGACCTTGAGCCTGTACGGGGCGTTCTTCCCGATGGCCTTGATCTTGTTGACGGCCTGCTTTATGATCTCGCAGGACTGGAACATCTCCTCGACGCGGATCATGTACCTGGAGTAGCTGTCTCCCTCCTGGAGGACGGGGACCTCGAAGTCGATCTTGTCGTAGTTGTCGTAGGGATCGTCGCGGCGGAGGTCGAAGTCGACTCCGCATCCCCTCATCGCGGGCCCGGTAAGGCCGATGTTGGCCGCCTGCTCGCGGGTGATGTAGCTGATCCCTTTCATCCTCGACACGAAGATGGACGAGTCGTCTATCAGGTAGATGATGTCCCAGAGGGCCTTCTCGAACCTCTCGACGGTCCTTATGATGTCCCTGTCGAAGAGCTCGGTGGTGTCGTTCCTGACCCCTCCGATACGGGGGTAGTTGGTGGTCATCCTGGCTCCGCAGAGCTTGACGTTGAGGTCGAGGAAGAACTCCCTCTCCCTCATGCACCAGAGGAACACGGTCAGGTTTCCGAGGTCGGTACCGACGGCCGCGAGCCACATGAGGTGCGAGTTGATACGGCACACCTCGTCGGCGACTATCCTGATGTATTTCGCCTTCTCGGGGATGTCTATCCCCAGGGCCTTCTCGACGGTCATGCAGTACAGGTGGGTGTACGTCATGGACGCGGCGTAGCAGAGACGGTCCGCCATGGGGATGATCTTGGGGTAGGTCCTGTTCTCGGTCTCCTTCTCCCATCCGCGGTGGAGGTATCCGACTATGGGCTCGGCGTCGGTGACGATCTCTCCGTCGAGCTTGACCTTCAAGGTCCACAGTCCGTGGGAGAACGGGTGCTGAGGACCCATGATGACCCACATCTTGTCGGTATCCATCTTCTCCGCTTTCTCTTCGATCTCTTTGACGGGCACTATTGAATCGGACATCATTCCCACCCCCTGAGCTTGTAGGACTTCCTGAAGGGGAAGAACTCGTAGGTCTTGGGCGTGAGTAGCCTCTCGAGCTTGGGGTGGTTGTCGAAGACGATGCCGAAAAGCTCCCAGGTCTCCCTCTCGTGCCAGTTCGCGCCCTCCCAGATGGGGGTGACTGAGTCCACGTGGAGGTCGTCGACGGGGATGTCGACGGTGAGCTCGATGGCCGTGCCGGTGTAATAGTTGGTGAGGATGTACACGGTCGACATGTGGTCGATGTAGTCGATCCCCATCACGATGGAGCAGTGCTCGAAGGTGAGGTTGTCGTGGATGTACTTGCAGACGGCGAAGATGTGCTCCCTGGGGACCTTCGCGTGCACCCTGCGGACGGCGGTCTTGGTGACCTCGACGCAAGGGAACTTGGCGGGAAGGGCCTGGGCGATCTCCTCGACCGTCGGCTTCTGATTGACTGCGTCGGCGTCCATCCTCAGTCCTCCATGGTGACTCCTCTCCTCATGTAGCTCTCGATCTTCTTCTGGAGCAGCATGAAGCCGTCGATCATGGCGTCGGGACGGGCCGGACAGCCGGGTATGTACAAGTCCACGGGAACAATCTGGTCGAGTCCCTGGACGGTGTTGTATGAGTCGTACCAGGGTCCGCCGGAAATGGCGCACTCCCCCATGGCGACGACCCATTTGGGGTTGGGGATCTGCTCGTACAGACGCCTCAGGTCGGGACGGATCTTCTTGGAGATCCATCCGTTGACGAGAAGGATGTCGGTCTGCCTGGGCGAGGAACGATAGATCATACCTAGACGCTCGGCATCGTATCTGGGCGCGGACGCGGCCGCCATCTCCAGAGCGCAGCAAGCGAGCCCCCAGTGCAGAGGGTGCATGGAGTTCTTCATGGCCCAAGCCCAGATCGGACCCGTCAGCTCGTCGACGGTCCTTTTGGTGCCGGAGCTGAGAAGGTTGTTGATCATGGAGTTGGACCACGACATGAACTCGTCAGCACTCATTGCTACAGCATGAGGGTAAAGGCTCATATCCATACGGTTTCCTCCTTCTTAAGAGCGTATATCACTCCCAGAATCAAAATAGCGAAGAACACCACCATCAATGACAAGGCCGTCGTCGAGAGACCCCCGAAGGCGATCGCCCATATCATGAGGAAGGTCGCAACCAGATCGAAGACCACGAATATCAACGCGAACGTGTAATATTGGAATCTGAACTGGACATGCGCTTCACCAATTGGTTCTGAACCGCACTCATAGGTTGTCTCCATCCACTGAGTCGGTTTCGAGGGACGAATGAGCCTCGATACCCACCATGCCAGAGGGGCGAAACCGAGAGCGATGACGCTCACGATTGCCAGTGGCATGTAGTACACAATTAGTGACATTGTGTCTTGGCGATGAATTGTTAGTACATAAAGGTTCCATAGGCCTAATATATAAAACATGAAGACGTGTTACTGGCATAATTTTATATATGAGTAAACAAGCCGAGAAGCCCCGGGATCCACCGTTCGGGTTATCTAATGCCTCGGGGATTCGGCATCATGAACAAGACGATCGGCTTCATAGGGGCCGGAAAGATGGCGGAGGCGATGATAGGCGGGATGATCTCCGAGGGAGTCTTCCCAAAGGAGGGCGTCCTCGCCTGCGCCCCGTCGGAGGGGACCCGCGCCCGCATCGGGAACGCGTACGGGATAAAGACCTACGAGACCGCGGAGGAGATGTCGAGGCATGCGGACGTCCTCGTGCTCGCGGTGAAGCCGAAGCACGTGCCGGACGTCTTCGCCCAGAGGCTGGAATGCGATGGGAAGGTCCTGATAAGCGTGGTCGCCGGGCTGTCCCTTGAGAAGCTGGAGAATCTGGCTCCCGGAGCCAAGGCCGTCAGGGTCATGCCCAACCACTGCTGCATGGTGCTGGAGGGGGCCATGGGGTACGCCTGCTCCCCCGGCCTCGGCTGCGATGAGAAGGAGGAGGTGGAGAGGATGCTCTCCGCGACGGGGCTCGCCGTGGAGGTCCCGGAGTCCGAGATGGACGCGATAACCGGGATAGCCGGGAGCTCCCCCGCGTTCATGTACATGATCATCGACGCCATGGCCGACGCGGGGGTCCTCAACGGCCTTTCCCGCAAGGACTCGATCAGGCTGGCGGCCCAGTCCATGCTCGGAGCGGCGAAGATGGTGCTGGAGACTGGAAAGCACCCCGACCAGCTCAAGGACGAGGTCTGCTCCCCGGGAGGGACCACCATCGAAGGCGTCAGGGCGCTGGAGGACATGGGGCTCAGGTCGGCGATGATCGCCGCGGTGGACGGGGCGGTCGAGAAGTCCAGAAGGATGAGCGGAAGGCGATCGCCTTCTGAAGAACGACTTCAGCAGCGTCACCCCTATGCGGGGGGCGTTGCTCCATATGGACCCGGTCTCCCAGTCCAGGTCCTTCTTGTTGCAGACGGTGGAGTTCATCATGCGGGTGCCCTCGTCCTTGGTCTCCCACAGGCGGGCCTCCCTCTCCTCCGGATCCCCGATCTCCATGATGGCGTCCACCTTGTGCATCAGCTCCCTGGCGAACTCCGTCCTCTCGCGCCTGTCCCGATACTCCTGCTCGGTGATGCGCCCCGCCCCGAACTCCTTCTCGGCCAGGATCTGCGCCGCGTCGTAGGAGATCTCGGCGACGTCGTCCCTGGTCATCCACTTCGTCTCGTACGAGAGCACGTGCTTCCACGAGGGGCTGTCCAGCAGCCTCCTGTGGTCCTCGAGGGTGCGGGCGTGGAGCCTGTACCCCCATTTCTCCGGCTCCTCGAAGGCGCGGCTGCCGGGATCGACGAACGGCGCGAAAGGCGCGTTGTAGATGAACAGCCTGTCGTCCCTGCGGACCGACGCCCACAGACGTTCCGCGGCGCGGGCACTGTCCAGGGCGGACTCCCTGTCCTGGAACGGGAGGCCGTTCATGTAGAACAGGTCGAACCTGCTGCAGCCGTTCCTGAACGACGCCGCCACGGTCCTCTCTATGTTCTCGTTGGTGTAGCCCTTCCCGAGCGCGAAGCGGACCTTCTCGTCGTGGGAGTCGGGGGAGAACTCTATCGACCATCCTCCCTCGAAGGCCTTGTCCAGCTTCTGGAAGTATTCCGGGGTGGCGCCGTTGAACAGCTCCACGACCACGTGGTTCCTGATGCGCCTGCTCCTGCACTCCTCCAGGAAGCGGTCGGCGTACCCCATGCCGTTCTGCCTCAGGTCGCCGACTATGAAGACGGGGGTCCCGAAATAGGACTGGATCATCTCCATGTCGTCGGCCAGCCTCTCGGGGCTTCTGAACGCGGGGGCCTTCCTGCAGGCGACGCGGGCGTTGGCGTAATGGGAGCCGCCGCATTCGGCGCAGTTCACGGAGCATCCCCTGACGGTGAACACCGAGGTCAGGGGGACCTTGTCCCAGCCGTACCACGGGAGCGCCCCCTTGACGTCCATGTTGCGCATGGTGCACTTTATCATCGTACCGTAATCGAATATGACCTCGTCTAGGGAATCGAGGGAATACGTTAGCGGATTGACGTGTATCTTTCCTGAATCGTCCTTCCACGTGAGGTTCGGGATCTCCGACAGGTCGCCTCCCCGCTGGAGGGCCTCCATCATCCTGACCGTGGGGACCTCCGTGGTGTCCCCGCGCATGACCAGGTCCACCTCGGGGCGGGCGATGAGCTCCTCGTGGAAGTACGACGACGTGAACCCTCCCAGCTCCACCTTGGCCTCCGGATGGTGCTTCTTGACGATCCTGGCGAGCTCCAGCGCGCCGTGGGCGTGGGGCATCCAGTGCAGGTCGATGGCGAAGACGTCCGCGTCGAGGCCTTTGATCTTCCTCTCCGCGTCGAACCTCTCGCTAGCCAGCATCTGGACGGCGATGTTCGCGATGCGCGTCCTGAACCCCGCCGCCTCCAGGTGGGAGGAGATCGTCATGAACCCCACCGGATACATCTCGAAGACCGGGGAGGACGGGATCACGTCGCTGACCGGCCCGTAGAAGATGGGCTTCTTGCGGAAGTCGTATACGCTCGGGGCGTGGAGGAATATTATGTCGGAGCGGGACACGTTCACTTCCCGTAGCGTCTCTGGCGCTGCTGATAGGTCCTTATCGCCCTGAGCAGGTCGATGTACCTGAATCCGGGCCAGTAGACGTCTATGAAGTACAGCTCGGAGTAGGCCATCTGCCAAAGCAGGAAGTTGGAGATGCGTATCTCCCCGGACGTGCGCATGACCAGGTCCGGGTCCGGAAGGCCGAAGGTGGAGACGTACTTCCCGAACACGGTCTCGTCGATGTCGTCGATCGCGAGCTTCCCGTCGACGACGTCCTGGACGACGCTGCGGACGGCCGTGGTTATGTCGTGGCGCCCGCTGTAGGCTATCGCGAGGTTGAGATGGTACCTGTCGTAGCCCCTGGTCTTCTCCAACGCCTCGTTCATGGCGTCAATCACATAATCCGGAAGCAGAGACGTGTCGCCTATGACCCTTATTGACACCTCGTACTCGTGGATGCGCTTGTCCGCCGCGAACTCCCTGAGGGACGAGGCCAGCGCATGCATGAGGTAATCCACCTCGGTGTCGTCCCGGTTGAAGTTCTCCATGGAGAAGGCGTACACCGTCAGGTACCTTATGCCGAGGTCGATGCACCAGTCCAGGACCTCGCGGAGCTTGGACTTGCCCATCTCGTGCCCCTTGTTGGTGTCGTCGGTGCCGAGGACCTCCTTCGCGTACCTCCTGTTCCCGTCCATGATGACGGCGATGTGCTGGGGGATCTCGTACGCCCGGACCTCCTTCTCTATGCGGGACTGGTACACCGAGTACATCGGGTCCGAGATTATGCGCGGATAGTCCATGTGATCACTGAGAGTCCTCGGGAATCCCCGCAGCCTCCTCTCCGAGGTCGAAGCACCCTATGGCGGCGACCGCCCCGATGACGCCTTTCATCCCCGTGACGCTGATGATCTGGACCCCGTTCTCCTCGGCGGCGCGGATGGCGTCCTCCTGCTTGTACAGGACGGACTTGCAGCTCCATCCGAACTCCTTCAGGGGCTCGGGGACCTTCAGGCCCTTGAACACGGTGACGACGCTCCCGTCGGAGAGCGACTCCTTCCTCACGAAGTCGACGGCGTACTCTATGAGCGCGGGCACGTCCTCCTCCTTGACCGCGAACGACACCGCCGTGGAGCAGCAGTTGGTGGTCTTGGTGGGGACGTTGGGGTTGAGCTGGATGATCTTGTGCTCCAGGAACTTCGCGACGGTGCACCGGGTCCCCATCTTCAGCGAGGTGACCCACGAGGCGCCCTTCTCCTTGGTGTCGGTGTCGTCGATGCCGATGACCACGCGGACGTACTTGGGCGTGATGATGTCGACGTGGGCCCTGTTGGCCCCGCCCATCTTGAAGTCGTCCGGATACTCGGTGCGGAGCACGTCCTCGCACTGGGGCAGGCACGCGCCTATCCCCACGGACGCCCCGGCGATCCCGTACCAGGTGGTGCGGACCTCGTCGCCTTCGACCTTCAGGGACTTGATCCCCTGCCCCCCTATGTCGAGCTGGGCCGGTCCGAACCTGATGTCGCCTTCTCCGATGACGACGTCCGTCACTATCTTCCCGGACCTCAGCCTGACGCCCGTTATTATCCCCTTGGTGCGGCGCCTGTTGACGACGTCCCACTCGGCGGGGCCGACGGCGCTGCATTGCTCGATGATCTGCGCCACGCCGTTCTCCTCGTCCACCAGGGTGAAGAACCCCTTGCAGAACAGGGGGCCGTATCTCTCGCGGACCTCGCTGGGCTTCAAAACGTATGTCATCCTCATTCCTCCTCGTAATCCTCGGGGTCCGCCACGGAAATCGCCTCCGGGGGCACGTGCTTGCAGAGGAACACCGTGCGCGCCGCCTTTCCGATGTCGTATCCCATGTCTATGCATGTGTCCGCGTCAACGGCCAGCACCACCGGGTCCTCGACCCTGACCGAGCCGGCCTTGTAGGCGTCCTTGTAGGTGAGGGACAGGTGCACCATGGCCCTGTCCGACGGGTATATCCCGGATTCCTCCAGGAAGCCGGCCTCCTCGGGGGTGGCCGGGTAGTAGAGCGTCTCGGGGACGTCCTCGTTGTCCAGGACCAGGTCGAGCTGGACGGTGTGGCCGTACGTGGCCTTGATCTTGCCGCCGACTATCATGTACCTGCCCTTCGGGTCGGTCTCGACCAGCGCCTCGATGTGCCTGATCCTGAGCCAGTCCATGCGGCCGTTGCGCGACTTCACGATGTTCAGGACCTCGCGGAGGGAGACGTATCCCTGCGGGTCCATGTCCGGGTCGTTCTTGCGGTGCCTGAGTATCCCTGCGAGGGACCTCCCCAGCTTCTCGACCTCGTAGTCGGACATGAGGAACTTGCCCTCCTCGCCGCAATAGGGGCACCTCTCGTCGCGGAAGTACCCGTGCTCCTCGCATTCCCTTATCATCGGCGCGCCCCCGCTGCCCTCTCGGCTGCCTTCACGGCGTTCGCCATCAGCATGCATATGGTCATCGGGCCGACCCCTCCCGGGACCGGGGTTATCGCGGAGGCCTTGTCCTTGACCGCCTCGAAGTCCACGTCGCCCACGAGCCTGCTTCCGCTGGGCTTGGACGGGTCGTCTACCCTGTTGGTGCCCACGTCTATGACCACGGCCCCCTCCTTCACCATGTCCGCGGTGACGAACCGGGGCTTCCCTATGGCCACGACCAGAATGTCGGCCTGCCTGGTGATCTCAGGGAGGTTCTTCGTGCGGGAGTGGACCACCGTGACGGTGGAGTCCGCGCCGTCCCCCTTCTGGATCATGAGGGCCGCCATGGGCTTGCCGACTATGTTGCTGCGTCCCACGACCACCACGTGCTTCCCCCTGGTCTCGATCCCGGACCTAACCAGCATCTGCTGGACCCCTGCGGGGGTGGCGGGAAGGAAGTCGGGGTTGCCGATGAGCATGCGCCCCACGTTGGATGGATGGAAGCAGTCCACGTCCTTCTCCGGCGAGATGGCGTTGATCACCTGCTCCTCGTCCAGATGGGAGGGGAGCGGAAGCTGGACCAGGAACCCGTGGACGGACGGGTCGCGGTTCAGCTCCTCGACCTTGGCCATGAGGCTCTCCTGAGTCGTGTCTCCGGGCATGCGGACGGTGACGGAGCGCATGCCGAGGGATTCGCACATCTCCCCTTTCTTGCGGACGTAGACCTGGGACGCGGGATCGTCCCCCACGAGGACGACGGCGAGGCCGGGGACGACGCCCCTTGCCTTGAGCGCGGCTATCCTCGTCCTGAGCTCCGAATATATCTCCTCGGAGACGTCCTTTCCCAGAATGAGCCTGGTAGTCATGGTACACCTGTATTGCGGGTAAAGGCTTCCCTTTCTTTATATTAACTATAACCAACGCGAGATCGGCATATGACGGCGGGGGAGAACCCCAGGTCCAAGACGCCGGTCAGGACCTCCCGCACGCGCCCGGCGTTGAGCCTCTGCTCGGACGCGTCCATGACGCCTCCGTCCCTGCGCTCGCACATGTGCCAGGTGTGGGTCGCCAGTGCGAACGTGTCCATGCCGGCCGCCATGTCCACGTAATCCTCAGGGCCGCGCCTGCCCTCGTGCATCGGCCAGAGATAGGCGGCTATCGGCTTCCCGTAGGCGTCCCTCGACTTGGGGACTGGATACTCGACGACCCCGAGGCCGGTGTCGTAGGGGTCGCAGCCTCCGAGGCGGTACTCGGACGAATCCGCCCTTATGCCCATGCCGGGGAGGAGGGATATCGCCCCGGGATCGAAGACCATGTAGGGGGCGCGGAAGCAGACCGGGCGGGAGACGTTGTCCGAGACCGCCTCGAACCCTTTCTTTAGAATCCGCTCGACGTCCTCCGATGACAGGGGCACCCCGGTGCTCTCCCCGGACAGGTCCTCGTGGTCGTACCCGTGGAAGCCCACCGAATGCCCGGAGATCCCGGAGCAGTCGACGACCTCCGCAGTGCGGCCCTCCACGAAGAAGGTCGCCCTGATCCCGACCTCGTCCAGGACGTCCAGCAGGATCCCCAGCCCCTTCTCGGCCGAGCTCCAGCGGGGGGAGGGGCCGGACCCCCTGTCCAGGGACCCGGCGGCGACCCTCCCGGGCAGGGGGACGTTCACGTCCCTGTCCAGGTCCACGGAGAAGTAGAACTTCCCGCGGCTCATCTCGCGCTCAGGGGGGAGACCCTCTTGATGAGCATCCCCTCGATGTCCATCGGCGGATACCTGACGCAGGTGTCCTTCGCCCTCTTGAGCTTGGCCTCGTTGTCGGCGTAGATGGTGAACAGGACGTCGCCCGCCTCCACCCTCTGGCCCTTCTTCTTGGAGAAGAGGATTCCGGCGCCCTTGTCCGAAGGCGCCCCGGCGGCCTTCGCGACGGCCACGACGTTCTTGTTGTTGATCGCATGGATGTAGCCGGACTTGGGGGACTTCACCTCGAAGCAGTACTTCCCGGGCTTGAGGTCCTCAGACTTCAGGTCGGGCCTTCCGCCCTGGGCGACCACGATCTCCATGAACTTGCGGTAGGCCTCCCCCGAGTCGAGGATCTCCCTGGCCCTGGCCGCGCCGTTGGCTATTCCGGCGACCTCCAGGATTATGCCGGCGCAGTCGCAGGCCTTCTCCACCACGGCGGCCGGATGCTTGTTGCCCTCGAGGATGCTTATGCACTCCCTGGCCTCCAGGTTGGGGCCGACGGCGTACCCGACGGGCTGGTCGGCATATGTGATGGCGCACTCGACGTGCATCCCGATCCTCTCGCCCAGCTCCATCAGGTCCTTGGCGTACTTCTTGGCGTCCTCGATGGTCTCGACCTTGGTCCCGGCCCCGGTCGGGATGTCGACGACCAGGTGGGTGGCGCCGATGGCCAGCTTCTTGCTCATGATCGATGCGAGCATCTGCGCCCTGGGGTTGATGCCCAGGGGATGCTCCACCTTGATGACCATGTCGTCCACCGGGGCGAGGTTCATGGACCCTCCCCAGGAGAACACGCCTCCGATCTCCTGCGTTATCTCCTTGAGCGTGTCCGCGTCGATCTCGACGTTGCAGAAGGTCTCCACGAAGTCGGAGGTCCCGCAGGCGCTGCTTATGGCGCGCGAGGAGGTCTTCGGTATCATGATGCCGGCGGCGGCCACGATCGACACCACTATGGGCGTGACCTTGTTTCCGGGGACTCCGCCAAGGCTGTGGAAGTCGAACACGGGGCCCTTCTCGAACTTGATCATGTCCCCGGTCTCGGCCATGGAGACCGTGAAGTCGGCTATCTCGTCGATGTCCATGCCGTTTATGTAAAGGGCTGTGAGCCATGCGGAGATCTCGATCTTGGTGAGCCTGTTCTCCAGGATGTCCTCCACCACCGCGTGGATCTCCTCCTTCTCCAGCCTCTCCCCGTCCATCTTCTTCCTGATGGAGCGGACGGAATCCGGCTTGGGGGAGTACACCACCGAGACCACGTCCCCGTCCTTGAAGCCGTACTTCTGGGACACCTTCTCGGGGACCCCGATGAATCCGCGCTCTATCATCGTGTCCGACATGCCCACGAGCAGGACGGCCTGCGTGGTTCCCAGGGACACCTTGACGCGGTCCCCTTCGCGGACGCCGATCTCGGCTCCGTCCCCTTCGTGTATGAGGACGCCGGGCTCCGATACGTCCAGATCGTCTGTCCTGATCGTCAGCTTCATATCGATCCCCACTTGTCCAAAGCGACCTTGAGCTCGGGATGGCCCCTCGCGTACTCCTCCAATCCTACGCCCTCGAACACGGCGTCCACGGCCTGGCTCATTCCCTTGGCCCCGGCCCTGACGCCTCCGGGATGGCCGGCGACCCCTCCTCCGGCCTGGATCTGGACGTTCATCCCCGCGCGCCCGACAATGGCCGGGACTATCCCGGGATACACTCCGCCGGAGCATACGGGCATCACCGTCCTGTACGGGACGTCGTCGCCCAGGCAGGCGGCGAGGTTGCCGTCGTCGTGCGCCCCTGCGGACATCTTCCCGGCGCCGAGGGTCCCGATGTGCAGCGCGTCCCCTCCGCACATGCGCACCAGCTTGGTGAGGGGGAGCATGGCGACGCCGTGGAACGGATCCTTGGTGAAGGCGCCGTGCATGGTCCTGTGCACGTGTATCGGGACCTTGATCGAGGGGTCCTCGGCCAGAGCCTGGACGGCGCCGAAACCGCAGGTGATCACGTCTACCATGATCTGCTTGGCGCCCCATCCCTGGACCTTCTCGGCCAGCTCGACTATCTTGTCGCCGCGGGTGCTCACGTTGATGGCGTGCACCATCATATGCCCCTCCTCCTCGAGCCTGTCCAGGGCCTCCGCCACCGCCTTGGTCCTGTCCTCGATGGGGCAGAACGGCTGGTCCACCAGGGTCTCGTCGTCCTTGGAGTTGGTCAATCCTCCGGCTCCGGCCTCGTAGACGTAGTCGGCGGTCCTCTTCGGGGACAGCCCTATCTTGGGCTTCACGATGGTCCCCACAAGAGGCTTCTCAGGGCGCCTGAGTATCTTCCTGAGGCCGTCCGCCCCGAACTTGGGGCCCTTGAACTGCGAAGTGATCGACTTCGGGAAGGACACGTCCTCGAGCCTGACCCCTTTCAGGGAGCCGAGGCCGAACAGGTTGCCGGCTATGACGCTGAGTATCTGCGGGACGGAGCCCACCTCGATGCTGAAGTCGTCGGCCGGGAACTCGACGGTGATCATGTCGCCCTCGATGCGGGTCACCCTGGCCCCCAGGCTCTCGAAGATTCCGGAGTCCAGCGTCGAGATCCCGGTCCACGTCCCCGTGGACTGCTCGGCGGCAATGGCCTCGGCGGCCTTCTCCATCGTCAGGTCCGTGGTGACGCGGTACCTGCATACGACGTACTCGTCAGGGTCCTCGGGCTCGCCGAGGTGCAAATAAGAATAGCTCTCCATCTCTATCACTCCTTGAACGGCGTCTGGACTCCCCAGAGCCGGCACATGACGGAATAGACCGCGCCAGGAGGGATCAGGCCCTCCTCGGTGATCAACGCGTCGATGTACCTGCCCGGGGTGCTGTCGAACACCGGGTTGAATATCTTGACCGAATCCGGGATCTCCCCCGGCTTGGCGACCTCGGCCGCGTCCCTCTCCTCTATGACGACCGTGTCTCCGGAAAGCGTCAGAGGCGAGAACTTGTAGGTCTCGGCGCAGACGTAGAAGGGAACCCTGGCCTCGTTGGCCGCCAGCGCGATCTGGGAGGTCCCGACCTTGTTTATCAGGACGCCGTCGGAGGTTATGGTGTCGGCCCCGACGAACACCTCGTCGACGCTCCTCATCACGCTGCGGACAGCGCTGTCGACTATCAGCGTGACGTCGATCCCCGCATCCGCCAGCTCCCTCACGGTCACGATGCCCTGCCTCCAGGGACGGGTCTCGGTGGCGTAGACCTTGACGGACTTCCCCTGGCGGCTCGCTTCCTTTATCACGCCTACGGCCGCGCTGCTGTTGCAGTGGGTGAGGACCGTGTCGCCGTCCTTTATCCTCTTGGCCCCTATGGCCGCGATGGTCTCCACGGCCTTCGAGGAGGATCTCGCGAACCTCTCCGCGTTCTCGGCGGCCATGGCCTTGGCCTCCTCGAGGGTCGAGGCGGACGACACCCCCTTCACCGCGGAAAGCACCCCGTTCCTGAGGGACACCGCGGTGGGCCTCGACGCGATCATGGTGGCGACCGCGCCGTCCAGGTCCTGCAGGAACCTCTCCAAAGAATCGCCCTCGTACGTCTTGGCGAACTCCCCTATGGCGGAGGCGCCTGCACGCGCGATGCGCCCCGCGCCACGTATCCTCATATCGAAAATCTGCTGAGCCGTATCCTCTACGATTCCTGCCACGGGCGATAATCCGTAACATCGG
>JAEEGH010019434.1_pt1 | contig 14250 bp, 11 predicted proteins | sample 9134181 | NCBI WGS metagenome assembly JAEEGH01 (sample SAMN16246544, study PRJNA631951) | gut metagenome | biome: gut microbiome; feature: rumen; material: DP-attached | host: Bos | place: Iran: Karaj | collected 2018-10 | reverse complement strand
TATTGGTAACGATTCGTCCGCCCTTCTTAAGATACTTAAGCCATCTGGCTGCCTCAAGCAACTCAAAGGATACGATATAATCGGCCTGTCCTTCATCTATTATGGGAGAAGCCACCGAATCGCCGTATCTGACATATGTCACAACAGAGCCTCCTCTCTGTGACATTCCGTGAACTTCCGATACCTTCACATCATATCCCTGTGATAAGAGCAGATGGCCTAACATCTTGCTTGCCAGCACGCTTCCCTGGCCTCCTACTCCGACTATCATTATATTAACTGTTTCCATAGTATTCTCCTGTTCAACCAAACGCCTTCACCGGGCACAACTGTGAGCATACCTTGCAGCCCACGCACTGTGTCGTATCCACATAAGCTTTGCCGTCCTTCATGGATATCGCCGGACATCCGACCTTCATGCAGGACTTGCAACCCACACATTTATCTGTATCAACAGTAAGGGGCGCTTCATGCTTAACATACTTAAGAAGCGCGCAGGGGCGTCTGGATATGATGACCGAAGGTCCGTCTGCTGCCAGTTCTTCTTTGACTGCTTTATCGCATGCATCAAGATCATAGGGATCCACAACTCTTACACGCTCGATGCCCATGGCCTTAACTAAGGATTCAAGATCGATCTTGCCTGCCGGGTCACCCTTGATATTGTATCCCGTGGTGGGATTCTGCTGGTGACCTGTCATACCGGTGATGGAATTATCAAGGATGATGATCGTTGAATCCGACTGGTTATATGCTATATTGGCAAGTCCGGTCATTCCCGAGTGAACGAAGGTCGAATCGCCGATAACCGCAACGGTGTGCTTCTCGCTTTCCTCGCCGCCTATTTTATTGAATCCGTGGATAGCGCTTAAAGATGCGCCCATGCAAAGCGTCATCTCCATCGCGCCGAGAGGAGGAGCTGCGCCTAAGGTATAGCATCCTATATCACCGAGCACTGTACAGTTATTCTTCTTAAGTGTATAGAACAGACCTCTGTGAGGGCAGCCTGCGCACATGACCGGAGGACGCACCGGAATGTCTTCCTCAAGTGAATTACCCTCAGGAACTTCTTTTCCCAAAGCCTTCGCGATCATATTCTGTGAGAATTCACCGCACATGGGAAGAATCTCCTTGCCCGAAACCTTAAGTCCAAGCATTTTGCAGTGGTTCTCTATCACCGGATCAAGTTCTTCGGCAACTATAAGCCTGTCAACCTTGGATGCAAAATCAAGGATCAGTTTCTCAGGAAGCGGATTGACCATGCCAAGCTTTAAGATGCTTACGCTGTCGCCGAATACTTCCTTTATATACTGATATGTAGTGCCTGATGTGATAACGCCGATAGCGGTGCCACCCATTTCTATGCGGTTAAGATCAGAGGTTTCCGCAAGTTCAATAAGATCCCTGGTCCTCTGTTCCACGAACGGGTGACGTCTTATGGCGTTGGCGGGAGTCATAACATACTTGGGGATGTTTTTCTCATATTCCTTACGTGGAACGTTTCTTACGCCGGGAGTTACCACTGACTGTGAATGACTTACTCTCGTACACATTCTGACAAGCACGGGAGTATCATATTTTTCCGAGATTTCGTAGGCTTCCTTAGCGAATCTGTAGGCCTCAGCCGAATCCGAAGGCTCCAGCATAGGTACCTTGGAACCTATGGCATGGTGACGTGAATCCTGCTCATTCTGCGAGGAATGCATACCCGGGTCGTCTGCCACAACTATGACAAGACCTGCGTTCACGCCTGTATAGGACATGGTAAAAAGCGGGTCTGCTGCAACATTAAGTCCCACATGCTTCATCGCGCAGAAGGATCTCGCTCCTGCAAGGCATGCGCCAAAAGCAGCCTCCAACGCAACCTTCTCATTCGGAGCCCACTCCGAATATACATCATCAAATTTCGCTATCTCTTCGGTCACCTCTGTACTGGGGGTTCCCGGATAACTTGATGCAAACATACAACCTGCATCATAAAGGCCTCTTGCCAACGCTTTGTTTCCCAGCATCAGCTGTTTACTGTTATCCATCGATCAGGCCTCCTCCTTTTCCGTTTTTATTGTTTTCCTGCCTCTTGACGAGCGGACATTTTCCGTAAGAATATAATACTCAAGCAATCTGATCAGATAGTCGGGAGCATGTCTGGCTCCCCTCTCCCAATCGGTGACTGTCTGGTACGGAATCTGAAAAAAATCACAGAACTCTCTGCGGTTCATTCCGGTCGTGGCACGAAGTTCTTTTATTTTTGTCTCACAATCCATGTACAAACCTCCGTCATTTTTTCGCAACGCATATAAGTATATCTTATATGGGTTTTTATTGCAATGCCGAAAACTCTATATTCCTGTGACAAATATCTCAATCCCGATGGCGATCAGAATAACGCCGCCTAATACGGACGCTTTCCATCCCAGACGCGTGCCGGCTTTTGCACCGATGAAAAGTCCGGCGATGCATATAACGAATGTCACGATCCCAATGATCAGACAGGCTATAACTGCCTGAAGCACTACATAATCGGATATGGTAAATCCTACGCTTAAGGCATCTATCGATGTGGCGATGCCCTGAACGATAAGTGCTCCGGCGCTTAATGTGACAGTTTCCTCAGCAGGCCTGTCGAAACGGCATTCCTCACAGGATGTGTTTTCGCATTTCTCACATGCGCGCCTGCAGATTTCTTCGCGCACGCCTTCGATAAGCATCTTGCCCCCTATGAACAGCAGAAGGATCAGCGCTATCCACGGGATAGCTTTGGCAAAAGCTTCAAAATAAGATGCTATCGTACTTACGCAGATCCAGCCGATAAGCGGCATCGCAAACTGAAACCCGGCAAACGTTCCCGCTATGATACTCTTACGCGATCCGCTCATGCCGGGGTCATTAAGACCGTTAGCCAAAGACACGGAGAATGCGTCCATAGCAAGGCCTGCGCCCAGCGCTATGCTGTTGATGAAAAACATTACCCCAAACATATTATGTTAACCTGTGAGATGTCTTTTTTATGTATTTACGATGAGTTTGTCGAAAATACAGGATGTTTTGTTGTGTTATGTTAACCGTTATCGAGTGTTTCCCTGTATTTTGGATCATATAGATTATTGCCTTCGCAATCTATGATAACGACCACCGGGAAATCTTCGACATACAGTTTTCGGAGAGCTTCCGCGCCGAGATCCTCATAGTCAATAAGCTCAGCGCTCTTTATGTGCTTGGCAAGCAGCGCTCCGGCACCGCCTATAGCACCGAAATAGACTCCCGAATACTTCTTCATGGCTTCAACCACTTCATCGGTACGTGCACCCTTGCCGATCATTCCGCGAGCGCCGACGCTCATCATGGTTGGAGCATAGGCATCCATTCTTCCGCTGGTTGTGGGGCCTGCGCTTCCTATCACCTGCCCGGGTTTTGCGGGAGACGGACCAACGTAATATATGGTCGCATCCTGCGGGTCAAAGGGCAGTTCTTCGCCGCGCTCAAGCGCCTCGCACATTCTCTTATGCCCCGCATCACGGGACGTATATACATAGCCTGTCAGGAGCACGCTGTCTCCTGCGTGAAGGCTTTTTGCTTTTTCCTCTGTAAGAGGGAGTGTTATGTTTTTTGTCATATTCATTACCTATATTGTTTTCAAGCCGGGAGATTCTTCGGCTTCGCCTCAGAATGACACATCTGCTGTAGGGGGATTCTTCGGCTTCGCCTCAGAATGACAGCCCCAACGTATTTCTATATTACCGCCGTCTTGTGTCTGGTCACGTGGCAGCTGATATTGACGGCCGCGGGCATGCCTGCGATATGCGTCGGCATGGTCTCAATATTCAGTCCGAGAGCAGTGGTTACGCCGCCGAATCCCTGAGGGCCTATATCCAGCGAATTGATCTTATCAAGCAGTTCGTCCTCGAGTTCGGCATAATAAGGATCGGGATGGTGGGTATCTATCGGTCGAAGGAGCGCTCTCTTGGCAAGCAATGCCACCCTGTCGAAATTGCCTCCTATGCCGACTCCGACTACCATCGGAGGACAGGGATTGGGACCTGCGATCTTTACGGTCTCGACCACGAAATCCTTAATGCCCTCTATCCCGGCAGAGGGTTTGAACATCCGTATCGCGCTCATGTTTTCGCTTCCGAATCCTTTGGGTGCAACCGTGATCTTCACCTTATCTCCGGGTACGATATCCGTTGTGATGACGGCCGGAGAATTATCGCCTGTATTGCCGCGACGCACGGGATCGGCTACAACCGATTTTCTTAAATACCCCTTTTCATATCCGCGGCGCACGCCTTCATTCACCGCAGTATATAAGTCACCTCCTGTCAGATGCACATCCTGTCCGATTTCCAGAAATATACAGGCCATCCCGGTATCCTGACATATCGGAACGTGCTCTGAGTCTGCGATCTTATAGTTCTCTATTATGTTGTCAAGAATGCCGCGGGCGAGTTCATTCGTCTCGGACGCTCTGCAGTTATCCAGAGCTTCACGAACGTCCCCTGGCAGGGATTCATTGGCTTCTATGCACAGCTTTTCTATTGTTTCGGTTATCAGTGATACGTCTATTTCTCTCATTTTCTTTCCTTTTCAAAGGGGAGTCCCGCTCCACTTCAGATTCACATTTTGACGACGGGGAGTCCGGTTTCTCTTCAGATTCACATTTCTGACGGGCACACAGTTTATCCTACTTACTTCAGCACACTTTAGATAACAGATGCGTATATATCTCCAGATCCTCGTCATCCGCAACCGTGAAGATGATCTGCTTCGGTCTGTCGTGGTTCTGTATATATTCCACAATTGTATCTATGGCAATGCGGGCTGCCGCCTCCTTCGGGAACAGATTCTCTCCCGCAGATATGGAACAAAAAGCAATGCTGTCTATCTCGTACAGTTCCGCAACCTCAAGACATGTAATATAACACTGCTTAAGCTGCTGCCTATGCTCGTCCTCAATTTCATATTCAACAACAGGACCAGCCACATGGATGATCTGCTCACAGGGCAGATTGTAAGCCGGCGTGACCTTGGCGCTTCCAACAGGCTCGTCGTGTCCCTGCTTACTCATTATCTCATCACACTTAAGACGAAGCTGAACTCCGGCTCTTGAATGAATATGATTATCGACACAGTTATGAAGCGGTATAAAGCATCCTCTCATCCTGGTATTTGCAGAGTTAACTATGGCGTCGCATTTAAGTCTTGTAATATCCCCCTGCCACAGATAGATACGGCTGTTCTTACCGAAATACGATAAACTGTCTACTTCCACGACACCGCGTCTTCCGGCTTCCCATGTCAGATAATCATCCTGTATCTTAAGAAAATCCTCTCCTATGGGCTTGGCTTCCCTGATGTTCATGAGTGCCCTGAGCATGTTCTTTTGGCCCTGCTCTTCTCCCGGGATTCCCATTTCTTTTAAGTCATTTGTTTCGCTTCTTAAGTAATCAATAAGCCATATCCTGCGTTCTTCCTGTGTCATCTCGTCTTCCTTATCTGTTGATGAATCCGGTAACAAATCTGTAACCTTGAAAATGTACGTTATGCATTCTCCGGTAATATATGTGATGAGACATGTTTTTGCCCCACATAGTATAGTATCACAATATGCCTCGGTATATCAGATAAACCATCAAAAAAGTCAGAGAAATGCTTAGCAAAATATGTCCTTTGTTGTATACGGGTGATCACGGCTGTCAATCATCCTGAGGGAAGAGATTGTCAACCATTCTTTTATACAGGTTGACAGGTCTGCATATACATGTTAACCTTGTATATGAACAGGTTGACAGGTGAAACTGACTCTCACAACAACCTGATAAGAGCCGGTTACGGACCCGGCTCTTATTTTAAGATTCGGAACATATTGATCAGAATCGATCAGATCAGTTATTTCCGGCACTCCGTAAGACAACACAGACCATACTATGAAAGAACAGGAGAATTCAGCTATGGAAAAACACAACCGTCTCTACCAACTTACCACCTACGCTATCATGTGCGCGCTCATGTGCATATTCGGACCCATCTCGGTTCCGATCGGACCTATCCCTATTTCCCTGACGATACTTATCATCTGTCTGAGCATATACATAATAGGATTACGGGGCACCCTCATCAGTTATCTTGTTTATTTGCTTCTGGGGATCGTGGGACTTCCGGTGTTTTCCGGATACCAGGGAGGATTGAGCAAGCTTGCAGGTCCCACCGGCGGATATCTCTTCGGGTTTATTTTCCTTATATTTATCAGTGGATTATTCTATGAACGGACAAACCACGATACCAAATGGACCATCGTTGGAATGATATTGGGTATAGCTGTCGATTATGCTTTCGGCACGGCATGGTTCATCCTTCAGATGCATTGCTCCCTCCCCTACGCCATCAGCGTATGCGTGTTCCCGTTTATCCTGTTTGATATCGGGAAGGTCATCATCTCCACCATCCTCGGAAAGGCAGTACGCAAACCTCTGTCTAAGCAGGGACTGGTATAAAACGAACGCCGGTGAATATTCACCGGCGTTCTTAATTATCGTGTATATATCGGCTGCTTATGCTGTAGCCTGATTATCCTTAGCGATCTCAGCAAGCTTTGCAAATCCTTCTGCATCATTAACTGCCATCTCTGCGAGCATCTTACGGTTAAGATCGATACCTGCATTCTTAAGTCCGAACATGAACTTGCTGTATGATATTCCGTTAAGTCTTGCAGCAGCGTTGATACGTGCGATCCAAAGCTGTCTGAACTGACGCTTTCTCTCCTTACGTCCCTTATATGACTCTGCAAGTCCTCTCATTACGGACTGCTTAGCAACTCTGTACTGTTTTGAACGGGCACCTCTGTAGCCCTTAGCGAGCTTTAATACTCTGTTATGCTTTTTCTTGGCGTTTAAGCCGCCTTTAATTCTAGCCATGATCTCTCCTCCTATATTTTAGGCAAACTTCCCGTTCTTACAGATAAGGAAGTATCTTCTTCATATTCTTAACATTGGTTTCATCTGCAAGAGCAGGATGACGAAGCTGTCTCTTATTCTTGGTAGTCTTCTTGGTCAGAATGTGACGTCTGTAGGCCTTGTTTCTCTTAAGCTTGCCGGTACCTGTAGCTTTGAAACGCTTTGCAGCGGCTCTGCTTGTCTTCATCTTGGGCATATCTTTTTCCTCCTAAAAATAAAATGTGTATTACTTTTTCTTCTCTGTAAGGAACATCGTCATTGATCTGCCCTCAACCTTGGGCTCTTTATCAATGATGGCGATATCGCTTAAGGACTCTGCAAAATCATCAAGGATGTGTTTTGACTGAGCCATATGAGCCATCTCTCTTCCTCGGAAACGGAGCGTGACTTTAACTCTGTTGCCTTTCTCCAGAAACTTGCGCGCGTTCACGGTCTTGGTGTTCAGATCGTTAGTGTCAATGTTGGGCGAAAGACGGATCTCTTTGATCTCAACGACCTTCTGTTTCTTCTTCGCTTCCTTCTCCTTACGGGTCTGCTCATACTTGAACTTGCCGTAGTCAACGATCCTGCATACAGGCGGCTGAGCATTCGGTGCGATCTTCACCAGATCAACCCCGGCTTCTTCAGCCAGTTTCCTCGCAGACACGATATCCATGATACCAAGCTGCTCACCGGACTCGCCTATAACGCGTACTTCCTTGTCCCTGATCTGTTCATTGATAAATAATTCGCTAATTGTTGTTCCCTCCTAAGAATTGAAAAAATAAAAAAGCCGATAGCATAAACTATCCGCTCAAACACAAGAAACAGTTCCGCATCCTGCGGTTCTGTGTGATATGTTGACGCCGAACGACTTCTGCCGTCGGGTGAGAGCGGATACTCTGCTTTGTGTTACGCTTAACGCGTACTCACATATTAATATCATGTATACCGACATGTGTCAAGAAGTTTTTTGCCTTTAGGATCTGAAGTATGCGAAGAAAGGATACAAAAAGAATTACGCGAATACTATGACTCCCGCCACCTGATTAAGGCGCTCCCTGTGAATCACAGAGTCCACCTGATTAAGGCGCTCCCTGTGAATCACAGAGTCCTCCAGATCCATCCCTATATAGTCCTCTATGTCGCACTTGTAGTATTCCAGGTACATTGGTTTATTTCAGTATAAAACCACTGACATTTCTCGCTTTGATGGTAAAGCTCGTCATTTTGCTTCCAACGGCATGGGTACCGTCTCCCGTGACCAGGATCATCGCTTTGCCCTTCAACACATTATTGGCGAAAGAGACACTTATGTATTCCTCCGGAACCTCTTTCCACTCCTTGCCGTCCTTATAGATCACCTTCACTGCAGGGCTTACTGTCTGCCCGTTGTATTCCTGTGCGGCCAGTGCCATGTAATTGCCCTTCGCATTCTTCTCAGCAGCCACAACCTTTGCCTTGGTAAGGTTTATTGCACCTGTCTTAGGTCTGACAATTCTATATGTGCACTCATCAACGGTCTCCCCGGTACAGGATCCCCGCCCATAGGCTTTTATGGTGATGGTTTTAAAATCCTCCCCATCCTCAAGGGTTATCTTGGTGCCGGCAGTCAGTTCATTGTTACCCTCATCAAAATACTTAAGAGTATAATTCTTCGTTCCGAGGACTATTCCATCAAGCGTGACCACAGGAACGGAGAAATATTTGCCCGGTTTATTGTAGATTAAGTCGGCTGCGCAGATCTTCGCCGCTGACAAATCAGCTTCAGCTATATCAAATGGTTCGCTTATGGCAGCATGTCCCTTATAATTGCCCATAAAGGTGATCTTGAATCTGCCCTTGCCTTTCCCGGCCGTCTTATTGTTACTCAGGGTGATCTTATAATCCTTCCCCTCCGTGAGATATTCATCATCTTCTCCGGCAATTTTCTTACACACCATAATAAATGGCGAAGCTCCTGCAGGAGAATAAACAGATTCATCCATGAATACTTCAGGCTTTATCTCGCATCCGGTATCAGGTTTTATCTTAAATGTCCTGACAACCGAGCCCGTATAGTCTCCTATACCGTATATAAGCACTTTTGCCGTTCCGGCTTCAGTATTTGAGCTGTACAGGGTTTTATATCCCTCATTCTCGTTTAGGCGTGATCCTCCTGCCGAAACAACCAGTTCGTCAGCGCTCAGACTCTGGGGACTGCCATTATATACGTGCTGCTTTGCATTAAGTGAAACCTTTATGGTCTTCAGGTTCACATCCTGCTTCGAAAGCGCTTTTACCCTTATGCCGTCAATGCTTCCGGTAAAGTTGCCCTTTCCGGAAATTCCGATCGTCGTGTCCTCCTTTACCGCAGCGCTGCTACTTAAGACGTAATCAGCGGTTTTGAACTGGTAGCTGCGGTATGCCATCACCGGCTTAAATTTGGCGCCCGTGATAACAGCCTGATTTTCGCCGATACCGATCTGTCCGTGCCTCTGAGCCTCCTTGAGGTCAGCCTTCGTCACGTAGAACTCCAGGGACTTTTTGCCGCTGTAATCACCCTTACCCTTTACAATGACCAGTGCCGGACGGTTCTTTGCGTTGTAATTAACGTTATTGCTGTAGGATACGGTATAATCAACTCCTTCGGTAAGTATCCTGTCTGCGCCGGTAACAATCACTGCCGGCTTTATGGGTGCGCCTATATATGCGGTTTCATATCTTTTTTCATCAACGTTATACGAAAGTCCCGTATATGGATCACCGGTGATAATACTTTCGTCAAACTGTACGGTGAAGGGATCAAATTCTTCGGGAACGTCAACATCCACCTGATTCACATACAGGTTATAGGAGGTCTTCCGGTTCTCATAGGCATACATTTTTCCATCATCGACGTAAGCTGTGATAACCGCCTTACCGGCGCTTAGAACCTTCACGACTCCGGTCGTCGGATTGACCCATGCCACTTCGGTGTCTGACGAAAAATAAGTAACTTCACCGTCGCCCGTATTCGTTAGCATGTTGGTAAAATCGGCGTCACCCGTGAACTTTTGCACTACAAACGTCCCATACCGGATGCTTCCCCTGATCTTGTCTATGTATGACTCCACCCGCACGGGATTTGGGATCTCTTCCGCATCATCTGATCTAAGCACGTACCAAACGTAATAGATGCCGGGATCCGTGCCGGTGGGAACGGTCTTGCCAAACTCCGAAGCATCGGGTATCTGTGATCTTTTTGTGCCAACTGCATACATGAATGTACCTGCATCCGACGTTCCGGGAATTACCAGTTCCTGTGCAGCGCCTGAGTATGTCAGTTCCTTCCCGGCGGGATATATGGTGGTTGATGCGGCAGAACCTCCTCCACCGCCGCTGCCTCCGGATGCTGGCTCGATGACAAATGTTACGATCTGATCCGCCGTAGTGGTGGAGGCTTCGCCGCCGTCACTCACGCTCCAGCAGAATTTATCCGGTTCCCTGAGACTTGCACTTACCTGATATGTCCCCACGTCTTTGGCCGTAGCGTTGCCCTGACCATCAATAATGACTCCCTCGCTTACAGCTGCAAGCGTATAGTATAATCCTGCCGCAACGCCGGTCTGATATTCGCCGTTATAGGTGAGTTTTACGTCCGTGGGTACCGGCACCTCATTGTCAATGACATACTCATACGTCATTACGTTGCTGTCCCATTTGCCCTCTGCTTCGGTAAATGCCTTTATTACAAGCTTCTTTTTGCCGGTCTTGACCGCGTTTCCTTCATTATCCGTTTCGTACACGTCCACGAGATCCGTTCTGTCCCTGCCCACGTATATGTCGCTGCCGTCGTATGCGGGGCTGTCCTTTGTGGGATCGGTGCCGTCCGTGGTATAACGTATCGTAGCGTTTGCCTCAGCGGTGCTCAGGGTTGTAACCTGGTTGTAAAGATATGTTCCGGAATTCAGGGACGCAATGGGCACAGCTGCCCGGGGCGCCTCATCGACGTATACCTTAAGTGATATATTCAATGGAAGTCCATTACTGTTCTCCATGTAATCAGGCAGGTTTATGGTGCCATCCGTCTTCCACACGGACGCTTCCCTCTCATCTTCGGTTCCGGACACCTTTGTGGGCTTACTCCAGGTTACGGAAAGATCCTTTTCCTCTTCCGTCACCCCATTACTGGTTTTAACCGTCACATGATCAGGAAGCAGAGCATTTATCTCCTCCTTAGTCGCTCCATTGGCAATTCCGGTTACGTCAGCGATCGGATATATTTCTTTAAGAGTATATTTACCGGCCTTAAAGACACCCGTTACGGAATTATTGTCCGCATCCCACGTAACGCTGGTGACGTCATCAGGAGTGCCTATGCTGCCTTCATTGACCACTTCCTCGCTGCCGTCAGATGCGTCAGCCGCGGATCCATCGTTATCGGTGTTCTCCGTACCGGGTTTATTATTCAGGAATACCTTTACGTCGTCCGCAGGCAAAATGATGATCCGGGTCTCATTGTAATCACCATCTGAACCGGCGATCCTGGCCTTAATCATCCCATTGTCATCCGGCACTACCTTAACAGTTGCGCTGTATGACTTAAGTGCAGCGAACCGGCCGGAGGATCCTACATCCGGAGTCCAGGTAACCTGAAGGTTGTCAGGATGTATCTCGAAGGTATTGGTGATGGTAACCGTCATCTCAGGCACGCAGTCGATTGCGAAAGCGCCCGTGGTGGGTGAGAACATGCTGCCATCCGTATTCTTAAGCTGCACATTTACTTCCTTGACAACCGGTATGTAGCAGGCTCTGATCTTAGCATCCTCGCCTGTAACCTTTACTTTGATCGTTTTTTCTTTCAATTCTCCTTCCACGAGCTCACAGCCGGAGGAGGAAAGTTCCCAGTGATCAAACCGCTCATCTTCAGCCGTGGGAGCCGTGATACTGACTTCACCACCCGAATAAACGGTATATTCAACCGGGGTCGTACCCGGAACGTCACCGCCTAAATTCATATCAAACAGGTTGACCGTCAGATGGCTCCAGTATTCAGGGCGGGGGTTTCCTTCCGTCCCGGTGGCATCATACTGTATCGATATGGTCACACTTCCGTCAACGGCGTTTCTGTCAAACTTATTACCCGCGTTCATCCCTTTCGCCCATTTGGCGTTGGAGACACCGCTGACCTGTGCTTCGAACACGAGACCCTTTTCCTTGTTCTGAGGGATTGTGATCTCTGCAATATACACGGTTTCATTGTACGCAATGTGCTCCATGGTGTTGGGAAGTGCCATCTTCTTCCCATCATCATCCAGGTAGAACCAGCTGACGGGATAAGTGAACGTAACGGCTTCACCCTTCTCATCAACTCCAAAGACCTCACATCCGATCTCATAAGAATCCGGCAGTTTGTCGCCGGCCTGCGGGAATTCATCAAAGGCCCAGACCATATCCACCCTTTTCCCATATTCAGCCCTGATCTTGAGTTCATATCCCACCGGCCATTTTTCATGTGAATCCGTCTGCGCCACCGGCATTCTAAAGATCAATGTGGAATTATCCGGATCCTCTATCAGGTCAGACGTCACATCCACTTCAGTCTCATTATAAGGTGAGGTCATGGTTATCTTCCAGCTTTTTAGATACTCACCATCCGGCTCCGGTGCCTCCAGGATAACTTCCTCCCCTTCCGTAAAGGTATATTCCGTGCTCCTCTCCCCTTTATACTCATGCTTGTCGGAAACGGTGACCTTATGATCGTTGTTTAGGAGGAGAATATAATAAGTGTCGGTCTGCCCCTTCACTCCATAAGACATCTCATACACGTCAAACCGGACATTCATTCCGAACTCGCCGGGAAGCATGGATGTCGGCAGGCTCAGCCCGTCGGGGAACTGATACAACTGTCCGGTGACGTTCGATGAAGTTATGTCACCCTCGTAACTGCGATCATAATATATGGCCTCACCGGAGACAGACTCATCATCCATGTAGATCTTCACGTCGCCACTGAGGATATATGTTTCACCTGACTCAAGCCTGATGGTATTCTCACTGCCATCAGGAGCCATGGTCTTAGCCCATACCCCGGGAGCACCTACGCTTGACGGAGCCTCAAGCTCATACTCCACGAACTCATCTTCATACCAGTCGTCGTAGGTTCTTGCCCAACCGATGTTGACGATAGGATAATGGTTGTTTATGATGGCGTCTGAATGCTTTAACATGGTGGCCGTATAAGTAAGACCGGGCTTATCATTCTTTACCGGTTTAGCCCAGCTTATCGCCCCAAAGCTTCCGTCATCGTACTCCTCGCAGTTGACGTACCTGAGGAGAGCATCGCACAGCGTCGGGAAGTCTTCCCTGAGTTTTTTAGCATTTGCAGGGCTCAGTTCGTCGATGGCGCCGGCCTTCTCCAGGCGTTCCAGCAGGTAGTTGCACCAATACTCTCTATCATCTTCATCCATTTTGTAATAGCCGGGCAGGACTTTGCTATATAACTCAAGCATTTGACCATAGCCGATCTTATCCATCACTTTTTCGGCCTTGGACATGAAGGCATTCATGTTTGACTTGCTCTCGCCAAAAAAGATCCCCATAAGATCCCGGGCGCCGGTTTCAATGGAAGGATGTTCAGTTCCGTTGATCTTTTTCTTCGAAACATACACGTCCCTGCTGGGCACGGCCTGAGACCAGTGTCCGACCTCATCCGGTTTGACCCCTTCCTGAAGATATCTGATGAAGTCGGTGATAAAATCCTCAACCCTGTTATCACTGTTCCCATAGGAATACCAGTTCATCAAGGAAAAGCTGATTATGCCCGTCTGTTCCAGTAAGATCAGATACATGGGCATAAAATAATCATCCACGTAGGCATCCTTATCAAGTGACCTCAGCTGATTAAGCATCTCCTCCTTCTGAGCGTTATATTCATCGGTTTTTGTCAGGTACGGCTCATTATCCGCATAGGTCGTAACCTGCGTGGGACCTCCCGTGCCGCCGCGCTTTACATCAGTCACCGTTTTTTTCACCGCTGAAGGGTCAGACGCCTCGCTGCCCGGAATGTAATGATCCACGCCGTATCTCTTGAAGCCCATTTCTCCCGGTGCAACAAGGGGCACGATGTCAGCGCAGTTGATCATGTTGTGAATGCAGTAATAGTTTTCGGGATCCAGGGTCTCCCCCTTGTCGGTGCCGCCCTTGGGAGCCTCGCAGGTATATCCGAAAACCTCCGATTTCTTCTCTCCCTTACAGTCCTCATATATGCTGTCCACAAGTCGTCTGCAGGTTAAGTTGGCGGTGGCTCCTGTTCTGGAGAAGCCGGTTACCCAGAATTTTACGTGTCCTTCTTCATAAT
>JAEEGH010019432.1_pt1 | contig 14250 bp, 2 predicted proteins | sample 9134181 | NCBI WGS metagenome assembly JAEEGH01 (sample SAMN16246544, study PRJNA631951) | gut metagenome | biome: gut microbiome; feature: rumen; material: DP-attached | host: Bos | place: Iran: Karaj | collected 2018-10 | reverse complement strand
GCATGGTTTCAGCGGCGGCACCGGGCTTATCAGCATCACTTACAAGCAGCCTGCTCCTTCCAGCACCTCCGGCAAGGTGGCGCTTGAGGGCAGCACGTACGGCAACGGCAAACTCTATGCCGACTTTGCCACGCGCCAGAAAAACGTCACCGTCAGAGGCTGTGCGCTGACCAATCTGCAATATGCCAAAGGCTCCATGTCCGAGGGCGGCTGGTTCTCGTCGCGCCACAACACCGAGAATGCGCACCTCAGCCTCGACTGGGACATCAGCCCCAAGGACAATCTGAAGATAAGGGCCTATCAGCAGTTCTTCGACCATAAGGAGCGCTATTACTACGATGATCCCGACGAGTCATTCGTCACGCCTATGATGGAGCGCTATGTTGACCTCACGGCGCGCTACACCCGTGCCCTCAGCAGTCAGGGAGCAGAGCTCGTCGTCGAAGGCGGCTGCGACTACCTCAGCATGAAGGAGGACGGCGAGCGGATGCGGGACAGCTACCCATACTTCTATACGGAGCTGAGCATACCATGCCTCAACAACGACCTGCAGATTCTGGCAGGCTGGGAGATAGACTACGACAACTACTGGACGCGGGGCGACAGCCGCCGGCAGATGCTTGAGAACAACCTCTACGTGCAGCTCTGCTACTCGCACGGACCATGGTCTTTCATTCTGGGCGACCGTCTCAACATCCTCGGCTTTTGGCAACACTCCTACAATCCCGACTTCGAAGAATCCCGGCTGTCAAAACACAATAACAACAACTACCTGTCAGCCAGTATCGGATACAGCAAGGGGCGCCACCGCGTGCTTGGCTCCATAGGCCGCGACACATACATACCGGGTACGGAAGACTTCTATTCCAACATCATGGGCAACACCGTCAACTATATCATCCCCATCCAGAACACCCTGTGGCGCTCTGAGCTGCGCTACACATACCAGCACGGCAGTTTCTCATGGTCGTCTAGCGTCCACCATTCGTGGCGCGACTACAGCTATTCGTTCAAGGAGAGGCTGACGGGCATCCGCACGTCAGTGACCTGGCATAAGGGACCGCTGCGCATAACGGCGGGGGCAGACTATGTCCACGACCAGCTGAAGTATGATGATGACGGCAGCAGCCTCTACGACAACTACTACAACCTGAAGCTGTCGCCTACGCTGCTTTTGGGTAAGGGCTTTCGACTCTCCTCTACCCTTCTCTATCGGAGCCGCCAGAAGTTCACCGACCGCCACGCCCATTTCCTTGCCTCCGTAAAACTCAACAAAGACCTGGGCCGCCACTGCAATGTCTATGCAGACTTCCGCAACATCGCCGGCATGCCCACAGTGCCCCTCCTCCATACTGATGACGCCTACTACAACCGCGCCCTCACCCTCGGCATGACGTGGAGGTTTTGGTAAAGGTTAGAGGTTAAAGTTTTTTACAAATAAGAAACGCCGAGAGTATCATTTTTGTGATCTCCCGGCGAGTTTGTTGTTACGCCTGAATACTGCCTAAACAATTATATCCTCACAGCATCGGGGATTGTGTAAAGAATACCCTTTGCTGCATCGTAATACTTCAGTGTCACCCATTCTCCGGCACTGCGACCGTAGATTACGAGCGGTGTATTGCCCGTCGCTGAGAGTTTTGCCAGACCACGGCACTCTTCACCCACGAAGGCACCGATGATATTGCCGTCAGAATACGGAACACCGGCCTTTGTCAGCTGACTCTCCACCCCTACCGTCTTCACAATAGGATACTTAGCTGAGCCGAGTGTAAATGGAGGTATGTAATCTTCGTCAATACCGGTACTCTCGTCAGAATTCAGGTTGATGTTGTCAGACAGTGTAAAGATTTGGTTCAACCTCTGGCTGAAATACTGCAGCGAGATGTTCACCGTCTCCGTGCCAGTCTCATCGCCGTAAGCCTTCATCAGGAACGTAGCATTACCATCCTTTACCGTACCTTCGGCAGGGCTTGCCAGTCCACGCATTTCTCCGTTTACGAAGATTGCCATCATGTCCTCGTCAGAGGCATAGGGGCGCAGTGCCTCCTCTAGCTGCACCATCATGATAGTCCAGTTTCCATAGCTGCTTCCGTCAGGCTTTGTCCATGCCGGGCGCTCCTGATTGAATTGCCAGTCTATCCCCCACACGGGAGCCTCACTGACTGCGGTCTCTGTGTATGCAACATTACCGCCGTTGCCGTTGTTGCTGTCACCGTCACCGTCGCTGCCGCAAGCCCCTAACAGGAGGCTTGCCAGCAGAACGAATGCTAATTTTGTCTTATTCATATTTTTATTGTTTTTTCAAATTACTTAATCACGACCTTTTCACCATTGAAGATATAGACACCCTTCTGTGTCGGCTTCTGCTGCAGCTGGAGTCCGTCGAGTGTGTACCATTTGCCTTCCTCGTAGGTCTGAGAGTCAGAGAAGTTGATAACAGCCGGTTCTTCCGGACTTCCGATGACAGCATCACTCTGGAAGGTCATAACCTCACGGGTGTAAGCTACTGTCTCACCGTCACGCACGATGGTGAATCTGATAGGCTGCTTAGCCTCGCCGGCAACGTTCATGTAGAACAGAGGCTTACCATCAGCGGTCTGTTCTGCACTGAGCTCTTCACATCCTACCACCTCGCCGTCGGCATAAGCAACCAGAAGGTCGCCTTCCTCAGTCTCGAAGTTCTCAACCGTAGCCGAGAGGGTCATTGTGTTGCGTGACCTCAGGACTGCACTGCGTGCCTCCATAGACGAGATGGACCTTGCGGCATTAGCACCGCTCTCACCTGAGCTGATGCCCATATCATAATACGGATACGTGAACGATACATCGTCGTTGCCCTTGCGGAGCAGCATGTAGCCCTCACCAGGCTTCATGTACTGCAGACTGCCGCGCCAGCGTCCTACGTTGCCGGACTTGCTGAAGTATGCAAACTCAGTGTGACTCTTAATCACATCACCTTCCTGGGCATTGTCGTAGTAGTCGCTCAGGGCGGTCTCTACGCTCAGGTTCGTCATCGGTGTGTAGCCGATAGCGTTCCAGCCCTTCTTCACTTCGATGGTACGAGCACTCTCTTCCTTGATGACAGTGCCGCCGATTGGGAAGAGGCAGTCTTCCTGAACCTTGATAGCATACGACTTCTTAGGTGAAATGGTCATATTCTGCGTGCTTCCTGATGTCAGCCACTGCTTATTCTTATATACAAGCAGTGTATCGCTGCCCATGTCAGTCAGCACGTCACCTTCCTTCCAAGGTATGTTGTTGAGCAATGAGTTAAAATCAGCCAGCTGCGGACTGTTCACGTTGAACGATACCCAGTTCCAGCCCTTCTTCAGGCTGAAGTTCTGTACGAAGCTCTCACCTCCGTCGAAGCGTACCGGTGTACCGCTGCCCACTACAACCGAATTCTCGAATGTAATGTTCTGCTTCGGTGTCAGTACCAGTTCGCGTCCAGTGCTGTATTGCCACAGGCGGAAGTTCAGTTCGCGACCGCTCACCTGATTGTCATAGACTGTCAGGTAGAGGGCGTTATCACCAGACTGCTCATCGTGAGTGATGTTAGCAAAACCGTGACATACATTCTCCTTGTCGAAGACGCCGACGATGTCGCGTGAATCACTGTCAATCTGATCATACAGATAAACCTGTCCGATAACATTCATCGAGTACCTGAGGAGGTCGCTGTCCACCTTCTTCGACCATTCAGGCTGCTCGCCTTCTACGGTCAGGTTGAGGTAGAACGGTTCTGCTATACCCTCCTCGTCGGTCAGATAGATAATCTCATTATACGTTCCGACGTTCAGGTCATTGCTGATTGTTGCTGTGACATAGTCTGCATTCTGCGGTGCCATCGCATCGGTGTACTTGTTGAGTGTGAGCCATCTTGGGCAGTTCTCTATCTTGTAGGTATGGTTCTTCGCACTCCAGTTATAGAACGGCAGGTCTATTGCCTGTCCATCGCCATACTTGATGGTGGTATCCATTCTGTTCACCAGCCACTCCAGACTGCTGTTGGTAACATGATAACTTGCCGTCTTCGGCGAAGCCATCATGTTGCCGTTCCTGTCCTCTACGTCGCGCACCGTCACATATATGTTGCAGTGGTTCAGCTTGGCAGCCGGCTCGTCGAGTTCAACCATGATCTGGTTGCCCTTGCCGATGAAGCTGAAGTTCAGGTTCGTCACGTTCTCGTTAGGCACCACGGGAGCAGCCACTTCGGCATCGATGCGGGTCATGACCGTCTCCGGGCTATCTTTGAACAGGTAGTCGCGGACCGGTGTGCCTGTAGGCTTGCCCGTCACGGGGTCTTGCTGGTATCTCACCTGGCCTTTGTCGTCCAGATGCAGCCTCCTGCTGTATGCATAAGGCGTCATGACGATTTCGTTATTCGCATTGCGCTCCTGGTGGTCGAAGCTCAGATAGGTCAGCAGACCGGCCTCGTCGCCGTTCGGACCCTTCGTCGAGTAGGTCTTGATGAGCGTCTGCGGCAGAGCCTGTCCGAAGACAATCAGCTCGTCCACATTACCCTTCAGCGGCGTGTTGCCGTCGACGGTAGCGCCGATGCAGGGCTTTCCGCCGCTGATGCCGCCCAGGCTGTCGGCAGCGAAGGTCGTGCTCAGCTCCGTGTCCATGTAGATGTTGGCCACGTTGTGGGCGCGGTTCACCGTCATGGCATAGTGGTGCCACTGGTTGTCGCTCCAGTTGCCAGCCAGCTTAGTGGCAAAGCCGTTCGAGCGGAACGTCAGCGAGTCGGCTTCGAATCCGATGTTAAAGCGGTTGCGGTCGTCGCTGATTTCCTTCAGGCCCTTGCCGTTGCTCAGCAGCGTACCGCGGCCCTCGGCGTCGGTCTTGAACCAGAACATCAGCGTGTAGTCCTGCTCGGCCGAGCGGTTGATGGCTTTGTCCGTCAGCTGCAGGCCGTTGTCCTCCTTGTTCAGGTGCAGCGACATGCCGTGCGGCATGGCCCAGTTGGCACCCACCAGCTTGGCGTTGGCCCCCTGGGTATGGTCGATGGCATAGTCGCCCGAGCCTTCGTTCATCGGGTAGTAGTCTACCAGGTCCTTCTCGTAGCCCGTCAGCCGGTGCAGGCCGTAGGAGCCCACGAGTCCGGCGTTCATGGTGCGATACCACAGGCGAGCCTCCATCATGCGGCCCTCGTAGTACTGGATGGCCGTACGGTCAGTCTCGTTGGTGCGGCCGAAGATGAGCGGGCCGGTACCGTTGTACAGGGTGTTCAGCTTGTAGCCCTTGCCGATGGTCTCACCGTTGCTGTAGAGCCACAGCGTGCTGTCCTTCTGGCTGATGCTGACAGCCACCTGGCGGAAGCTGCCCTCCTGGATGGGCGACTGCGACTCGAAGGTCTCCTCGTTGACCACGGCTCTCAGCTTCTGGTCCTTGGTCAGCCAGAGTTGCAGCTTCTGGCCGTTGGTGCCGTGCGAGAAGAGCGGCATGTCGCGGTCCGTAGCGGCGGGGTTCACCCTCATTTCGATGGTCAGGTCCTTGCCGGTGAAGTTGCGCTTGGCCTCCGTCTCCACGCTGGCCTGTCCGGTGAACTGCAGGCTCACATTCTCAGAGATGTCATTGTTGTTCACCTCGCCCCTTACCTCGAAGTGGCTGGAGGCGCCCAGGTTGTTGTAGTCGATGTCCTCAGAGAAGTTGAACACGATGTCGTCGTTCAGCAAGAGCAGTCCGCTCTTCGGTTCGGGTGTGCCGAACAGCTGCGGGCGACGCGTGTCCTTGATACCGCTGACGACCTTCGACGGCGTGGTGAGGAATGTTCCGCCGTTGCGGCAGAAGAGCACGGCCCGCAGGTCGTAGCTGCGCTCCATCTCCCAGCCGTCGCCGTAGAACTCGGTGACGATGTTGGCGTTGGGCTTCATCAGCTCGCACACACCGTTGGCCTTGGCCATCAGTGTTGAGTCGGCATAGTACGAGCAGATGTTGGTCCAGGTGTCGTCGCCGCGCTGCGACTCCTTATACTGGAACTCGATGTGGTCGAAGTTCAGCTGGTGGCGGTCGAAGCCTCCGATGGTGACCGGTATGTACCAGCCGCGCTCATCGTCCTTCTGGGCGTTGGTGTTCAGCACCCACTTGTCGACCGGTGCCGAGATGGTCACCGCTCCGGCCTCGCGCAGGAAGTGCACGTCGAACTTGGCCGTAGCCTTGGCGTGTTCGGGGTCGGTGGGCGACATCAGGCCGATGGTCAGCCCCTCGTAGTCGAAGCCCTGTCCAGCGCGCACCTCCAGCTCCAGCTGGGTGGTCACGCCCGGCACGAGCGTCACGCTCATGCCGCCGCTGGTCAGCGTCTGTCCGTTCACGCTCAGCTTGGCACCGTTGGGGTTAGCCTGGTCCACGGAGAACAGCGTGAAGACGCTCAGTCCGCCGGTAGCCTCGGGCTTCTCGCTCTCGTTGGCTATAAAGATGGTAAAGCGCGCCGGGTCGTTCACCGATACACCGCTCACGCTCTGCTTGTCGAGGCTGATGGACGGGTTGTCCACCTTCAGCGTGCGCTCGTCGAGGATGGAGCCAGCCTGGTAGAAGCGCGTCTTGCGCTCGTCCTCCCACGGGTTGGAGGTGACACCGCCGCGCGTGCGGAACACGAAGCTCGACGGGTCACTGTGCTGCGGCACGTTGCCCTCACGCCTCAGATAGTCCAAGGTCTCCTTGGTGATGTTCTGGAAGTTGTAGTTGCTATACACATCCTCCGGCAGCCACTTGCCGCCCTCGGTAGTGATGTCGGCCATCGGCACACGATATACGTCCACGCTCAGACGGCTCGTCGGCGCAGCAGCAATGGTGAACGAGGCCGTACGGTTGTACTCGTTCGACAGGCTGCTGGTGCCGATGGTCTGCGACGTCAGCACAGGCGTCAGCGACCAGCGGAAGTATTTGCCGTCAAACTTGATGGACGACTCTTGATTCTTCACTCCACCACTCACCTTCGGGTCGAGCTTCTTAAACGACTCTATATAGCCGAAGAACGCAGCGCCGAGATAGTTGGTAATGGTCGAGGCTATCGCCGAGATGGTGCCGGTGCCCTTGCCGCCGAAGTAGTCGGGCTGCACACCGTAGGGGAAGTACATCGACGTGGCGTTCGAGTAGCTGCTGCTGAACGTCTCGCTGTAGTTCACACCCTGCGCACCGGCGATGTCGTAGCTGTTCACCAGCTCGGATGCGTTCAGCTTCTCGCGCTCGTTCTGCGTAATCATCTTCGACCACGCGTAGATGATTTCGCCCTTGTCCGACACCTCGTCGTTGAAGTCGCCCACCTTTTTGCCCGTGGGCAGCACGATGATGTAGTGCGTAGAGTCGTTGGGCGTCTCAACGGTCGTGTTATATTGCTTGTTGGGCAGCGCGAACTTCGGGTCGGTAGGCTCGCGCAGCGAGCGGTAGACCGGCTTGTGCGTCGAGTTGGCCAGTATCTGTGCATCGGTCTTGCTGCCGATGAACATGTGGTTCATGATTTCGCCAGCCAGGTTCGGGATGATCTGCTCCAGAATCTGCTTCTGCGAATAGATGAAGTTCGACTTCAGCTTCGGGCCGTAGCCGAGCGACACGTCGCGCACCAGATGGAACTTCTTGCCGTCGGCATCCACACCGTCGGCAATGTGGACCAGCGTGCCGTACTTGGCATACTGTGCCACGTCGCCCTTCGTGTTCGCCTGGCCGATGCCCGCCTGGGCCAGCCGTGACTGATACACCGAGTCGGTGATGACACTGATGCTCGACAGCGGTGTCACCTGCACGTTCTGCACCTGTCCGATGTAGAGGTCGGCGTCGGCACCCACCATGCTGGGGTCGCCGCTGGTGCTGACAGCGTCGGAGAGCACCATCGTGTGCGACCAGGCCTTGCTGCCGTTATAGTTGAACACCAGCTCCGAGTATTCCACGTCGACCTTCTCCGAGCTATGCTCTATACCGTCGAAGTCGCCGTCAAAGTTACCAGACAATTCATATATGTCGCCAACTGCATCGCCGTCAAACCAGTCCAACTTGTCAGCCACCGAGAAGCTGAAATTCAAGCCGCCGGCCATCGTCAGGTTCATGGAGTAGCTGTTGTTGAGCGTAGCACCCTTGGCCAGTGTCGACGAGCTGTAGGCTCCCGGCGGGTCGCGCAGGATGTCGAACAGGACGGGCTGGCCGTCGGTCATCAGCTCCTTGCCGCCGCTCAGGGGGAAGAGGTTGAGCACGTAGGCGTGCAGCGGCTCGGCCTCGAAGTGGACATTGTCCTGCATGGCGCTGAAGGTCACCGTCCGCAGGGCATTCTCCGCGCCTATGGGCTGTGCCACGCGGTCGGCCTGCAGTGCGAAGGTGCCCTGTCCGAGGCTGTCCAGGCTCAGCGTGTCAACGGCCACGCCGTTCTTCAAGCCGTTGTGCATGGTGGCCTTGCCGCCGCCAACGGGCACGAAGTCAATCCTCTCGGTCGTCAGGTCGTTGTTGTACGGATAGCGCTCGGCCACCTGCACCTGGATGTAGTATTTGCGCTCCAGACTGAACACGGGATGGCCGAAGGTGTACTTGGCCGTCGTCGTGTCCTCAGGGTTCTTGTAGGCCAGCGGCACCTTCACGCGGTCGCCCTTCAGGTTGGTGGCGTTGTAGAACTTGTCGCCGAAGTAGTTGAAGGCGTCGTAGCTCAGCTGCTTGTAGGTCAGCTCCACCGGGCTGCGGTAGATGCGGTTGTAGACGGCGTTGTACGATGCCTTCGGGTTGGTGACGGTTCTGTTGTCCACGTCCTTGTAGCTGCCCACGTAGGTGGTGTCCTTCACCGTCAGGCAGTCGGTCAGGTCGATGACCTCGTTGGCCTGTCCGTTCTGGTAGAGGGTGGGGTAGCCGGTGCAATACACCTGCTGCACCTTCCAGCGCACGGGCGGCAGCATGAGCATGTACTCGCCGGTAGTCTGGTCGGGCGTCACCTCCATACGCTTGCGCAGGGTCTTCACCTTGGTCTGGTGGTTACCTCCGCCGACGTGCTGGTAGACGGTGTCGCGCTGAGTGCGCTCCGGGTGCTGCACGTCCTGTACGAGCCACGACTTGGTGTCGCCCTCCAGGGCCAGCACCATCTGCAGGTTGTCGCCCAGGTTATTCTTCGACAGGTTGTTGCCCAGCGGCAGCAGGCCCTGGTCGTTGCCGCCCACCACGCGGCCCACGAGCTTCACCTTCGTGGCGTCGTGGAAACGGATGTTGGCCACGTCGGTGGTGAAGTTGTTGGTGTACTGTCCGTCGTTCAGGAACGTGTGGCCGTTCTTCACCACCTGGATGGTGTTGCGGCTGTTCTTCACGCGGAACGAGAAGTTACCCTCCTCGTCGGTCTCCACGAGCTTGCCCGAGGCGTTGTACAGCTTGTAGCCGTTGACGAGGAAGTTGACGCCCTTCACGGGGATGTTCGTGCCCTCGTAGTACACGTAGCCCGAGAAGCGGCGGCCGTTGACGGCCGTGAACTCGCTCACCATGACGTCGTTGGTCTCACCGTTGAACGTCACGGAATACGACTGCACGTCGGCCTCCACCATGCTGCCGACGTACACATCGTAGGTGATGCTCGGCTGGCCCTGGTAGGGCAGTTCGTCGGCCACGTAGTGTCCGCTCTCGTCGGTGCGGACGCTGACGTTCACGCTGCCGCTCGAGATGGTCAGTTCCACGTCGGCAATGCCGGTGCCGTCGTTGAAGCGCACGTAGCCCTCCAGTCGGCCGGTGTGCTTGCAGGCGCCGTCCGCAGACAGGGTCTCGCTGTGGTGATTACCCTCGCAGTCGGTCATCGCGCGTACCTTATATTGATAGTTCTTCAGCGGCGAGACGGTCTTGTCCTCGTAGGTCATCTGGTCCAGGTTGGTGGCTATCTCCACCCAGTCGTTGTCGCCCTGGCCGGCCTCGCGGCGGTACACGATGAAGTAGTCGACGGGGTTGCCGTCGGTGTTCCACGTCAGCACCACGCTGCTCTGACGCGTCTCGGCCAGCAGCTGCTCGTCGATCTTGCCCGTGCCCGAGTGGTAGAAGGGGAATGTAATATCAGTTATCGGGGCATGATTCTGTTTGGGAACCACCTTTTCGTTAACCACTTGCCAGTTAGTTTTGCCCAGTTTCTCCACCAACTGTGCCACGCTCAGGGTGTCAACATAGAATGCCTGGTTCCAGTTGTGGTAGCTCCAGTTGTTGGTGCTCTCACCGCTGTTGCCCCATGGCTCCTTTCCCTCGGTGTGGTTCATGGAGATGTCAGTGTAGCCCATGTTGTAGCTGCCGTTCTCCAGACAGTTGGACACTACATCGTTCGGAGTGCCCGTCGACCAGCCCATGAACACACCAGCCCGTGAGGTAACGTCCGGCCTGACGGCAGTTATTGAGCCGTCGAACAGACAGTTCTCAATAACGTGGCCATGCTCAAAGCCGTTGCCTATGAAGCCACCAGCGCGGTCGTTGGTGGTTTCCACCGCAGCCGACACATGGCAGTTCATAATGATATTACGCCTGACACTGGTGGCGGTACTGTGTGCCACGAGACCTGCCGTGTAGTTGCCACCCTTGACGGTGCCCGCCACGTGCAGATTCTTTATGACGTAGTTCTTGGCATAGCGGAATGGTGCCACATACTCTCCATCGCCGCTGATGTTGACGGTAAGCGTATGACCGTTGCCGTCGAACGAGCCACGGAAAGGAGAGGCTGCTTCAGCACCTGCGCTCTTGGTGATGGTAATGTCAGCCTGCAGGCAGGCGTTCACATCCGCATTACCCTCTGCTTCCTTCACATAGGTGCAGAACTTATCCCAGTCTTCAGCAGATTTAATATAGAAAGCGCCGGACAGGTCGTCATCCGATAAGGTGATGGTGGCAGGCACCAGTTTGTCGCCTTCCCGCGTCCAGCCACTGACAAGTTTGTCATACAGGTCGCTCTCAGTAGGACAGCCTTCTTGCTCCGTCTGCATGACGGGCAGCGCCTTGCCATCTCTTATCTCCCACGAGCCTGCCTGATTCTTATTCATGATCTCCACCACCTGGTTCTGGTCGGTGATGTTTTGTAAGTCTTGGTGAACAGTGTTCCAGTTGTGAGCTGATACGCAAGAGATTCCTGTATAACTAAAATCTCTGTAATAATTGTAGAAAATACCCGTTTCATTGATGCCGGTGTAGGTGCCATTCTCATATAACCTATAGCCATTAGCCATTCCTTCCTCATCATGAACGAGGAAAACACCAGCATAAGAGGTACTCTCATTTTTAAGGGAACCGTCAAACCGACAGTCGTTTAATCTTGTATCGGGATGGTCTGAAAGTCCTACAAAACCGCCCATATACTTTCCGTCTGCTTCTATTGCCGCAGATACCCATACTCTATCAATATATGTAGTATTAAGGCAGTTGCCAATCAGTCCGGCTGCATACCTGGTAGAATTGCGAACGGTGCCTGTTACATGCAGGTCGCGGAAATGGGCTTGACTGACATAGCGGAACGGCGCACCATATCTGCCGCCATCGCCATCGATATTGACATCAAGGGTATGTCCGTTTCCGTTAAATGTACCGCGGTAGGGGTAGTTTAAATCATCACCTACCATCTTAGAAACAGATATGTCTGAATACATGATGGCATCAACATCTTTATTGCCATCGGCTGCTTTCACTTCCGCTACAAAGGCATCCCAGTCTTCTGCGTTACGGATGATGAAACGGTTTTGCAGGTCATAGTGCTGTGAATAGAATTGGGTGGCGTAGCTGTTGTTCACAGTCACTGTCTCTCCAGTGAAAGTACCTACCCATGTCTGACAACCGTCTAACTTGGTGTTGATGTGCTCGGGGGCAAACAGGCTGTTATTGATGGTAACACGACCATTGTTCCTGCCTACGAAGCCACCATTGTGGCTGCTGTTGGAACCCTCAAAGCTACCGTCAAACTTACAGGTGCGGAAGGTGACATTGGCATTACTGTTGACTACTGACACGAAACCGCCATTATAGGCAATACCGTCCACGCCGGAGTTAATCGTCACCGACGAGCGGCAGCTTTCAATCACCGCCGAACAGTCAGTGACTACCTGTGCAATAAGACCACCTACATATCTGTAGTTCGTTCTGATAGTGCCCGCCGTATGCAGCGCACTGATGGTGGCATTGCCCACATAGCGGAAGGGAGCAATCTCTTCATCTTCTATGCCCGGGTGGTCGAAGGTCAGCGTATGGCCGTTGCCGTCAAAGAAACCGCGATAAGGGGCACCAATCGTGCTGCCCACCATATTCTTCTTATCGTACGTGCTGATCACGCTGATGTCGGCATAGAGGCGGGCGTTTACGTCGTATTGGCCCCTTGCCTCTTCCACCTTCTTGACGAAAGTCTCCCAGTCGGCCTCGGTGCGAATGGGGAAATAGGCCGTTGTTCTCTGCTCATAGTAGTTGAATGGCGACTCGTTGCGGTCAACGTACACCTCGATGTCGTAGTTCACGCAGGGGCGCGAAAGGTTCACTATCTTGTAGCGCTGTTCGCGCTCTGCCTGCGTCAGCTCGATGGCCTTGTCCTCCACTATCTCGCCGTTGAGGTTCTTCGACACGATGTGAAGTATCATCTTGGCGCGGTCGTCCCACAGACCGCCGGTCTCGTTGCCGTATTCCCACGACACGCGGACGCTATAGACACTCTCATCCTCCCACTTTGCGCCGTAGCTGTCGATGTGCTGCAGATGAAGGTTGTCTAAAATGCATTTGTTGGTGGCAGAACAGTTGTTGTCGCTACCCCAGCCCCAGCCCTGAGTGATGGTTCGGCGCACACGGTAGGTCAGGTTGCTTAGCATACTGCCGTCCGTAAGCATGGACGCTGTGACATCATTGACAAAAGTGCTGTCTACAAAAGTGTATTCGCTCTGGGCCACGCTGCCGATACGGGCGAAGGGCACCTGGCCGACGCTGACGAAGTCTTCCTCCTTGCCGGTCAGCGAGCGCTGAACCTCGAAGAAGTCTATCTCGGCCATGTCGGCATCGCTGGTGTGGTCGATGTTCCACTTCACCTCAACCTTTGGCTTGGCACCAAACGATGGACGGACGGTCATGTTATTGGGTGCGTGAATCATGGTGAGGTCTTGAGCCTCGGACGAAGCATCCTTGATGAGATACTCGCCGACGGTCTGCGGCTCATAGTAGTCGGCTATGAGGCGGAACTTGCGGTGAGGCTCGGTGGCGTTGAGCGTGATGATGCCGCTGTTCGACGTAGTCTTCACCTCCTTGGTGACAGTACGGTTGTTAGCATCAAGATACTCGTAGCGCAGCTTGCTAATCTTCTCGGGAATCATGGTCCAGGGCACCAGAATCTTGCCCACGCTGTCATTGCTGATGTTGGCCGCGGTGACAAAAGGCGGCGCCACGGGGCTGGCTTCGGGTATCGTGATGGGGTCGGGATCCTTGAGGCCGCCCTTCTCGTTGAGCCATACATCATCACGGCTGTTTCCGTTACGTTGCACTTTCCAACTGAGCGTTATCTTCTTGCCCCGCAACTCCTTGGGCACCACCCAGACGGCAGTCACGCCGAACGTGCACTTGTCGTCGTTGCGGACGACATTGTAAGTGACAGAGTTACCGGGGTTCAGCCGTGTCACATTCTTGGTGTTGCCTAACGTCAGGTTAAAATAGCCAGGAGCATTGCTGAAGAACGTGACAGGACATGTGCTCTGGGAGTTGTTAATGTCAGCTTTAGCGGCCCAGTGGAAGAGGTTAATGTGTGGTTGCCCCTCCCATGAGGCGTCGAGGTTACCGTTGTAAATCCAGGCATCGGCACCCTCCATGTCGTAGCACGGCACGGTGATGGTGACGGTGTTGGAACCGCTGACGAAGACGTTGTAGAGAATCGACTGGTCGACAAACGTCTCGTAGGCGTCGTCGGCTGCCGCCCGTTGGGGCACCAGCCAAACAAAGAGCACAAGCAGCATAAGCCACATTCGCCCTCGCAAAATGGATTCTTGTTTCATTTTAACTATAATTTTTGTTTTATCGTTTCCTTATTTTATTTTGTATTAGGAAATACCTTTTTGCCCTCGAAGTAGGTGGCAGTGGGCTTTGCCTCGTGGATCTCCGTCACGGGACAGTCGAGCACATCCTTGGTGAGAAGCAGGAAGTCGGCATACTTGCCCGTCTTGATGCTGCCTCGCTCGTTCTCAAGGAACATCTGACGGGCCACGTTGATGGTGAGGGCCTGGAGGGCCTGCTCGCGGGTGAGACACTCCTCCGTCCACCAGGGCTTAGCCTTCTCTGGCTGATACACACCCGTGACAACGATCT
>JAEEGH010019431.1_pt1 | contig 14251 bp, 7 predicted proteins | sample 9134181 | NCBI WGS metagenome assembly JAEEGH01 (sample SAMN16246544, study PRJNA631951) | gut metagenome | biome: gut microbiome; feature: rumen; material: DP-attached | host: Bos | place: Iran: Karaj | collected 2018-10 | reverse complement strand
CTGCTGCTCAGATTCTACGACCCTACAGAAGGAGAAATCCTGCTCAACGGACGAAACATAAAAGAATACAATCTTCAAAAATACCGTGCACTTTTTGCAACTGCCTTCCAGGACAATAAGATGTTTTCAATGAGTGTTGCAGATAATGTTGTACTCGGTGAAAATATTCCGCCGGAAAATAAAGAAGCAGTTGTTACAGAAGCACTCAAGCTTTCGGGCGTTTATGAAAAAGTAATGAGTCTTCCAAAAGGTATAAACACTACCCTTACCCGCGAGTTTGATGACGAGGGTGCTGTTCTTTCCGGCGGTGAGTTTCAGAAAATTGTTGTATCCCGTGCTTTTGCGCGTGATTGTCCTGTTAAGGTTTTTGATGAACCTTCAAGTGCGCTCGATCCTATTGCAGAATACAAGCTGTTCGACAACATCTTAAAAGCCTGCAGGGAAAACACACTGCTGTTTATTTCGCACAGACTTTCTTCGGTTCAGAATGCCGATTACGTTTTCCTGCTCGAAAAAGGACAGGTTCGCGAAGAAGGAACGAATCGTGAGCTTATGGCAAAGAATGGTTTATACGCAGACATGTATACAAAGCAGGCGCAGAACTATCTTGCAGATTCAACAAAACAGACAGAAGGAATTTGGGCATAATGAAAAGTAATAATAAAAAAGCTGTTGCAAAAACTGGCAGCAAAAAAAAGACAGCATCATCTGTTCTCAAAAATCAGATTTTCTTGTGGAAGCTCTGCTTTAAAACATGCCCTGCATATATGATTTATCATCTTTACGATGCCTTCCGCTATCAGGGAATTATCTTTTTAGAGCACGTGCTTGGTATCCGTTATGTTTTGCGATGTGCAGAATTTCAGGAGCCGTTTTCAAAGGCACTTATTTATATTGGTATAATTCTTCTTATAAATATAATCCAGATTATCCCCGACGGATTATTTATTTACGGATGGACGTTTAAATGTAAGCCAAAGCTGTACCGCGCGCTCAAGGAACAGCTTTTCCAGAAGGCCAGCGAAATTGATCTTTTCTGTTACGACGATCCTGAATATTACAACGACTTTGTTCTTGGAGTTTCAGAATCGGAACAGACAATTGACCGCTTTTTGAACATGCTCAACATGGGTATGCAGGCTCTCACAGTTTTGTTCACAACAGGAATCTTCTACCTTACACTCGACCCTATTGGAATTGTATTTGTTCTTATTTCGTTCATCATGCGCTTTGTGATTTCTAAAAAGCTCAACAAGGTCAATTACGAAAACCGTACAAAAATAAATCCTCATATGCGTAAGCGTGATTATGTTAGCCGTGTTTTCTACTTAAAGGATTTTGCTAAGGAGCTGCGTCTTCACCCGAATGCCGGTACCCAGCTTGAACAGGAATTCGCAGATGCTAATGACAATATTATTCAGGAGCATCAGAAGGTTTCACGCATCCGAATCTGGCTTGGATTTTTAAAAGACTACATGCTCACAGACTTTTTTGTAGACGGACTTTATATTACATATCTTGTTTACAAGGCTGCAGTCCTTCACTCTCTCAACTACAGTGATGCTGTAATTTTATTCAACAGAACAGGAAGCCTTCGCGGATGTATGAGCCGATTCGCAGACCTTGGACCTGCCGCTCACGAAAACAGTATGTTCATCGATAAAATCCGTGCGTTCCTTGCTTACGAGCCTCGTATTAAAAACGAAGAAGGAATTGAGGTTCCTTCAGGCAACGGCGAGCTTGTTCTTGAACATGTAAGCTTTAAGTACAATGAAAAGTCTCGCACAGTTCTTGATGATATTTCTCTTACTGTAAAACCTGGTGAGCATATTGCTATTGTAGGATATAACGGAGCTGGAAAAACAACTCTTATTAAGCTTCTCATGCGTCTTTATGATCCAAGCAGCGGAAATATTAAATATCACAATCAGGATGTTAAGGTTTTCAAGCCTTCTGATTATCACAGAAAAATTGGTGTTGTATTCCAGGACTTCCAGATGTTTGGTGCAACTCTTGCCGAAAACGTTGTAATGGATGATTTGTCCAAGGAAGAGCTCGAGCAAAAAGAGCCTAAGATTCGCGGAGCACTTGAAGAAGCTGGTTTTGGTGCCAAGCTTGCTAAGCTTCCTGATGGACTTTTCACTCAGGTTACAACAGAGTTCGACAAAAAAGGTGTTGATTTTTCTGGTGGAGAAAGTCAGAAGGTTGCAATTTCGCGTGCCTTCTACAAGGATGCAGACATCCTCATTATGGACGAGCCTTCAAGCGCCCTTGATCCTATTGCAGAATACGAGCTTAACAAGGCAATGGAAACTGCAGCAAAGGGCAAAACTGTATTCTATATTTCACACCGCCTTTCTACAACGCGAGATGCAGACAGAATCATCATGCTTGAAAAAGGCCGCATTATAGAAGAAGGCACACATCAGCAGCTGCTTGCCCAAAATGGAAAGTATGCCGAAATGTGGAACGCACAGGCCGGAAAATACAATTAAGCAAAACTGGGGTCCCTGAGCCTGTCGAAGGGCATTTTTTTTAAGAAATTTTCATTTTTTTTCGCAAAAAACTTCCTCTTTTTAAAAATTAAATCCAATACTATGTATCGCGATTTTTTTCAAAGGGAGGTTTTTTATGCGAAAAATCAGACGAATTATTATACTCTTTTCCAGTCTTTTTATTTTTTATCACACTGCAGGCTTACATGCCATAACTTATGAATATGTTATGTATGGACACATGGCATATGGCTCTGGAAAAAATTCAGGAACTTCTTCGAGCGGAGGAAGTAATCAGGGAGGCGGATATTCAGGTCCACAAGGAGGTTATAATGGATATCCGGAAATCTATCAGCAGCAGCAATCGGAAAAAGAAAAACAGGAAAAAGCAGAAGCCGAAGAAAGAGCCAGACAGGAAGCGGAACGCATAATTGCCGAAGCAGAAGCAAAGCTTGCAGAAGAAAAACGACAGGCAGAAGAAAAGGCTCGTCAGGAGGAGGCCGCAAAACAGGAAGCAGAACGCAAAGCCGAAGAAGAAAGAATTGCTGCAGAGCAAAAAGCACAGGCAGAAGCAAAAAGAAAAACAGAGCTGCAGACAGAAATTACAAAACTCATTACAGAAGTTCAAAGTATTTCTGTAAACAATAACAAATCAAGTGATGAAAAAAATTTGTCAAAAAAAATAAACGAATTACAACATGAGCTTGCAGTTATTGAAGGAAGAAGTTCAGCAAGCCAAAGTCAGAACACAAGTGAAAATCTGGCTCTTGCTGAAACTGTTAATTCTGAAACAACAGGAGATCCTGTAAAAACAACGACAGGATCTTATATTCAAAGCTCAAACGACATAAAGGCAGCTTCTTTTGAGCTTACAAGATATTACGAATCGGACAGAACTGCAGTTTCTGCTTTTGGACAGGGCTGGTGTTCAAATCTTGATGAAAGAATTATTCTTGGAACCCAGCCAATGGCAGCCGAAGTTTATGAACAGCTGAATAAAAATGTGGAATCCTTGCAGAAGCAGAAAGAGGATTTCGAACTGTTAGTCTGTGCTAACCTGGCTGTAACTTCAATAGACACTGCACAAGAAGAAATTGAGCAGAAACTCATGCAAAGTTATAATATCCTTTCTCAAGCCCAGAACTTTGTACCAGAATTAGATATTACCGCTGATGAAGTTCTTACCCAGAGTCAAACTAAAATTGACCAGTTATTGAATGATAAAAATCTTCTGGATCAATATTTTATTCAACTGGAAGAACTAAAGAGCAGCATTGCCAAAAGCCAGAAAGAGGCCGAAACTTATGCTGAGCAGACCTATTATCCCGACCAGGACCGCAGAAGTAGAAACGCTTATGTTTATTATGCAGGCGACAAGCTCAATAAATACGAAACAGGACTTTCCACAATCACCCTTGTAGATTCACAAGGCTACCCTCACCTGCTATATGAAACTCAGGACAATTCGTCTGTCTGGAAAAACGAAGCTGATAAAACAATTCTTGAATGCCACATGCAGGGAAACAGCTACGAACTTTTTGAACCTGATGGCACAAAAAAGTACTTTGACAAAAACGGTCTGCTTATAAAAATCACAGACAGAAATGATCGCAGCATTGTTATAAGCAGAGGTGCAGATGAAAAAGTTTTGAGTGTAAAAAATCCTTATGGCGAAGAATTATTGTTTACATATGTTGCGAGCTATATCAAAGCCATTACCTTCAGCCGCGATTCTGATTATAAAACTCAATACTCATATTCCGGAAACAAACTGATTTCTTATACAGACACCGATGAAAACACTGTTCAAATGAAATACGATTCGGACGGCAGAATGATTTTGCTAACAAAATGCGATGGTTCTAAAGTCCAGTTTGTTTATGGTGAAAAATCCTATGACGGCAAAACCCTTACAACTCAAACTATAAACGAAGAAGGCTTTGCCGAAACCTTTACCTATGACCTTGCAAATAAAAAAACAATTTACACAGACCACGACGGGAACAAGACAGTTTATTATTACGATGAAAATCACAGAACAATCAGACAGGAAAATCCTGATGGTACAATCATACAAAATAAATATGACGATGTAGGAAATCTGATTGAAAAGTTTTGCAATGGGGCACGAACAGTTTATTCATATGACAGTCATGGGAACCTGCTGAATACTTCCTACAGCGATGGCACTTATAAACAATATGCTTACGGCAATTTTAATCTTCTTACGTGGTACAAAGACCGCAATGGAGTTCAATATGATTTTCAACGAGACCAGAAAGGAAATATCACGCGTGCTTCCTGTGATGGAAAAGCTGTCTGTGATATGACTTATGACAGCAAGGGAAATATTACAAAACGGATTGTTTATGGAGAATCAGAGGATATCACAAATTATGAATATGATACTTTTGGAAATATAATAAAGCAAACTCAAGGTGACCTTGTAATACAGTTTGAATATGATTCCTTAAACCGTATCACACAAGAGCTTCAGAACAACAAGCTGATTACCTGGTATAAATATGAAAAGTCTAAAACAACCCGCTCTTCTTACAATGGACTTGAAACAACAATCATCAAAAACGGACGAAAGGATATAACCGATTTTATTCAAAAAGATACAGTTACCGGCAGGGTTATTTATACAAAGCTTGAATATGACAAAAGGCATTTCCCTCTCAGAATTTTTAAGGGAGATAACAAAGGGTTTGTGCTTACCGATTCTTACACGTACACTCCCGAAGGTTTGATTAAGGAACATATTTTGTACGGGGTTTCAGGAGAAAAGAATATTCATACAAGTTATGAATATACAGGCGGAGAGATTTCTGCGGCTAAAAGATTTTTTGAAGGCGAACAGTCTTCTGCTATTTGTCTGAAGCTTGTCGAGGAAGATGTTGTGCAGACAAAAGATATTTTAGTATCAGAGACCTCTCAACATAAAACCCTATGGTTTGAATATGATTGTTTTAATCGCATCACCGCACAGATTATTGGAAAGTCTGCAAATATCGCTTCGTGTGAATATTACATTACTTATGATTATTCTGACAACGGCCGCAGAAAAACAATTACTGAAGGAGGTCTTTTCAAACATGAATATGAATATGATGCGTTTGGAAACTTAATCTGTTACACAGACGGCAACGGCAACACCACACAATATGAATATGATTACAAAAATAATCTCACAGGCAGAAAAGATCCTTATGGAAACAAAACGCGCTATAGTTATAATTCATTAAACCTTGTTAAACAAATCACCCTACCCGATTCTCAACAGCAGCTTTATGAATATGACTGCGTTGGGAATCTTTTAAAAATCAAAGATTCTCTAGGCACAGTTTATTCTGCTGAATACGACAAAGACGGTAGGCTTATAAAACAACATGAACGAGGATACACTCCAGAACGTTATGAATATGATAACTTGAATAGAATCACAAAATATTATCATGGAAATGAGTTAGTACAGGCTTACCAGTATAATTCCAGCGGCACAGAAATAACTGCAAAGGATGGTAATGGCAATGATTATCATTATTTCTTTGATTCTAATGGTCGCGTCTACAAGGAACAAAATCGTCTTGGAGATATTCAAACTTATTCATATGATGCGCTTGGAAACACAAATCAAATTACAAGCTTCGACGGTTCAAAAACCTTGTATGATATTTCCGCAGACAATCTGAAAAAAACAATTTTATATGCAGATAATTCTAAAACCAGTTATTCGTATGATTTTCTTGGAAACATCACTCACACAGAAAACAAAAATGATTCTACAAAATATGAATACAATAAGGGAGGAGCGCTCTGTGCACAACGCAACATTACCACAGGAGAGGAAGTTTTATTTGAATATGATGGAGCTGGTAATATAACAAGAGTTACTTCATCAAACAAAGACACCCGTTACCAATACGGTAAAAACAATGAAGTTTTACGCGTTGAAGATACAAAGCTTTTGGTAAACATCAAATTGAAATATGACGCAAATGGCAGGGAAACATGCCGCACCTTTGGAAACGGAATTTATGTTCAAACAGTTTATGACAACGCTGGCCGGACAATTTTAAAAATCCAGAAGGATAATTCAGGAAATCTCGTTTGGGCACAGGGCTACATTTATGACTCAGATGGCCGTATTTGTGCCAGCGTTGATAACATGGCGCGTGTAACAATGTATGAATACGATTCACAGGGACGAGTAAGTTGTGTTTATTATCCGTATACGCAAGAGCATGAAGAAAAAATAAAGAGTCTGGCAAAAGAAAACGGGCTTGATACAAATGGAAGCCTTGCAACAAACAAATTCCTTTCTACATCACAAAAGGATGCTCTTGGTGAACTGTTGAATCAGATGCAGTATACACTCGCCCGCCTGCTTTTAACGAATCAGATTTTTATAAAAGAAAGCTACTCGTATGACAAAAACGGAAACTTGCTTCGCCGTACAAATGCACTTGGTTCCATTGATTATACTTACGATAAAGAAAATCATCTTTTATCAAGCGGTTCAAACGGCAAGGCATATGTGAATTATTCTTATGATAAACGAGGTAATCTTCTTTTACAGGAAAGTGTATCGCAAAAAATTGAATATGAATACAACTACGAAAATCGTATGATTGCATGCAAGGTTATAAACAAAAACGAAAGAACACAAAGCATTTCACGGTATGCATACGATCCTTTGGGCCACAGAATAATTGTTCAAGATTTTGACAAAACGGCCCTTCGAACTATATACGAAGGCTTTACTTTTAGTATAATAAAAGAAGGTCAAACATTCGCAAACGGAATGTTCACGACCTTTGGTGATTCGGGATTTTCTTCAGATCATTCGTTCTCCCCGACTGGCGACAGATACCGGTATTTAGAAAACGACATGGATACAAACAGGTATTCCTACATCAGCGATAACTCGTACAAGGCTGTAAGCACCCGTTACAAAGGGGAGCGCTCAAGCATAACAGTAAACGGCACCATAGCAGCACAAGCAACAAGCGTGTATGGCACAGGCTATTTTGCCACAGATGTACAGGGAACTATACGCGCAACAACAGGTCAATATAACTCTTCATATACTCAATACAACTACGACATTTTTGGAACACCGCTAAATGAAGATTTCTCAAATACTCCAGCTACAGGTCTTGGCTACACAGGAAAGCAATTTGATCCAACATCAGGTCTGTACAACTACGGCTTCCGCGATTACAGTTCAACAGCAGGTCGCTTTACCACAAGTGACCCAATCCGCGACGGCCAGAACTGGTTTGCATACTGCAACGGCGATCCGGTGAACTTCCTTGATATAGACGGTTTATTCGGTTATAAAAATGGCCAGCAGCATAGCCACAAACCTTCATACAGCACAACAGTATACATAGAACGAAAACACGATGGTTTAGGAAATGAGTTCGACGCCACCCGAACCATAGTAAAAAAAGACGCCACCGGCAACACCTACGAATACACTGATGTTGTGGGAGCGAATTGTAGAGATAAGTATTATCATGATGAAGAGCATAATGGATTTACTACTCCGGATGGTAAATACTATTTAACAACAAATGATAGATTTTCTAAACAAGAAGACGAGACATATAATACCAATAAATTTAAAAATGTCCTTGCACTTGCAACGAATGATACAACAATTTCACAAGAAGATAGAACTGAAATTAATTCTAAAAAAGATCGTTATTTTCATGCTGATGAGTTTTATAATCCCAAAACAGGAACAACAACAAAATACAATCAATCTAATACACCGGGTAGTGCGGGGTGTATTATATCACACACACAAACACAACATGAAGAAATGATGGATTTTCTTATGGACGGTGTAGACAGACCTGAATCAATAACTGTATATATTAGTTCCAAAAGTAACCAAGGAGGTTGTACAAAATGAGAAAAATTATTTTCACTTTATTAGTATTGTTATATTCATTAACTATCTTGAATGGTCAAAATTTTCCACTAGACGATTACACAGTTTTTCAAGAAGATTCTTTGTTGGATACAATGACAATTAAAGACAATCAAATTACAATTACATACAAAGATTACCCCACACCAAAAGAAGCTGAAATTTTTACATATGAAGTAAAACATATATATGGAATGCCTTTTATAGAATTATCCAAAAACATGCCTCCGGAAATTGCTCCTTGGTATGAATTTGAAAAAAACAACTCTATCAAAACCAGTAATATGATTTTATTTTTAAGCTTCATGGGAAAATTCAATCATATGATTGCTTTTACAAAGGGATACCCTTTTAGTCAGTTTCCTTTAACTTTTGAACGATGCACCGAATGGGGTACAAAATACATTGATTGTTCATCCTACTTAATTGAAAAAAACAAATCATATCCTCCAGAAAACTTAGGAAACTTAGTAGTAGATACTCCATGGGTAGAAGGTGTTAAAGGTGATGGAATAGGAGAAGGATTTACCTTTACAAGAGATTCACGTACATTCCAATATATATTAATAATAAATGGGTACATATCATATGACAAACCTTATCTATATAAATATAATAATCGAGTTAAGAAACTCAAATTAACAGGTCTTAAGAATGGGAAAACTCAGTTTTTCGATATTTTAGATACACCTCATCCACAAACAATTGATGTATCATTTTTGGAAAATGGTGAAGATGTACGAATAGAAATTGCTGACGTTTATAAAGGGACTAAATATGATGACACCTGTCTTCATTGTTGTATTAACTTCGATGAACCGGTCATCCCCTACGAAAACTCCCTCCCCGACTAGCTTATTCTTGAGGGCCCATCTCAACCCAAACCCTTACCCCGTGCGGTTCAATATTTCTAGCAGCAATTGTGGCACCGATTGAATCGGCAAGGGTGCGGGCAATGGCAAGGCCTAAACCGGAACCGCCTGCTGTTCTGGAATGGGACTGGTCGGCGCGGTAGAAGCGTTCAAAAATATGAGGGAGCGCTTCTGCCGAAATTCCAGGGCCGTTATCACATTCTTCAATAATCAATTTCTGGTCTTCATTAAAGGCACGAAGCGTAATATTACATTTTTCGCTCGCTGCATATTCACTGGCATTAAAAAATTTAATACTGTTCGAAACTAAAATCGTCAAAATCTGATGGAGCATTTCCCAATCGGAATCAATAACAATCTCAGAATCACAATCAACGTTAAAACAAATCTCAGACTGCAAAGAATTAAACTCTTCAGAAAGTCTTGTAAACAGTTCGAAAACATTTACCTGTGCTATTTCCGGCTTTATTCTTCCACTTTCAATTCTTGAAATCTGCAGAAGATTTTCAATGATTGCATGCATCGAAGCAGACTCATTTTTTATTGCAAGAAGAGATTTTTCAAGCTGTACAGGATCATCCTTTCCCCATCGCAGTAAAAGATTTGCCTGCCCCGAAATAACTGTTAATGGAGTATTTAATTCATGCGAAACATCACTCGAAAACTGACGTTCCCTGTCAAAATCGGCTTTTATTCTTAGGAACAATTCATTAAATGCATCAGAAAGCTCATCAATTTCATCACCACGACCAGTAAGCGGCAACAGATTATCAAGCTTTTGGATTGTCATTTCTCTTGCTGTTTTTGTAATTTTCACAACAGGACTGATTGTTTTCTTTGTAATAATCAGCGAAACAAAAAATGAAATAAATAAAATTGGCAGGGACATAAATAAAACTGCACTCGGAAGCCTTGAAAAAAGATCAGCAGTTCTGTTGTTATCCATATTCATTACAACCGCCACGACTATTGGTTGCCCCGCAATTTCATGAGTGCAGGCATAATAAAGAATATCAAGATCGCCGTCAAAAAAGAAATCCTTTTCAAAATACCTTTTCACCTTTCCATTAGTCACACCTAACAAAGGCAAAAAGGGATCATTAGTTGCAATCACTTCTTCGGAGCCGGGCTCATAAATAACAAAAGTCAAATAATAAGGAATATCAGGAACATGTAGATATCCGCCGGAGTTTCCCCATGAATTTGAAGAAGTTCCCTGCCCGTTATTAATCCGGCTTACTGCGGTAAAAACTTTTTCTTCGGCAACTTTTAATTCCATTGTCTGATTTGCCATTATAAGTTCACGAATAAAATATACAAAGGTTAATGTTAAAAGAATAATTGCTCCTGTAAGAAGGAACATAAATCTAAGCGAAAGTCGAACAGAAAATGATTGTTTTCGTTGCCGTATCAATTAAGTTTACCCCATCATATAACCGGCACCACGGACTGTTTTAATATATTCTTCTTTTGTAAATTCCTGGATTTTCTGGCGCAAGTATCCTACATAAACATCAATTGTATTTTCATCAATAAAATGATCTTTTCCCCAGATGCCATCAATTATGCTAGACCTCGACAAAACCTTTCCCTGATTTTCTATTAAAAGCTTAAGCAGCATAAACTCAGTTTTTGAAAGAGTAACTTCGGTTTCTGTGCCATCCCCAGAGCCCGTCTCATTTTTCATATTAAAGCTCATGCGGTCTACATTTAATGAAAGCTGTTTATAGCAAAGAAGGTTTTCTTTTGTCTTGGCAAAACTCACCCGTCTGAATAAAGCATTTATACGGGCAAGAAGTTCTTCAATTTCAAAAGGCTTTGGAATATAGTCATCGGCCCCAAGATTAAGTCCGTTGATTTTATCGATTGTTTCACCGCGCGCTGTTTCAAGAATAATTGGAACTGTAGAAATTGCCCGAATCCGTCTTAGAACTTCAAGTCCATTTAATTCGGGAAGCATTATATCAAGAAGAATCAAATCAGGTTTTTCGCTTTGGAACAAATCAAGTGCCTTCCGTCCATTTTCGGCAAGGCAGATTTCATATCCTTCGTGTTCAAGCTCTGGAATTATAAAATCACAAATACCCTTATCATCTTCTACTACAAGAATTTTCATTTCAGTCTTCAACCTTTGCAGATATTTCAACCGGTTCAATTTTTACACCAGTGAATGCTGCAATATTCTGTACTTTTATTTTAAACTCTTCATCGCATTCCGGAATATCCATTTTAATTGTATCACCCTTTTTATTAAATGAAAATCTTATATCTGAAGATATTTCTTCGCCATTAATTAAAAAAGATTTGCAGCTTACAGAGCGGGGATTTACACTCTGATTAAAAAAAATCATTATATTTATACTTTCATCTTCATTTTTAGAACAGCGCACAGAATTTATTAACAAAGGAAGATCTATTGAATACATTCTGTTGCCTCTATAATTTAATATGTTATCCTGATCTTTTGGAGGCGGTGGTGGTGGCGGAGGATCTTTTTGTAAAGAAGGGGCTTCCTTATGCATCCCCTGACCAGGAGGAGAAGGAGGGCCACCCCCTTGGTCAGGTTGTGCAAAAGAAGCTGCGCAAGGCACAAGCACAAAAAGAGAAAACCATATACAATAAAAAAATCCTCTTTTACTGTAACTCATGATTTTATATTACTACAACTTTTACAAAATACAATAAGATTAAGGCAAGTATTTCCTAAGAGTTTTCTTAGAATTCTCTTAACAGAATTTCAAGATTTTTAGACTCCAGATGATTAAATTATTGTCGTAAAGGAGCAATAGCTATGAAAAAGACAATTCTTTATTTAATTTCATTCACATTAATTCTTACTTCCTGTAAACCAGAATTTGATGCACCACCTGAAAGACGAGAGGATTTTATCCCAAACACTACAACCACTGCTGAAATACAGGAAACAGTAGACGCCACAAATTATTCAGATTCAACAACTGCCGATGCCACAGGCTACATTGAAGCTGATTTATACGAAAACTTTACAGCCGAAGGAACTGTAGTAATTTCCTTAAACGGAACTTCTGCGCAAGCCACAAGCTTTGAAGGCGAAATCTCCAGCGAGGATGTTTCTATAACACAAGTTGAAAATTCCCTTGAAGACGAAACAGCAGCGGGACTCGAAATCCAATACAAAGGAAAATCCAAAATTAAATATATTCTTTCGGGCGATTATTCTGGAACAGTTTTCATCAAAAATAAAAAATCTGATGCCGCTGTAGTTCTGGACAATGCAAGTATCACAAGCGACAAGGGTGCAGGTCCCGCGCTCAGATTCAGTTCCGAAAAACGTACCTTTATTGTAATTCCTTCAGGTACAACAAACACCCTTACAGACACACGCCTCCTCAATCAAACCACTACAATGTATGATGACAAAAAAGGCTCTGTTTATTCAAAAGGTGCAATTATCTTTACAGGAGAAACTTCTTCTGCAGCGGGAGGTACCCTCAACATAATCAACACCGGCTACAAGCATGCAGTCTATTCAAAAGATTATATCCGCATTGCAAATCTGTCTTTGAATATTACTGTAAAAGGAACTACCGGCCGCGACTGTATTCGTGCGCTGAATGCAGTAATCATCGATAACGGAACAATCAATCTTAATGCAAACGGAACTATTCAGGATGATGAAAGTAATGCAATCCGTGTTGACGGAGAAGATGCCGACGAAGATGACATGACTGTTGAATACACAGCGGGCGCCGGTTTTATAATCATCAACGGAGGAAATCTTACAATCAATACTGTTGCAAAAGGAATTACGGCTCACTGGAAATCGGCAAAATCTGTAATTGGAAATGCTGCTTATACAGAAACTGCAAACAATTCACTTTTGTGCCAAAACCTTTTGAAAGATACTACAGCCACAGTTCCAGACCCATATGTTCAAATTAACGGCGGAACAATAAACATTACAACAACAGGCGAACCATACGAAGGCCGCACAGATGATGCCCCAAGCTGTTCACCTGAAGGAATTGAAGCCAAAGGAAACCTTACAATAAATGCGGGAACAATCTCACTCAACTGCACAGATGATGCTATCAACGCAGGGGGAAATGTTGTAATAAACGGAGGCGCTATTTACGCATACAGTACCAAAAACGATGCGATTGACTCAAACGGTTCAAACGGTATTACAATAAATGGAGGCGTTATAGTTGCAATAGGTCTCAACATTCCAGAATGTGCCTTTGACTGTGACCAGAATCCTCTTACAATAAACGGAGGAACTTTGATAGGACTTGGATCAAGCAACTATACCTCTCCAAAATCAGGAAAGCAAAAAACTATAGTAGCAAATTCCCGCAGCTTAGGTTCTGCAGGAACAAGCTTTGCAATAGTTGATCAAAACAGCAACCCTGCTTTTGTATATACCCTTCCAACAAAAACAGGCGAAGTTGCAATTATTTCAAGCCCCGAATTAAAAGCAGACGTAACCTATTCCATCAAAACCGGAGTAACAGTAAGAGGAGGAACAAAATTCCATAACCTCTACACTACTCTTCCAGATGTAAGCCTATAATAAAAAAAGGCGGCCCCTGATTTTTTCAAGGACCGCCTTCTTCAGACCAAAAGGTCTAATTATTTCTTCAAGAGCTTAGCAAGCTTATCTGCAGTAAAGCCCATGTATTCTGCTACCTTGTTTGCTGGGCCTGAAGTTCCGAATGTATCGATACAGAAGCAGTTTTCTTTTGAAGTGAACTGGAGCCATTCCATAGAAATACCAGCTTCGGTACAAACGATGCGCTTTGCAGGTCCGATGATTGCATCCTGCTTAGCTTTTGGAAGATTTTCGAACTTCTTAAGATCTGGAACAGAAACAACGCGGATCTTCTTGTCTGCAACCATTTCGGCAGCTTTAAGAGCCATATTAACTTCTGAACCGCTTGCAAGAATTGTGATATCAGGAT
>JAEEGH010019430.1_pt1 | contig 14252 bp, 11 predicted proteins | sample 9134181 | NCBI WGS metagenome assembly JAEEGH01 (sample SAMN16246544, study PRJNA631951) | gut metagenome | biome: gut microbiome; feature: rumen; material: DP-attached | host: Bos | place: Iran: Karaj | collected 2018-10 | reverse complement strand
GAAAATACATTATTCATGGCTGAAAATTCCTTTTACGAGTTCTTTGTTGTTGTGTACTGCGTTGAAGAGGGCCTCGACATTGACCTTGCTCTCCTTGCCGGTAGTGTTCGGATATACCTGGATAAAGCCTCCGGGGAGCTGCTCAGCATAGAGGGCGCCGGGCTGGATCTGAGTTCCGTAGTCGAAGAAGAGTTTGGAACTGATTTCCTCGATAGAGGCGTTCAGAAGTACGTCGCAGCGGTCGAGGATTACAATCGGGTCGATTACGTTCTCAAGGTCGCGTACCTGATGGGTACTGATAACGATGGTCGAATCCTCGCGGGTGTACTTCATAATAGCCGCGCGGAACTGAGCCTTCGAGGGGATGTCGAGACCATTTGTAGGCTCGTCCATCAGAAGGTACTGAGTTCCTGCCGCCAGAGCAAAGGCGATGTAGGCTTTCTTGAGCTGGCCGGCAGACATTGCGTTCATCTTCTGGCTGCCGTCGGTCTCGAGCTCCTTCATTATATTAATATAGGTGTCGAAGTTGAAGTTCGGCCAGAATTTTCCGGTAGACTTAGCCCACCTGTCGGCGGTAGTATTCAGAGGAGCCACCTCGTCTGGGAGGTAGTAGATGCTCTCCAGGAAAGAAGGCTGTCTTTTGTACGGATCTGCTCCGTCTGCGACGATTGTTCCCACCTGGGGTTTCTTGAGACCGCAGAGCAGAGTAAGGAGAGTTGTCTTTCCTACTCCGTTCTCTCCGAGAAGACCGTAGATCTTCCCCGCCTCAAGCTTCATCGAAATGTTGTTCAGTACGTTCTTGGGACCGTAGCTGAAAGCTAAATTGTTAATCTCGATCATATCTTTTTGCGTGTATTAGTTTAATAGTACACTGCAAAGGTACGACGATTTTTTTAATATGCAAGAAAAACAACAAAAAAAATATTAAAAATATTTTCCTATCTTTGGCCTTAATGAAAACACTATCACTGAAACCCCTGGTCCTCCTCGCCTTCGTGGCGCTGGCTCTAAGCTCATGTACCCTTGATCTGGATACCCCGGATTCCGATAACGGTACCGGCAAGAGAAAGATCTCATTCCCCGTCAAGGTTACCCGTGACGGAGAAGCTATTCCGGAAGGAGCTATCACAAAAACAAAAGGAGACATCTACGAAAGCGAAGACAGAATCGCTACTATGGATAAATCCCGCTCCTTCGGTCTGGTAGGAGTAGACTTCGAGACAGGTACCCTTATCCTCGACAATGAAGCAGTCGGAACGGTAAGCGGACAATATCAGGGTTTCTTCGATAAAGGTCTGTGGGATATCCCTACAGTAGTTTCTTTCAGTGCGTATTACCCCCACGTAGCCAATCTTATCTACGGAGACGAATATGCTACATACAGCATCCCGTTCAGCAATGCGGATACAGAGGCCGGCCCGCTCGTTTCGAAGACGGTCCAGAGCGCTCTTGATCAGCTGAATATGGTCCCGCTCGAGTTCCAACACATTACAAACGATATCGGCTTCAAGATCTGCGATGTTACCGTAGATCCCGCCCTTCAGGGTCTTATCCACCTCCGTAAGGTAGTAGCGACCAAGATCGCCTCCGCAGGTATCTTTGTAAACGACATCCAGGCCGGAGACGGCTTCTGGCACCGCCGTGGTTATTACCGCGACGAGCTCGTCTTCGAAGGAGACGCTAAGGTCGGAGTCGGAATGGAGAACGAAATGTTCATCGGCAAGAACTCTCTTGTCCCCCGTATGGCAGACAGCTATCGTTTCTATGCCATTCCGGATGAGATCGTGATGGGAAAGCAGTGTGTGGAAGTTACTTACGATGTAGAAGAGTTCACCCTCAACGGCTTTACATATAGCGCTCTTACTAATCAGAAAGCCAACTATATGCTCTACGGCATTCTTCCGGACAACGTGATGGCCTACGGAAGGCAGTACACCTTCCACCTCGGCCTCGATACAGGAAAACTCTATAAGGAAATCACCTTCGACGCAACTGTAAGCGACTGGGAGACCAAGATCTACGAGAACAACGACGAATTCTAGAGCCGGGATGAAAAAGATTCTCCTAGCCATCTTTGTGCTGCTCACGTTCTGTGCGTGGGCAGCTCCCGTTACAGAGAAGAACAATCCGCTCGGGATAGACAATACCTGTTACGTAATGTATCAGGAAGTCGAAAAGCAACTCGGGAAGGATGGCTTCAGTGCAGCGGCGGATTTGTTCCTTCAGGCCGCCACCGCCAAAAAAGACGACAAAGCTCTTGTAATATACCATGTAGAGTTGCTCAAAGACCTCATCGTTCGTCCTTTGTCCGAGGACAGCGACGCCAGAGTCGACGAAATGCGCGAACGTCTGAAACAAGTAGCTAGAGAAAAGAATCAGCCGTACTATTTCTACTACTCCTACCAACTTTCTCAGGAGTATTACACAAAACACGGCGAATCCTATCGGGCCCTTCTCCTCCTTCAGGAGATGCAGAACCACGCCCTCGCGGATGATGATGCCTACGGAATCTGGACCAGCTCAAAGTATCTGGCAGACATCTACATCCGCAACAACGACTACGTAAGCGCGAAGCCTCACCTCCTTCAGGCAATCAGACTCTATAACACTACATCGGACGAATCTATCCGTCGCGAGTCCCCTACCCGCCTGTATTGCGATCTGGCAGATACTTACCCCATCGCCTCAGACTCCGTAAGAATCAATGTCGCCCTCGCGCGCAGAAACGCAAAATTCCACCTCGACTCCCTGCGTTGTACCTACTACGACCTCCGCCTTGCGGCTCTGGACAACGATTTGGAGAAATACCTGGAGCTTCGCGAAATCTGCAAGAACGACCCTCAGTTCCATACCATCACCCGAAATTCGAGGATGTTCTTCTCGCTTATCGACGCCTGCCTCGACGGCTCCATTATACAGAGGGAGGATGAAATCTACCATCTCGCTACTATCCGAGAGATGAAGGTTATCGCGAACCTTTGCGAGAACTGGGGCTATAAAGAGTTCGCTTTCAATGTCGAGAAGAAACTGGTCAACCTGATGGAGGGCCTTATCTCCAGCACCAACAGTTCCAGAGTCTCCGAGCTTGATGTCTCGATGGGAAAGGCCGCTCTGAATGCCGAACTCGTTTCGAAGCAGAATCAGCTATCCCGCGTCTCTATCTTCGTTGCTATTCTTCTGGCTATCATCTTGCTGGCTACAGCGCTGTTCTCTCTGCTGTACATCCGCCAGCTTAAGCAAACCAACGCAAAAGTTCTGCTCGCAAACGCCGCCAAGACCCGTTTCGTCCAGAATATGAGCCACGAAGTCCGTACTCCGCTCAACGCTATCGTAGGCTTCTCCCAGCTTCTCTCCCTGCCAGACGGATCCCTGACTCCCGAAGAAAAGGATGAGTTCTCCGGCCACATAGTAAACAATACGAAGATGCTGACTATGCTCCTGGACGACATCCTCAACGCTTCGTCGATGGACAAGGGCGAGTACAGGATTACCTACGAAGAAGGAGAGAAGAACTACATGTGTCTGGCTGCTATCTCCAGCGCCGAACATCGCCTCCAGCCGGGAGTAAAGATGTACTACGAACCCGAAGAAGCCGAGCCTCTGACCTTCAGGACCGACCCCAGGCGCGTTCAGCAGATCCTTATCAATCTACTTACTAACTCCTGCAAACATACCACGGAGGGTGAGATCAGGCTTTCAAGTTCTCTGAGCGAGAACCCCGGCTTCGTTACCTTCTCAGTTACAGATACCGGTCCCGGCGTCCCCGCCGATCAGGCTGATCATATTTTCGAGCGCTTCACAAAACTCAACGAATTCGTTCAGGGAACCGGTCTCGGTCTGAGCATTTGCCGCGACATCGCTACCAGGATGGGAGCCAGAATCCTTCTGGACACCAATTATCCCGGTCCGGGCGCCCGCTTCGTATTTATTGTCCCAATCAACCCTGAAGAAAAATGAAACGCCTGGTTTCCATCGCCGTATTGATCTGCTCGACTCTAATCTCAGTGTTCGCGCAGAATAACCCGTACTCAATAGACGATACCTGCTACGAGTACTTTAAGATGGCAGATAAACTGGTATCGGATACCAACACAGACGCCTTCGAGATAGCCAACAACGCGCTTCTTAAAAGAGCCCAGGAAATCGGAGACGAAAAAGCCCGTACGATTTTCTACGTAGAGAAACTCAAGCGTGTTATCCGTTTTGCCCGTATTGAAGAAGACCATCAGATCGGAAATGAGATGGTCGAAAAACAGCGCCGCGAGACTCAGCATGTATCCCGGGAGACAGGCTTCCTTCAGTATTTTTACTACGCTCAGACCCTTGTACAGACCTACTATATGAACACCCGCCAGGAAATCCACGCAATGTCTCTTCTTCGGGAGATGATGGATATCGCTGCCAAGGAGCAGAACGAGTACGGTCTGTGGCAGAGCAATATCTACATCGCTATTCTCTACCAGCGTCAGAACGACATAGTCAACGCCCGCAAACATACCCGCAACGCAATCGATATCTACGACAACTCTTCCGACCCTACCGTTCGCCGGCAGAGTATCACCCGCCAGTGTTGCGACCTTGCGGACTACTATCAGGAAAAACCCGACTCAGCAAGGTTCTTTATAAGAAAAGCCGAGGAGACTTCCCTGACCCACGTCGATACGCTGCGCTTCCGCTACTACAAGGCTCTTTTCGCCGCCTTGGATAAAGACACAGAAACATACTCTAAACACCGCGACTTCTGCCTCTCGGATCAATTCATGGAGAGTATGGTTGCCGGCAGCACTATTGTTCTCGCCTACGTCGATGCTATCTTGACAAAAGCCCCCCTCGAAGCAGTCGTTCCTCTCGCTAAACAGGTAACATCCCGCCCAAGCATGCTCTACATCAGGAATCTTGCTCTCGCTTACAATCGCGAGGATGTCGCCGGGTGGCTCGGCTCATTCATAATCGCGACCCTTTATCAGGACATCAGCGCCCTTAACGATGTAAAAACCGAGGAGATGTCCGCGATGATCAACAACAGCCGCCTGAACCTTCAGCTCGAGAGACAGAAAACGCAGCTTCTCGAGCTTTGGATTGCCGTCTCCCTGCTGGGAATAGCCTTGCTTGCCTCGCTGATTTACGTATTTGTACGAAAGAATAAGAAACAACAATGACCCCTCTCTACGCCCAGGACCACGACTACTCTAAGTACAACGTACTTGCCGTGGACGATATTCCGCTGAACCTCATTCTGGTTCAGAAGATGCTTATGCGCTTCAATTTCAAGATGAGGACAGCCGCCAACGGACAGGCCGCTCTTGATGCTGTAGCCCAGCAGAAACCGGACCTCATCCTTCTCGACCTGATGATGCCGGGAATAGACGGCTTCGAAGTAATCCGCCGCCTGAGGGAGAACCCCGAGACTGCAGACATCAGGATAGTCATCCTCAGCGCCCTCAACTCCAACGAGGACGTCGTCAAAGGCTACAATATGGGCGCAGACGACTTCATTATGAAGCCCATCATAATGGAGAAGCTCCTCACTACCGTCATTACCCAGATTCAGATAGTCCAGTCCCGGGAGAAATGACACTTCGAAGACTGCTTCTCGCCCTTCTGGCCGGCCTTTTGTGTCTCCCCGCCCCCGCTCAGATCGTGAACCGTCTGCGGGTAGACCAGGAGACCTTCATTCGCTATGCCTACGGCCGAATGCAGCAGTTCAACCCGGACAACCTTGCCCTTGCAGATTCGATTTACGCAGCCGGAGTCCGAAAAGACGACTACCGCTACAAATGTCTGGCTCTCTCGCTGGAAATGCCAGTTCGCTTCGCCCAGCACGACTACTCTCGGATGGACGAGACTGCGGCCGAGCTTAAGGACCTGCTGATCGAGCGCAAGGAAGCCCGCGACTTCTACTTCACCTCGCTCCACGAATACTGCGAGTACCTCGTCCGCCTCGGCCGTGCGTCCGAAGCCATGCTCGAAGCGCGCGCGATGGGAAGGCTGGCCGGCTCGGAAAAACGGCCTTCCGGCAGGATGTATTCCTACCGCATCATCGGCCTTATCCACAGCTCTCGCGACAACCACCACCTCGCGATCCGCAACCTCGAGGAGGCAGTCCAATACTGCAAGTCCGCCCGCGCGGAGCAGGACCTCCCGAACCTGTATATCCTTATCGCTCAGGAACATATAAAGCTGCGCAACTTCCCCAAGGCAGACCAATACGTCGCGCTGGCAGACCAGTACGAGCGCTTTTTCCCCTCTATCCGGATCCGGTCCATGATGACCCGCGCCAGCATCGCGTATGCGCGCGGCGATATCGACGGTTTCAGGCAGATCTATTACGACCTGCTTGCCGATCCGCTCTACCGTATGCAGGCCGATGCCGACACGCGCTACGGGCTCGATATCGACTACCTCCGCTCGCGTGGGCAGCTCGAACAGGCGCTGGCCCTCTCCGATTCGCTGGGGACGCTTCGCTCTCGCCTCGAACACAAACACGGCATCTACGCAGACATGCTGGACTATGACCATGCCTACGGCCAGCTCTCGCTCCTGATGCAGGACAAGGACTCCGTCTACATAAAAGTCCAGAACGAAGACCTCGCCATCCTCGATGCCGAGATGCACAATGCCGAGCTCCGCGAGGAAGCCCAGAAACTGAAGGCCCGAAACCAGCTTACCGTTATGATAGGTTTTCTGGTGATGTTCGCTATCGCCTTCTTCGCTATCCTGCTGAGTCAATGGCAGTTGCGACACAACCTTGAGGAGATGCGCCGCAAGAACAACCAGATGCTCGCGACCCGCCGCGCCTTCCAGAAAGCGATGGATGCGAAGGAGTCCGAGAACGCCTTCAAAATACAGATACTTCAGAACCGCAAGACTAATATGCTCAGATTATGAAAGTAAAGAATTTGTTCAAATACCATATCAGCGAAATGATCGCGCTGCTCGTCTTCCTTGTAGGCTCCGCGCTCGGTATGCTGGGACTTATCCAGAAAGTGCCCCTGGCAGTCGGTATCCTGGGCATAGTAATCCTTGCGACAGGTCTTTTCTTCTTCTGTATACGCTACACCTCCGAAAAGGTGTACAAAGACTACTATAAAGACTCCTACGAGATAGAACACGAAACTATCGAGGAAGAAATCCGCAAGTCGATGGTCTATCACCGCTATCAGGAGGCCGTTCTATCCCGCTACGAGAGCGCCTGCCGCGACCTCGGACTGGTCGACGAGCAGAAGGACTGGCTCCTGGACCTGCTTATGCAGGAGAAGGACAAGGTAGATGAAGAGCTCCGCTCCCAGGGCGGCGGCCACATCTAGCGGACCCCGAAGCGGTAGATGCAGGTGTGGGTATAAGTCTCGCCCGGACGAAGAATGACGGGCGTAAAATCCGGATGATTTACAGCATCCGGATATTTTTGTGTCTCCAGGGCGAGTGAGAAGCGGTATTGGTCGCCTGTGAAGAAGTTTCCGCTGTAGAACTGCAGGCCGGGCTGGTCTGAAAGGACCTCGACGTAGCGTCCGCTTACCGGATCGTAGACGCAGCAGACCTGCTCCACGCCGTCAGTCGTCTTGTCTATACACCAGTTGTGGTCATAACCACGGGCGTTGATAAGCTGCTGGTCTGGTTGGTCGATTCGCTCCCCGATAAGATGGGGCTTACGGAAATCGAAGGGAGTCCCTTCGACAGGGGCTATCTCCCCGGTCGGGATGCTTTCCGCGTCGATGGGGATATAGTGAGATGCGTTAATCTGCATCAAATATTCCTCGACACTTCCCTTACCGTCTCCGCGAAGGCAGAAGAAGGGGTGATGGGTGATGTTGACGGGAGTTGCCTTGTCTGTAGTCGCGAGGTAAGTGATGACGAACTCATCGCGCGAGGTGAGCGCGTAGGTCATCGTAATATCGAGGTTTCCAGGGTAACCTTCGAGGCCGTCGGGATGAAGGAGGTGGAAGCGGATCGAACTGTCTGTAAGCGCCTGGACGTCCCAGACGAGGTTGTCTATGCCCTTGAATCCGCCATGGAGAGTGTTATGGCCGTTGTCATTGACGGGGGTGTGGTAAACGACGCCGTCTACCTCGAACTGCGCCGCCCCGATACGGTTGGCTACGGGGCCCACGCAGGCGCCGAGGAAGCGCTCCCCCGCCGGATTTATGTATTCGCGGGCGGTTTTGTGGCCGATGACTATGTTTGCGGAGTTGCCGTCCCGGTCGGGGGTAGAGAGGCTCATCACTCGCGCGCCGAAATCGGTGACACTCATCGCGATATCCCCTGCCTTGAGGGTATATACTTTAGGGGTTTGCGAACAGGAAAGCAGCGCGAAGGCCGCACAGATCATTACGAACGCTTTTTTCATTGGTTTATAGTTCTCACGTAAATATAACGAATTATTTAATCCATCCGCGTATTGATTCCGCCTTTACTTTGAACCAGTTGTTGGAACTGTTTTCCAACAGACGGTATTCAGAATGATTGCCCCAAGAAGCGGGTTTGTCGGCGATTACCATATCCTCGCCGGTGTCATTGGCTATGTAAGGACCGATGAGACTTTGCCATCCTCGTATGCGGGAAGCGCTCTCAGCCTGCCCTGTCCAAGGGTTGTCGACGGATGAGAAATCCCTGAGATACGACGTGTACTTATCACGGAACTCGCTAATCTCCAGTATTTTACTGATCAGAGGGCACTCGTTTATCCCCCAGTGATAGGGATCCTGGCGACCGGAGTCGTTTTGCGCCCCTACGTTGTGGGAAGTTCCGAGAGTATTGTCGTAGTCGTAGGGCAACATAAACACCTTATAGTTCTGGGGATCGCGGCTATTGAAATACAAGTAGTAGTTGTTCATATTGTTCCAATAGTCGTCCCAGTGGCCGAGCGCTATATTGGCCGCGTACATCTTAAGAAGAAGATCTACGTCCATCACCCTGGATATCCATTCCTTGAAGTCGTCGCCCTTAAGACGTATTATCCTGGTTATGAAGTCTTTGAGCTGGTCTCTCGCCGGAGCGAAGGCGGCCGGGTCGTCATCCTTCAGGTCGTAGGGGTAAGATTTGGACGAATTGTCGTCCTGATGGAAACGCCAGTTATCCGTATTGCTGAGGTTGGCTCCCCAGCCGCATTTCCAGAGCCATCCGCCGTCTCCCCCGAATAGTTCGGAGCGACGCTTTATATAGCGTTTGTCGATGGATTCTATCATAAGATAGACTCCGTAGTTGACCGGCACATCTTCTCCTATATTGAAATACAGCCTACACCACGAAGTCATAGGTGCGGTCCAGACGCCGTATTTTGCAAGAAGATCGTAGCTATAGTGCTCCCTTATATACGTCGGGTCCTCTTTCGCATATTTCAGATTGATTCGGCGTATTCCTTCGAAACTTCCAGTATCAGAGAAAGTACGGGTATTAAGTCCGAAGTGTACTCTGCGCCAGAGTGGATTAGTTGCGCTGTGGTTCTGACCGTTCCAGCCCTCAGGCCTTCTTCGCGAGGTATTTCCCCTGAGCCTAAGGCCTACATTGTGACAGACAATACTGCGGTTTTCGTCTTCGATCCTAACCCCTTTACACTGAACATAGGCGTGTGTGTCATTATCCTCGTCGTAAAGATGGAGTAGCCTGTTCCACTCAGCCGGGCTGATCGAAATGCTAAGCTTCGGGACACGAGTCTCATCGAAGAATTCCTGAGCCTGTTCGAAAGTCCCCTTTTTCTCGGTTCGCTTACCTATAATGTCTTCTTTCCCACACGATACTACGGCGAGAAACGCAAAGAGAATAAATATAGGGCGGGACATCAGCGCAAAGTTAGTCTTTTTTCCCTAACTTAGTACTCGTATGAGTACCCTGCTTCTGATCCTAGTATCCCTGATCCCGTACGTAAATCCGTTTGTCGGGACAGATGCCCACGGCCACACCTTCCCGGGAGCCGCCTACCCCTTTGGCCAAATCCAGCTCAGTCCGGACACCCGTCCGAAACCCGGCGACTGGGACGGCTGCAGCGGCTACCACTACTCCGACAAGACTATCTACGGCTTCTCCCACACACACCTCAGCGGCACCGGCTGCGACGACTGGTGCGACATCCTGATCGTCCCCGGAGGGAAACCATCGCGCTTCGGCCACGACCGCGAGAAGGCCTCGCCAGGGTACTACGAGGTCTGGCTGGACGACACTCAGGTCCTGGCGAGGCTCGCGGTGGGACGCCGAAGCGCGCTCCACGAATACACCTTCTCCCGCAATGCGGAGCTGACCCTGGACCTCAATCACCGCGACACCCTCGAAGACTGGGCGATTGAGTTCGAGGGGAAAACCTGCCATGGACATAGAACCTCCAGCAGCTGGGCTCGCCACCAGCAGGTCCACTTCTACATAGAGTTTGACCAGCCCATCGCCGGTAAGCAGATTGATGAGGCCAAGGCCACGATCCGCTTCCGCGGGAAAAAGCTCACGCTACGCGTCGGCATCTCCTCCGTTTCGTGGGAAAACGCGCGCGAAAACCTCAAAAGCGACTGGCCCAAGTCCCTGGGCTCCCTGCGTAAATCGACCGAAAAAGCCTGGAACGCCTACCTATCGAAGCTCGAAAGCCCGTACAATGACCGTGAACACAAAACGCGCTTCTACACCGCCCTCTATCATACCGCGATCCACCCCAGCCTCTACAGCGACTCAAACGGCGAGTATCGCGGGATGGACGACCAGGTCCATAAGACTGACGGTTGGGACCGCTATACCGTCTTCTCGCTCTGGGACACCTTCCGCGGCCTCCATCCCCTGCTCGCGGAGATTGAGCCGGAACTCACGGTCGACTTTATCCGATCTATGCTCAGCATCTACGACGAAGCGGGCAAACTGCCCGTCTGGGAGCTTTCTGGCTGGGAAACCAACTGCATGATCGGATACAACAGCGCCCCGGTCATTGCAGACGCGATTGCCCGCGGCCTGCAGGGCTTCGACTACGAAAAGGCGTTCGCCGCGCTGGTCGCGTCCGCTCACAACCCCGCCTTCGGGATGGACAGTTTCCGCCGCAACGGCCTCGTGCTGGCCGACGACGAACATGAGAGCGTATCGAAGACCCTCGAATATGCGTTCGACGACTGGTGCGTAGCCCAGGTCGCGCTCCGCCTTGGCCATATGAAAGAATATGAGGAGTTTATGACTTCCGCCCAATATTGGAAGAATGTTCTTGACCCGCAGAGCCTTTTTATGCGCCCGAGGCTCAACGGCCGCTGGCTTACCCCGTTCGATCCGCGCGAGGTCAACAATCACTATACGGAGGCTAATTCGTGGCAATACAGTTTCTTCGTGCCCCACGATATCGACGCCCTGGCAGCGGCCCTCGGCGGCAATCAGGCCCTCGAGGCCCGGCTGGACGCCCTGTTCTCAGGGCCCGAAAAGACTACCGGCCGGACCCAGGCAGACATTACCGGCCAGATAGGGCAATATGCCCACGGCAATGAGCCTAGCCACCACATCGCCTACATCTACGATGCCGTCGGCCGGCCGGAAAAACGCAGGGCGATAGTAGACCGTATCCTCGAGACTCTGTATTCGAGCGCTCCGGACGGTCTTTGCGGCAATGAAGACTGCGGCCAGATGAGTGTGTGGTACGTTCTCTCCGCGCTGGGGCGGTATCCCGTCTGCCCTGTATTGTCATCCCCGACCCTCCCCTCTTCGTCATCCCCGACCCTCCCCTCTTCGTCATCCCCGACTCGATCGGGGATCTTGCCCATCGTGACGAACCCGGCGTTCGTGATGGAAAATGATATGTTTGCGGACTCGCTGACTGTCTCGATTATCGGCGAGGGGACGATCCATTATTCGGTAGCCGGCGGGCCTGAGATGGTCTACGACGCTCCGTTCGTTGTCCGTGAGGCCTGCGAGCTGAGGGCTTATTCAGAGAAAGATGGCCGGAAGAGCTTCGTTACGCGTTGTAAGGTAAGGAAGGTCTTGAGCGACCGCGCGGTAAGTCTTGAGTCCCGCTACCTGCGCTCGTACAGCGCAGGAGGAGACGAGGGACTCATCGACGGGGCGCGCGGCCCGCTGAACTGGCGAACCGGAGGATGGCAGGGCTATCAGGACACGGATTTCGTGGCGGTCCTTGACCTTAAGGAAGAGCGCTCGGTTACGGAGCTTGGCGCCGGATTTTTGCAGGACGCGAGGGCGTGGATATGGATGCCGACCGAGGTGGAATACTATGTCTCGAATGACGGCATCGCCTGGGCTCCCGCCGGCAAACTGATCTGCCCTATTCGTACTGATGATATGACAGTTCAGGTCTGGGACGCCGCTCTGCCCGTTGCGTGCTCCACCCGCTACATCAGGATCCTCGCCCGCAACCTCGGGGTAATCCCCTCCTGGCATCCCGGCGCCGGAGGTCTTCCCATCATCTTCGTAGACGAGTTCTGGGCGAAATAAAAAAACGAAAGACCCGCCTTCGTAGGCGAGCCTTCACGTAGCCCCTAGTGGAATCGAACCACTATTTAAGGTTTAGGAAACCTCCGTTCTATCCGTTGAACTAAGGAGCCAGGGAGAGCGTATTATTCAGCGCTCTTCTCGATAATCTGACGTCCGTGGTAGTAACCGCACTCAGGGCAGATGCGATGAGAGATGACGGTAGCGCCACAGTTAGGGCAGGTTGCGAGGGTAGGTACGGGAGCGAAGTCGTGCGTACGCCTCTTTGCTGTTCTCTGCTTGGAGAATTTGTGTTTCGGATGTGCCATTTCTTATACTGTTTAAATTATTATTTGCTCAAATACTTTGTAGTCTCCGGATTACATTTTCCGTCTTCGTGGACCCTCTGGAGGGGCAGCGCGATACAGACGAAGTCGTAGACTTCCTGGCTGAAATCGAGTTCGGCACCCTCCGGGGTGTACGTCTCTTCGAACCCGGTCTCAACCGGGATGTCCAGCTTCTCGAGGCAGCGATCACACAGTACCGTAACGGTTCCTTCGATATCTGCCTGAACATCTACCGACACCCCGCGATTGTTGATACTTGCCTCAACTTTTATGTCTGCATCGAGTATCTCCTGATTCCCGAAGCCTTCAAAGAACTCTTTTCCTGCACTCTGACTGAGCTGGCTGACGCCTCTGCCCAGTTCGTTCAGATTTACTACAAAGGGCTGCAAAGTTAACAAATTTTTAGAATAAATCAATCCTCATCGTCGCTATTTCTCTTTCTCGCCAGAGGGTCGAGCAAAATCTTGCGCAGACGCATATGGTGAGGGGTTACCTCGACCAGTTCGTCTTCCTGGATATACTCGAGCGCCTCTTCCAGAGAGAATTTGATGGCCGGAGGGAGAATGATCTTCTCGTCCGAGCCGGAAGCGCGCATATTGGTAAGTTTCTTGGTCTTGCAGATATTGATATTCAAATCACGCTCACGGGTGTGTTCGCCCACTACCTGTCCCCCATAAATCTCCTCGCCGGGCTCTACGAAGAAGCGGCCGCGGTCGAGCAGCTTGTTGATGGAATAGGCGATAGCCTGACCCGTCTCGAGCGAGACGAGCGAGCCGTTGTTGCGGCGCTCGATCTCTCCCTTGAACGGCTGATACTCCTTATAGCGATGGGCCACGACGGCCTCGCCCTGGGTCGCGGTCAGCAGGTTGCTGCGAAGGCCCATCAGGCCGCGGGTCGGGATCTCGAACTCGAGCATCGTACGGTCTCCCCTCGGCTCCATATGGATAAGGGCTCCCCTGCGGCGGGTCGCGATCTCTATCGCAGCGCCCACAAATTGCTCGGGCACCTCGATCGACAGTTCTTCGATAGGCTCGCATCTCTGGCCGCCAATCATCTTGTCGAGGACCTTGGGCTGGCCTACCTGGAGTTCGAAACCCTCGCGGCGCATAGTCTCGATAAGGATCGAGAGATGAAGAACACCACGGCCGTAGACTACAAACGAGTCTGCGGTAACGCCGGGTTTTACGCGCAGGGCGAGGTTTTTCTCAAGCTCCTTGTCGAGGCGCTCCTTGATATGGCGGGAGGTGACGAACTTTCCATCCTTTCCGAAGAAAGGAGAGTTGTTAATAGTGAAGAGCATACTCATCGTAGGCTCATCTACCGCGATCGGAGGAAGGGCCTCCGGGTTCTCGTAGTCGGCGATAGTGTCGCCGATCTCGAAGCCGTCTATTCCGACTACCGCGCAGATGTCGCCGCAGTGGACTTCCTGAGTCTCGGTTTTTCCGAGGCCCTCGAAGACCATCAGCTGCTTTACTTTCTGCTTCTGGAATACATCGTAGCGCTTGCAGAGAGTAATCTGCTGGCCGGATTTGA
>JAEEGH010019428.1_pt1 | contig 14252 bp, 14 predicted proteins | sample 9134181 | NCBI WGS metagenome assembly JAEEGH01 (sample SAMN16246544, study PRJNA631951) | gut metagenome | biome: gut microbiome; feature: rumen; material: DP-attached | host: Bos | place: Iran: Karaj | collected 2018-10 | reverse complement strand
ATAGTGACGACAGCCTAATGCCTTATCTGACATACGGCGGCCTTCCAGGGCTCAGGAAAGTAGGCCTTGACAGCGATGAACAAGTTTGGGCTTACCTCACGAGCGTTTTTAATACCATTGTGCTTAAGGACATTGTCGAACGCCATGATATCCGTAACATTCCGTTTTTGAACAATCTCATCGCCTTTTATGCCGATACAACCGGTAAACTGACCTCTGCCAACAGTATAGCCAAATACATGAAATCGCAGCAACAGAACGTATCTGCCAATCTTATCCTTCTCTATAGAGGGTTTCTTGCGGAGGCCTTTCTGATTGATGTTGTCCCACGATACGATATCCACGGGAAAAAGGTTTTTGAGTCCAACGAAAAAGTCTATTGGGATGATTTAGGACTCCGAAACCTCAAAGCTGAGGGTGGGATGGATTCCTATATTGAGAAAGTGATGGAAAATGCTGTTTACAAGCATCTCTGTTTTCTCGGCTACGAAGTGAAGGTGGGTGTGCTGAACGCTGGAGAAGTGGATTTTGTCTGTACCAAGCCAGGAAAGACCGTATATGTTCAGGTGAGTTATGTCATTGCAGAGGAATCCACACGTAAACGTGAATTTGGCCCTCTGGAGAAAATCCATGACAACCATCCGAAATATGTCATTAGTGCCACGCCATTGTTAACTTCGAGAGATGAAAATGGAATCATTCATCTTTCCTTGAGAAAATTCTTTATGGATGGAATATAGACGAAGTATGTCCGACAATCTGTTTGATGGATGTCCCGTCGTAAAGGTTGTTCAGGCACAGTGATTCGGGTCGCACCCAGAGCGGTGAATGGCGTGGATCGTTGCCGGAGTAGTCGTACCCGTTTGAGTTGGGATCAAAGGTGAAAGGACGCTTGTCCTTCTTCCAAAGGCTGTTGATGGCCTTGGCCATGTTGGCGGGGCGGATGCTCTTTACCCTTGGCAGGTAGGTTTCTTTCCATTCCTTAGTTACCCCGGCGTGGGTGACCAGGTAACCGTCGCATATAGCGTATGCCACACCATGGAACAGCCATTCCGAGGCGGTGAACAGCTGCTGTATCCAGAAAGCGTTTTCTTCGTCGTAGCGATTGTTGCGTTCGGAGATGCCAGGAAGATAGTCCATGTCGTGGTTGCCGTACAGGAGCACCGTGTTTTTCCTATGCTTCCTTTTGTATTCGACAATCTCCATGAAGTTTCGCTCCAATTCATCGGTAGTGAAATCCCGATAGGGGTCGAAGTAGTCCCCGATGAAGATGTTGATGCAGGCTTCGTCAACGAGACGTTTCCATGAGTTTTTTCCGTGGATGTCACCGATGATGTTGTAGGTGGGCATAGGGTGATTTGCTATTGTTGATGGCAAATATAGCGGTTTTCAAGGCATACGTAATCCTATACTCATAAATAATCTTTTTGGCCTTTCAAGTTTTTATACTGTGACATATAGTGTCACAAACTATTTTCCTTTTGGTGTCGGATGTATTCCTTTTTCTTATTACTTTGCAGCAGAAAAACTATGTGAAACTAAAATAAGAAAGATGTCCCGATTATTGGAAGATTTGTTATGCGGAGCTGTGGGTTACGGCTTCGGCAAGCGCAACCGTGAGTTCACCCAAGAAGAGGTGGAGTCATTGATTCGTTCCTACTTGAAAGGTGTCCCATTGGAAGCAGTCATCGGCCATTGGATGGAAGCCAACGACTATGGAATGAGTTCACCCATTATTGCCCATCGCCTGCGTGAGAAGGCGGATGAGATAGAAATGTAAGTATGTACCAAGCTATATCATTACTTCTCTGCCATAAGGTAGCCATATAAAGCATTATTATGGAAAAGCAAACCATTACAAAGGCTAAATTCCAAAAGCTGCTGCGTTCCATCGGTGACGAAACCTACGAAATTGTTCTTGAAGGACTTAATTGGTACGAACAGCTCACCGATGACGAGACGGTATACCAATATAAATTGATGTCGTTGCAGGAACAGGAATTTTCTGACTTTTGGGACAAAGCAAAGTTTCCAGACAAGTTGTTTTCGGAGGGTAAGGTGTATGCCTATGCCTATATTGATGGGAACACCATCAAGTATTATCTTGTCCCTGAAAAGGTATTGGAAAGTGAAATCAGAAAGGCAAGAGAGATGGTGATGAACTACACCAGATGGTTGGTTGGAATGAAATTTTCGAGGCCACAGGTTCGAGAAGGAACTTCGAAATGAAATAAAAAAGTTCAAGTGGCTTGTCGTATGGAAAAGATTATTAGTTTTGTAACGAAATAAAAAAGCGGATGCCGAAAAGCGATTTTAAAGTTAGGGATTAATAGTTTAATAATATGAAAGACACAAACATAGTTCGGATTAAGGCTTATATTGGAGGCTCTATCAACAAGCCGTATGTATGCAATGAATTGCCAGCATCTGGTGAGCCCAGTAGTTATTTTAATGATAAAAGCGTTCTTTCTCTTATTACAAATGAACGATTTGATGAGTTAGTAAAACTGCTTTGCCATTACAATTATGTTACAAGTTCAATCAGTCCCAATAGGATTGAGGAACCGTGTTTTTTCCATCGCCATTGTTCTTGGGACCGATCCAACGAGTATCATTATTACATTGAATTCGATATCGAAGTAGAAACCACGGTAACGGTTCACGAGACTGCTGAAGACAATAAGTCTACTGAATATATAAAAGTGACCAGAGAGGATTTGGCACGATTCCTAAAACAGTATAAAGACAAGGAGAAACAGAATATGGAAGATTTTGAAAAGCTATGTTCTAGCTTTTTTGGAATCTGACTTGAATGTGATGTTTTAAAAATGAAATATGGATAAATCAACAATTGAATTACTTACGGAATATAATATAGATCCCCAAAATACTGCGATTAAACAGTATTATGATGCTGATAATCTGTGGAAAACGTTACATATTGAACGAGACGAAAATAAACACAGCGCCTTCCTTGCATGGTTGTTTGAACATGATGTAAATAGTGAGAATTCACCTTTGATAAAGTTGCTCAATCTGTTAGTGTTGCGTTCCACGGAAGAGCAGATGGATTCTCGTTTGAAGATGGCTATCTTGAAATCAAAGTTAAGAGTTAAAACGGCGATAATTACAACGGAAATGATAGTTTCAAGATTGTCCATGCTTAATTCGAATGATCGTTTGGATATTTATTCCAAATGCGATGTGGATGGAGTGGAGGGTTTCTCTCAGCTTGAGATTATCATTGAAAATAAAGTTGGCGCCTCAGAAAGAGATGCAAAAAACAAAAATGGGGTAGAATGGGGGAAAGGTTTGTCTCAAACGCAGCGTTATTATCATGCGTGTCATGAAAACCGCAAGGATGATAGCACAGTCCAACTGTTTGTATTCCTTACTGGAAAAGAACAAAAACCCCAAGATGGCCATTTTATTACAATTTCGTATCAAGATTTGGTCGATTACATATTGGAGCCATATCTGAAAAACAGTAATATTGACAACCATACTGAAATGGCAATTAAAGAATATCTGAGAATTTTAGGCAACCCTTATTATAAAACAATACTTGCAACTACAATGGAAGAAAAAGAATTATTAAAAGATTTCTACGACCGCAACAAGGATTTGTTTATGAGAGCTATTGATGTGATGATAGCCACCACGACAGATGAAGACGAAAAGGCTGATTTAGAAGATTTGCAACGAACCATAAAGAAAACTTCTAGGCGACATTATACGATTAATGGAGAAGGTGATTATTCAATGTACCAAGTCGTTGAAAAATTTGTTGAGTTTCGACAAGAATCAGGTCGCTCTATTAATGAGATCAATCAAGAAATTCAGATATTTGTAAGCAGTAAGTGGGACTTTATTTCTAATAAACAAAACGCCGTTGCTCATTCTGAAAAAGGAGAATACATTTCTTCCAATGGTTTATATATTACAAAGCAATGGAAAGGAAAAAGAGAAGAAGAAAATTTCCCAAGATTTATGAATGGAGTAAATAAGAATTATTCTGATTTTCAAATAGTTGAGAAATAGTAATTACTATCTAAAAGTATATAACAATGTCATTCAATTACACATGTCTACCGGGCGTTAAATTAACGGCAACAGAAAAGCAGTTGCTAGAAAACATCGATAATTTCAACTATCCTTTAACTAGTTATGCAAATTTAGCAGATTTGCATTCGAGAATCACGGTTGAGTTATCAGACAAACAAAAAATACGTAACTTTTCTTATGAAATTACTCCTTCCCAAAGGGATGCAGAGATTAACAGCATACAAAAAAAGATTGATGAAATAAGCAAGCTTATTGATCAAAAAAGTCAAGAGTTTGTTTCAGCACAAGATTCAGAGAGAGATATTCTTCGTAAACAACTTGGCGAACTGGATCTAGAACGGGCTTGTTTAAGAGATATATATTGTGTTTATAAAAATGCTAAACAAGAAACGAATGGCAACTATATTGTTAGTGGTGGTAATGATATTTTAGGTGAGTATATATCATCATCAAAAAAAGTAATATTGTATATTAACTCTTTTCCTAATAATAGTGTTAATTTACTTGCAATTGTTTATGTTCACGAAATGATGCACGCTTATCTTGATTGTGGTGGAATTACTTTGCCCCAAATAGAAGAGCCGATAGTGGAATATGCCATGTTGAATTTCTTCAATGCTTTTGATAATAGTATTGATAAAAGTATTTGTTTTGAAGCCAAAAATCATGTCAAAGAAAAGCAACAAGTATTAGGAGCCGCTCATTATGGTTTGGGGTATTGCCTTTTCAAAAACCCGAATGGAGTTGATTGGTTGGTGGATTATCGAAATGTCAAAAACAGTTTAGATGAAAAAGACCCCAATGTTGCCGCATATCTGGATTATTGGAAGACGGGAATTTATCCTGAGAAGAAAGAGAAAGAATGCTTGGTGGCATTGTACAAAGCGCTACATCATGGAACAACAATACCTATATCTGTCAGACAAGAAAATTTCAGACGAGTCAGACGTCGGAATTATACTATCAATAGTAAAGGTTCTTATTCCATGTATGAGGTAGTTGAAGAGTTTGTGAAGTTCTTACAAGGCCAAGGCAATACTATAGACACAATCAATCAGGTAATCCAGAACTACATAAATAGTGATTGGATTTTTGTGTCAAGTAATCCAGGCAAAGTTGCATGGTCTAATGAAAAGGGCGAATACTCTTCTTTGTCGGGATTTTACATTACAAAGCAGTGGAAAGGCAATGCTAACGGTAATTTTACCAGATTAATAGATATAATAAATCAACGATATAAAAGCTTTCAAATAGTTGAAATATAATTATATTTTATACCTCTCCGCCATCTCCCCAATCTTCTCCTTCATCTCATCCCTGACCTCGGCAGGCTCAAGCACTTCGAGGAACTCGCCTTCGTGTAGCAAGGCTTGGTAGAAGTCGTTGGTGGGGTAAAGGTCGTAGGTGAAGATGGTATATTCTTTGGTGCGCTCTTTCACCTGTTGGGTGTGGTGCAGCGGTAGCGAACGGAAATACTTGGCCCGGTCTTTCTCGACCTTGATTTCTATGTGCTCAAGATTGATTTTCCCCATCCTTTTGTCATCTATTCCAGTGATGATGCCGAAAAATGGTTTGTAATAAGCCTCGCTGTCAAAGTCTTCAGGAATCTCGAAAGTCTTCTCCGATTTCTCCAGCTTTTGGATTTTGTCGATGGAGAAGGTACGCATCTGGTCTCGAGTGAGGCAGAAACCAACGACATACCACCGTCGCTCAAACTGCTTGACGCAATAAGGACATAATTCGTAGAATTCAGGTTTTTCTTCAGGATTGTCGAAATATTTGGTGTATTCAAAAGAAACAACATGGTTGCTTTCCATGGCATCCAGAATGGCTTCCAGCGTTTCGTTCCCCGATGGGACTTCTTCCACCAAAATACGGTCTTTGAGCTGTTTGTGTTTGGTAACCGTGTCGCTCACTTCCATTGTCTTGAGTATCCATCTGTTGATGGTATTTCTCTTGATGTCCTCCTTGTCCTCGTCTTCAATGTAGTAGCGGTAACCATCTTTTGTGTCACATTCGATGATGGTATCGAAATAGGTTTCTACTGCGTCTTTCCAGTTTTTGAACGTTCTTCTTGAAATCGTTTCGCCTGAATAATCGTACCAAAGGTCGGTAATTTCTTCGCGAGTAAGCCTGCTGTGCATCAGCTGGTTCAATAGCCAACGGTATTTGTAATCTGCGGGTTTCGACATGGTGGTCAGTGTTGGATTAATGACATGAAAGTGCAAAAATAATAAAATTAGGTTGAACTATGCATGCATAGTTCAACCTAAAGCTATGCTTCAACTTGCGTTTCTAAAACCAGCCACACGCGATTTTTCTTTGACTAGGTTTTCTTCGTCGCAAAAGGTCTTGAGCATGTCGAAATCAGGAGCTTTGCCATTGAGGATGCTTTCAATTTTGCATTTTCGAGCGATGTTCTCGATTTGTCCGCCGCTGAGGTTGTAGCGCAAGGCGAGTTGCATGGCAGTGTCGTCGTCGAGTTGCGGAATCATGGTGCGCCAGATGTCTTTCCTGACCGATGCCTCGGGTGCGTGGAACTCGACCTTGAACAGGAACCTGCGCTCAAAGGCTCCATCAAGGTTGCATGTCAGGTTAGTGGTGGCGATGAGGATGCCATTGAGTTTCTCCATCTCTTCGAGGATGATGTTCTGAATGGTGTTTTCCATCCTTTCCACCGAGCGGTTGATCTCCGTGAAGCGGCCTCCCAACAGGGCGTCAGCTTCGTTTAGCAGTAGGATAGGGGCTACTGAAGAATTGCGCACAGCGTTTTGATACTGACCGAAGATAGCCTTCACATTCTTTTCGCTTTCGCCCACCCATTTGTCGCGTATGTTGGCCATGTTGACTTGATAGATGCTTCGGCCGGTGGCGCGTGCCAGTTGCATGACGGTTTCGGTCTTGCCTGTGCCAGGTGCCCCATAGAAAAGGCAAGCGAATCCCGTGCGCATTCCACTGTCTTTCAGCCGTGTGCAGATCTCAAGGTAACGGTCTTGCATGAGCAGGCCTTCCAAACGCTTCAATTGGATTTTCTCCGCTTCGTTGTAGAACATGTTTTTGGGAACAATGTTGGTGGGTTGTATCAATCCTCTCATGCCTTTGATGCGTTTGTCTTCTTTCAGCTTGACCCCTACGAGCAGTTCGTCTTTGGCTTTTTTGGTCAGCGTGAAGGTGTCTTGGTCTTCTATGCCGTTGTCGCAAACAGGTTCGACAAGTCCCAAGTCAAGAAGTTTGTGGTTGTCTGATTGAAAATCTTTCCATGTCTTATGGAGATAGCGACGGTCCACCATGTGGAAGAAATCATATTCCACGAAAGTGCTATTGCCTTGACAACACAAAAGCACGCAAGCATAGACAACCAAAGCCGTGTCATTTGTCTCGAGATGGTGGCTTTCGAGGGTCTTGACAAAGTCGAGGTGCGCATTGTCGCGTAAAAGGGAGAGCATTCGGTCTTGAAATTCGCGGCATGTGAGCGAGCCGTTCCCATGTTGGAATGAGTAGGATTCCACCGTTTGTAGCAATTCTTCGCAGTCCTCACAACGTTGGGCTTTTGGGATGTAGACTTGGTTGTTGCTGTAGGCGACCACGGCTCCCCAGGGAAGTCGGTAGCTGTTGCAATCTGACCCGAAGGGCTTTTCGACTTCAACTAATTTCTTTTGTGCCAAGTCCTCCAATTCTTTGACGAGCGAAACAGCCTTCAGGTTGGTGCAGTTGAAGAAACAACTGATATCGGTGAGGGAGAAGTCTCTGTCGGTGCCTATTTCGGTGACAACGGAGAGCAAGACGGCCTGCACCTCGTTGATTTGGAGCCTTTCGCAAAGATAGCGGATGGGCTTCTCCAAGTAAAAGTAGAGATTTGGGGTAAGCCCGGTGTTTTGGGCATTTTCGACGATGAGGCTCATGGCCTCGATGATGGTGGTCGGCTCCGTTTCCAAGGGAAGCAGATAAGGGTCTTTGACAACGGGGCTGAGTCTTTTTTGTGAATTTTGCATGATGATAAAAATTTGGCGGTTGAACGAGGCCGCAAAGAAAGCAAAGATATGTGCAATTGTTTTTCACACCTGAAAAAATAAAAAATCCCAATGGGATTTTTAAAATTTTCATCCCGTGTATTTTAATTGCACACCTATTTCGTTATTTTGCCGCCGGAACAACGAAAAAAATGGAAGGAACAACGGAAAAAATGGAAAGAAGAACGGGAATAGGGTCGCACTATATTATACTATGTATAATATACTTTAATTCATAAACCAACTAAAACAAAACAACATGGAAAAGCTCTTTATTATTATGCTTGTCGTCGTCGCTGTCGTTGCATTCATCATCGCCCTTGTCAGCAGCATCCTCAAAGGACTGTTCGAACTGCTTTGCGGTTTTTTCCAACAAGTCGGTGCCCTCTTTGCTGGAGCGGGTATCTATGGCATCATCACCGTCGTGGGTGTCGTAGTGTTCATCATCGCCATTATATACATTATTAATAATTAAGCCAATCAGATAGAAAACAAATACAAAAATCCTATTATTAACTAAAACTTTATAAACATGGAAACAAAAAAGGTAAACAAAACTGAGTTTGTTGAGGTGGCCAAGGCCATCGGTACCGTAACCTATCAAATTGTCAACAATGGCAACTTCTGGTTCGAGCAACTGACGGATGGTGAGGTGGTGTATCAGCACAAGCTGGTGACCCTCAGGAAAATGGTGTGTGATGCGTTGCTTGTGAAAGCCCATAATGAGCCTTCCCGCTTGAAGGACTCGTTAGGGAATGTTTGTGCCTTCATCTATGAAAGCAACTCGTTTGTTTACTACTGTTTGGTCCCTGTGACTAGAATGGAAAAGACTTACGCTGATCGTCAGGTAAGGTCGTATGCCCGATGCGTGGCGTCAAAGAGAGCTACTCAGTTGCCTCATCGATCGAATGAGAACAAACTGGCTGCCTAAATGTTCACACTGGGTGTCTGCATGCAGACACCCAGGAAACCTTTGAAAACCGAGAACTCTATGGTAACAACAAATCCCAACCTCACTCCCGAAGGTAATTTTACCCTCACCTATTTTCCTTATGTTGAAGATGCTGTGCCTCATACCCCACTTGAGGAGGCTATTCAATGTTTGTCTGACTGCTTGCCAAAAACGGAGGAGGAAATACTCCAAAACATACAACGTTATCATCAGCAATGTCGTCCTTTGACGAGAAAGAAGAAGCATCAATTGAAGACTGTTATCAACAATGTGCTGCAGCCTGCTTGCGAAGAAGGCAACCAAGACGCCATTTATTGGATGTTTCTCGCTTACCTTTATGGGTTGGGTGTGGAACAGGATGACGAAAAGGCCATTGAATACTTGAAGATATTGGCTGAATACGGTTATCCTGACATGCAATGTGAGCTTGGGAAGTGGTATGAAAGCATTGATTGGCGCACCTGTGAAAGGAAAATGCATCGGGAAGCAGAAAAATGGTTTACGAAAGCGGCGAAACAGGGAAATGTGGAGGCGATGTGTTGTTTGGGAGATTGCTATGAGAATACGTTTGGCGTCCGGCGTAGTTACAGAAAAGCTTTTCTATGGATGAAGAGAGCAGCCGAGAGAGGCTTTGAGGAAGCCTTTTCGAAACTCGGGTTTTATTATGAACGTGGAGTCGGCGTCAAGAAGGATCTTGCCACTGCCGCCGAGTGGTACGACAAGGCAGGCTGGCATGACAAAGCCACGAGATTAAGAAACGACGAAGACCTATGGAAGACGGATGAAGATGGCTTTTTTGACAATCTACCAACGCTGTCATTCAATCAAGACGAACTTTTTTAATAAAACAATAAAACAAACTATCAATCATGGAAGCAAACAACACAAACAACCAAAAAACAAAAGCGGAAGAACTGTACCAACAAGGATGGCGTTTTCATTGCCGCAGGAAATATGAATCTGCTGCCAAATGCTACAAAGAGGCGGCCGACTTGGGTTATACGACGGCACTCTACTATCTGGCTCTTCTGTATTCCGAGGGGAAAGGAGTGGATAAAAACCTTGAAGAAGCGGCAAAATGCTTTGAGGCGGTGGCCAAAGCTGGGGGGAAATTCAGCCAAGAGTCCAAACTTCGTCTCGAAAGGCTTGCTGATATCGATTCAGGAAAAGGCATTGGTATCGTAGGAACCGATCTGGATGATTGGATTGTAGTGGGCGCGGGATTTGGCCCACAAGATACGGAGGAGTATAGAAAAATGTGGGCATTGGCCGATCAAGGGGATTTGGAAGCGCAACGGTACGTGTCGGAAACGATATGGCTTCATATTTATGAAAACGGTTGCCCGGATGGTGACGGCGAAACGCTGATGAGATACCTCCGAAACCTCGCTGAACATGGTGATGCGTGGGCTCAATGCAAGATTGCCGAGACCTATATTAACGACACTATTGTCGGTGTCGGGATAGGGGATGTGGATGATCAAGAGGGAATCAAATGGTACAGAAAAGCTGCTCAAGGCGGTGATACGGAGGCTCAATATTTACTTTCCGATTTTCTGTATCACGGGGACCATGTCAAGCAAGACAAAGATGAGGCGTTTTACTGGTGGATGCATTATATCGAAAACACCGAGTTTCTTGATGAATCTGACTTGAAGATGATAGGTTTTCCTTACACGTACGGAGAAGGAAAGCTGTGGACCACCAAGGAGGCATTCAGGTTGTTCAAGAAATATGCAGAGCAAGGAGATTCTTATGCCCAGTATTGCCTTGGGTACTTCTATTTTGATGGCGAATGTGTTAGAAAGAATCTTAACATAGCTGTCAAATGGTTTACCAAGGCGGCTGAGCAAGGCCATGAGGAAGCACAATTCAAGTTGGGTGAGCTGTATTATCAAGGTGATAAAGTTGAACAAAACAAAGAGGAAGCATTCAAGTGGTATAGGAAATCGGCAGAGCAAGGCCGTGCCCTATCGCAGTATATGCTGGGTGAGTTTTACACTAAAGGAGAGGGCGTGGCACAAAACGATCAAGAAGCGGTGAAATGGTATCGGAAATCGGCTCGGCAAACCGATAAAGATCCTTGGCGTATGATACCTAAAGACGCATGGCGTGCATGCAAAAGACTGGGATTGCGTTATCATGAAGGCAAAGGCGTGAAGCAAAGCGACGTGATAGCAGCCAGATGGTACGAGAAGGCAGGACGCATCCTTTTGACCCTCCCTGAAACAGGTGCTGAATTGCGCGATATTGCAGATGGCTATTTCTTCGGAGATGGGATCAGCCAAAACTATCAACAAGCCGTTAAATGGTATAAGAAGGCAGCGCAATTTGGGAATCTTTATGCGATGAGACAACTCGCTGAATTGTATGAACAGGGTGTGGTTGTAAAGCAGGACTATAAAGAAGCTTATAAGTGGTATGCCCAACTTGCTAGTCGAGGTGAAATCGACGCATATTACAAAACAGGTCTTTTCTATCTCGAAGGCAAAGGCGTGAAACCAAACAATAAGACGGCCATAGCCAGGATTAGGAAAGCCGCTTCGTTGGGTTCTAAGGAAGCCGAGAAAAAACTGTTTGAACTTGGTGATAATCAGTAGCGATCCTCCCCAGCGCCTCCTTCACGATCTTTCGGGGACAACCGATGTTCATGCGGACAAACCCTTCGCCGCCTTGACCGTAAGCGGCACCGTTGCTTAACACGAGCCCAACTTCGTCAGTGAAAAAACGCATGAGTTGCTCTTGAGATAGGCCTAGGGCACGGCAGTCCAACCAAACCAGGAAGGAAGCTTGGGGCGCAATGGCCCTGATGCCCAAGTCGTTCGTGGAGAAGAAATCGAGGACCTCCTGGATGTTGCCTTGAAGGTAATCCCGAAGAGCTAAAAGCCATGGCGCCCCCTGGGTATAGGCGGCGATGGTCGCTACCAGGCTGGGAATGGGAGCCTCGTCGAGTTTCAGGTCTTCAAGATGCTTCAGATAGGGTTCCCGTAACGCTTTGTTGGGAATGACGCAATAAGCGGTCGGCGAGAGTCCTGCCAAGTTGAAAGACTTGCTGGGACTGGCGAAGACCATGCCGACAGCAGCTGCATCCTCGCTGACATTGCAAAACGGGAGGTGTTGTTGACCCGGAAGTGTGAGGTCGGCGTGAATCTCGTCGGAGATGACGAGCACACCTTTTTGACGGCAGAGTGTGGCGATCCGCTCCAGTGAATCATGGTCCCAGACGATGCCAACTGGGTTGTGTGGATTGCAAAGGACAAGAACCTTGGCATCGGTAGCGGAGAGGATCTTCTCTAATCCATTGAAATCCATTTGGTAATGTTCACCGTCGAAAAGCAGGGGGTTGTCGATGACCTTGCGCCCCAGCCTTTCGGCATACAGTCGGAAGAGGTTGTAAACGGGAGGCATGACGACGATGCTGTCACCAGGTTCGGTAAAGGTGAGATAGGCTTGGTTGATGGAAGTGATGACGCCAGGGCAATAGGCGACCCATTCTTTTTCGACCTGCCATCGGTGCATCTCTTGTTCCCAGTCGAGGATGCTTTGATAAAACGCCTCGGGAGTCAAGGTGTAGCCCAGCACATCCTTGACCAACCGTTCTTTCAAAGCTGCTGACACCGCTGGTGCCGTCCGAAAATCCATGTCGGCAATCCACATCGGGATCTGCCCTTCAGAAGCCCTTCCATACTTGATGCTCCAGGTCCCGGACCGGTCAACCATTTCGTCGAAGTCCCATCCTCCAAGGATCGATTTTTCTGGGGTGACGGGACAGCTGCATCCTGTCACCAAACTTCCGGCAGCGGGAAGTAAGGTCATGGCACAAGCTGCTGCCGAAACATCTTTGATAAAATCTCGTCTTTTCATAAGAAATCGTTTGCGAAAATAATAAAAAATTTGAAGAAAAATATGAAGCTGTTTTGTTTTTTTCGAGCTTATTTGAGATGGATTTTTGAGGATGTTTTTTTCTGTTGAGCGAACGACGATAGCGGACTATCGGAGCGAGCGAAACGAAAAATCAGACCCCAAAGACCCTCAAAGAAGCCGAAAAAGAAAAAAAACTTTAAGCAAAAATCAAAACAGCTTCTAAGAAACGACAAATGATTTATTGATAAGGCAAAAGAATATCATTGCGAAGTGTTGGGCGTCACATGTAAGATTGTAGGAGATGCCCCTGATATTATTTTGCCATATTATCTCAAGGCGGGTAATTTGTTTGTAGAAGGGTTTGTTGATGCTCAAAAATGCATGTTTCTTGCCATCTCGGGTCACCAAAGATGTCGATACGATTATTTTGGATTGATTTTGACACCCTCCTGTTTTTCCCTTTTTGTTGATAAATTAATACCCCATCCCTCTTGACAAACCAAGGTTCCTCTTTGTAGCTTTGCAAACAGAAAACGATTCCCTTTTCTTTTTCTTAACAATATAAAGATTATGAGCTTACTATCTTTGACAAGAGAGATCGCCATCGATCTCGGGACCGCCAACACTATCATTATCACCGACGGACAGATTGCCGTGGAAGAGCCGTCGGTGGTGGCGATCCGTAAATCTGATGACAAAATGAAGGCGGTGGGCCGCAAAGCTGCTGCCATGATCGACCGCGGCGAGGAACGCATCTATACGGTTCGGCCGTTGAAGAAAGGCGTCATCGCCGATTACAAGGCTTGTGAGATGATGACCCGCTTCATTCCGTGGCCAAGGGGACAGGAGTGGCGTTGAAGAACTTGAATAAACTAAGTTTTTTGATTCATGGAAGTTGACATCATTATTTCTTAACGAACTCCACCCGACGGTTTTTGGCGCGTCCTTCTGCTGTGTCGTTAGAGGCGATGGGGGAATGAGAACCCTTGCCGACGGGTGTGAGTCGAGACGGTGCGATACCTTGCTTCATGAGGGCGTTTACGATGGCCTCGGCTCGCTGTTGGCTCAGCGGATCGTTCACGGCGTCGGTGCCGGTGTTGTCGCAATGGCCTTGCACCTCGAATTCAAGCTCGGCATGCTCTTGCATCATTTTGGCCACACGGTTGATTTCGATAACGGATTCTGGTTTCAGGTCGGCCTTGCCCGTCTCGAAGGTGATGGCGTAGGACACAATCTTGCCGTCAGAGGTGAGGCGGTCGTACAGCGGCACGGCACCCTGGGCGATGCGCACATTGCTCAACCCCGTGTAGCGATAGAACGCTCCGCTGGTGAAGAAGAGGTAGCCTGGAGCTTTCATGGCC
>JAEEGH010019424.1_pt1 | contig 14255 bp, 13 predicted proteins | sample 9134181 | NCBI WGS metagenome assembly JAEEGH01 (sample SAMN16246544, study PRJNA631951) | gut metagenome | biome: gut microbiome; feature: rumen; material: DP-attached | host: Bos | place: Iran: Karaj | collected 2018-10 | reverse complement strand
CGCTTCCCCGCGCGCTCGTACAGCTTGAACTCGCCCGCATGCCCAACCACCGTGGCCGCGCCGAATCCGGGAATGTCCGAGTAGGAGAAGTTCACGAGAGTGCGATCGGCGGTCAGCGACTCTCCCCAGCCGCTGCCGAGAATGATGGCGAGATCTGGCGGCTTGCTGAAGCACTCGTCCGGCAGGAAGTCCGCCGCCTTGTCAAAAATCATGCAGTTCATCGTGCGTCACCTTTCCGTTGAATACCGTCAGCACGGGCCACGCGGCGAAGCGCATCCCGGCGAACGGCTGGTTCCTTGATCTTGTCCTGAAAGCCGCAGGGTCTACCTGCCGGTCCGCCTGCAGGTCCATGACCACAAAGTTGTCGTCCGCCGGCGCGGGCGTCTCGCCCAGGAGCGCCGCGGGGCCGGACGTCCAGCGCGCGATCCAGTCCGCAGGCGCCATGCCCTCCTCCACCACCATCGCCTGCCACGAGACGGCCGCAGCCGTCTCGAGGCCAACGATGCCGTTCGCCGCCGTGCGGAAACCGCCCTGCTTCTTCGCCGCGGGATGCGGCGCGTGGTCTGTGGCGAAGAGTCCGAGAGTGCCGTCCTTCACGCCCGCGCGGATCGCCGCCACGTCCTCGCGGCTGCCGAGCGGCGGCGCCATCTTCCAGTTGGCGTCGTCCGCCGGGATGTCGTCGCAAGAGAGAAGCAGATGGTGCGGCGTCGCCTCGCCAGTGACCGGCAGGCTCTCGCGCCTGGCCGCGCGGATGAGCTCAACTGTCCCCCCGCAGGAGATGTGCTGCACGTGGAGTGCGCACCCCGTCACGCGGCAGATCGCGATGTCGCGCCGCACTGCCTCCGTCTCGGCCTCTGGCGGCATCACCGGCAAGCCGAAGCGGCGCGCCACCGCGCAGTCGCGCATCACGCCGCCTGCCAGCAGCGACGGCACGACGGCATGCTGCATCACCGGCTTGCCGAGCTTCGCCGCGCGACGCATCGCCTCCTCCATCACGCGCGCGTCCTCCACGAACGAGCCGTCGTCCGTGAACGCCACGGCCCCGGCGGCGGCAAGTCCCTCGAGGTCCGCGACCTCGCGTCCGAGCCGTCCTTTGGTGATGCAGGCCGAGGGAGCGATGCGCACCGGGAGCGACGCGTCCTCGATCTGCTCGCGGAGCCATTCGGCGCTGTCGCCAGCGGGCGTGGTGTTCGGCATGGTCGTCACGCACGTGAACCCGCCCGCGGCGGCGGCCTGCGCCCCCGTCGCGCGCGTCTCCGCCTCCGGCACGCCCGGATCGCGGAAATGGACATGCACGTCCCGAAGTCCGCCCGGCACGACAAGGTAGCGTTCAGGTTGCTGCGACAGACGCTTCAGTATCTCTTTCGGCATGTCCATGCTACACCACAATAGACTTTCTATGCATTGCTGCCGCGATAGCGGATGACGAGCTGCGTGCAGTCGTCCGCCTGCTCGACCCCGGCGGCATGGGAGGACACGCGGGCGAGGACGGCCTGGAGCAGCTTGGACAAGTCGCCGCCTGTACCTGTCTTCGAAAGGGTCGCGAGCAGCCGATCCTCGCCCAGTAGCTCGCCATGGGCGTTGGGCTGCTCGGTGATGCCGTCGGTGTACAGATAGATGGCGTCGCCAGGAGCGAAGTCGATCTCCTGCGAGCGGTACTTCATGCCCGGCATCGCGCCGAGGACGAGCCCTGAACGGGTACGCAGGTAGTCTGCCGTGCCGTCCGCCCTCATGACGATCGGCGGATTGTGTCCGGCGTTAACGTACGTGATGCGGCCGGAAACGAGGTCGATCTCGCCGATCCAAGCCGTCACGAACATGTCCGCGCCGTTGCCTTCGCAAAGCGAGTCGTTCGCCTCGGTCACGACCTCGGCGATCGGCTTGCCGGTCTGCGCGATGCTCTTGATAATGGTTTTCGCACGCATCATGAAGAGGGCGGCCGGGACGCCCTTGTCGCTCACGTCCGCGATAAGGAACGTGATCTTCTGCGGACCGGAGAAGTAGAAGTCGTAGAAGTCTCCGCCCACGTCCTTCGCCGTCTTCATGTTCGCGTAGATATCGACGCGCCTCTCGTCCGGGAACGGCGGGAACACGCGCGGGATCGCGCTCTCCTGGATGTCCGAGGCCATCTTCATCTCCTTCGCCCGCTGCGCGCTGAGCTGCGAGCGCACGTACGCGGCGATGACGAGGCCCACGAGGACGGCGGCGAGGATGAGGGCCATGCCGTTGAGGAATGCGGAGGTGCCCACCAGCACGCGCCGCTCCACGATGGCCGTGCGCTTCGGGATGACGACATATACCGCAAAGCCCTCGACGTCGCGCCGCTGCCAGTAGCAGTCGTCGCCAGGATCGCACCACTGTCCGCTCTCACGCTTCTCGTCGGGATGCGAGATGATCGTGCCGGACCCCGTGGTGATGACGATGTAGCCCGCCTCGCCGCTCACGTGGCGGTTGTGGGTAAGGCCCGTCAGCGCCGAGCGCGCAAGGTACCGCAGGTTGTCCTCGCGGCATCCGACCTGCACGAAACCGCCCTCGGGCCGCCACACGCCGACGTACTTGATCATGTCGCCGGCGCGGGTGTTGGGCATCAGCGACTGCGTGATCTCGGTCTGGTCGCGCAGAAGCGGCTTGAACGCCGCAGCCTGCCCCTTGATGTTCGTGAAGTCGAACCCGATGTCACGCTCGTCGGCGCTGTGCGTGAGAAGGCCGTTCGCATCGACGACGCACAGCTCGTCCACCTTCAGCTCGTTCGCCACGCTCCGGAGCAGGGCGACCGACTTCTTCTTGTCGCGCCAGTCAGGATTCTTCCGCAGCTCGGGGAGCTTGTCCCGGAACAGCATCGCCTGCCGGACTAGCCTACGGTCCACCTTCTCGCGAATAGCGCCCATCACGTCCTTGAAGGCCACGTCGATCAGCTTGTGCGCGTCACGCGCCATCATACGGTCGTGCAGCAGCCACGTCAACGCCAAGGACGCCACAAAGGCTACCGTCACGGCCCCCGCGAGCCGAGCCACAAGTTTCCGCTGCGCCGTCATTTCGCTCTCCTTTCCCTGATGACGGCATTGACCGCCTCGATGTAGTCGGTACGGTCCTTGCGCACCGCAATGCCGTAGTTCTCGCGCGTCTCGAGCGGCGTCACCGCCAGCTTGCCGCCAGAAGCCTTCGCCACCTCAGCAAGGATCGAACGGTCATAGAACACCGTGTCGACCTTGTGCGACATCAAGGCGTTGATCGCCTGCTCGATCGTCACGTAGCGGAACGGATCTATCCCGTGCCTAGTGAGGTAGAAGTCCTGTGTCATCGACTCCACGGCACCCACGCGCATGCCCTCTGCCCGAACCATCGTCGGGACAGGTCCATCCGCGTGATAGATGAATACCGCCCCCTCCTCCGCGTACGGTATGGAGAATTCCACCTCGTGGTGCCGGCCCTCGGTAATGGTGATCGCACCGGCGGCGAAGTCAGCCTCCAGGTCCCTGACGGCCGGTATCAGCCTATCGAACGGCATCTCGACGATCTTGAGCGGACGCCTCAACCTCTCTGCGGCGGCCTTCACGATGTCGACGTCTATGCCACATGTCGCCCCGCGGTTCGTGTCCATGTAGGCGTACGGCGGCAACTCAGGCGAGATCGCCAGCACTAGCGCCCCGTCCGTCCGCTTCGCCACGTGATGCGTGGCGGATTCCGCATTGCGCGAGCTGTCGTCGCATCCTCCTGCCAGCGCCATGCATAGCAGGACAGCCATGCCCGCCGCAAGATTTGTCTGCATGCTGTTCATCATTCCGTCTTTCTCCTTACGCAACATCCCAAACATCCGTACGCCGCCCACGCGCCGACGCCAAGCGTCATCAGGACGGACACGAGCGTCATCGCCTGAGCCATGCGATCCGCGGGCGGCTTGTCGTCCGTCGGCGCGGGCACGTTCTTCGCCTGCATCAGCACCAGCGCCGCCGCGTTCTGCGCCGCCTTCCTGATGCCTTGCCGCGTCAGGGAATAGAAGCCCACAGGCACCAGCTCGCCGCGCCTCCAGCGCTCGTTCAGCGCCTCGTCCGCACGCAGCGTCTTCCCGGACGCGAGCACGAACCGCACGCCCTCGGCCGCCTGGTCTTCGACCGTCTCCGCCAGATGCGCGCCCATGGAATCGCGCACGAGTCGCCCGCCATCCTGCGGCAGCATCGCCACGAACACCTTGCCGCCACCAGCCTTGACGACGTCCTCCGCGGCATCGTTCGGCGCCTTCTGGAAGGACACGTCCTCGACCGCAAGGTATTTGCTGTCGACGCGCGCGAGGTCGATCACGTTCAAGGCGGCCAGGACGCAAAGCACCGTCCCCACCCATGCACGCGCAGCTCCGAAACGCTCGTGCGCCCACGCCAGGCCGTAACCCGCCAGCACCGCCACGCATAGCTCGAGCAGGTGGACGAACTTGACAGGCGCGCGCAGGTAGTCGCCGAACGGCATGGCGAACACTAGCCTGTAGAACGGCGTGAAGCAGCCAAGCGCGCAGAGGTAGACGACGATCGCCGAAATTGCCCAGAAAGGGACATCGGAGTAGCTTGGTGATGCTTGGTGCTTGGTACTTGGTGCTTGGTGCTTGGTGGTTAGTGGTTGGTGGCTAGTGGCTAGTGCGTCCGCATTGCGCCGATTCCACCAACCGACGACGCCGACGGCGGCAAAGATGATCGTGAGAAAACCGAAGTAGAGCGAATGCTGGCGATACGGGATCCATATGCGGTCGCCAGGCTTCACGATCTCGCCCGTGACCGGATGCCGCCCGCCCTGCCCAGGCGGCACGACTATCTGCTGCCCGAGCCGCCCGCGATACGGATCCTTTGGGCTCACGCGCGGATCGTTCGAGCCGCCGTGCACCTCCGCAGCCACGAACTCGAGCGTGTCCTCCGGGGGCAGCGACCAGCTCGTGCAGAACTCCCATCGCTTCTCGCGCGACACGTCGGCCTTGCCGTCGGCGGACGCGGACGCGCCGGAAGATGCCGCAATCTGCTTGTCGCGGCCCGCCAGATCATGGACAAGAGCACGCCCGAACTGCGGCGCACCCGTCAAGAGCACAACAGCCGCGCACACGCCAACTCCCGCAAAGAGCCGCCCCCAGCGGAGTTCGCCAGACTGCGCCCGGCCGCGCCAGCCACGCACGATGCACCACACACCGTATGCGAACGTGAGTACCGTGAAGAGAAGCCACATGTCCGATTGACGCGCGCCGGCCCACGCGAGCACAACACCCAGAAGTGCCCAGTTTCGCCATTTCCCCTTCCGCACACAGCGGTCCACAAGTCCGAACGCGAACGGACCGTACATGAGCCAGATGAACCAGCCGAGGTGACCAGCCGAGAAGAGCGTGAAGCAGTAACCCATAAGACCGTACGCAGCGCCGCCGCCGTACGCACCTACAAGCGGCACGCAACGCCCGCGCAGGTAGAACACGACGCCGAGCGCCGCCAGATAGGCTGCAAGCGCATACTGCAGTTCCTGCCAAAAGTACATGCCGCCAAGGACGCGCATCAGATCTGACGGCACGAAGTCTCCGCCGGCGCACAAGGCGGCAAACCACCGCGCCGCGTCGTCGATCGGATAGAATATCGCGTTGTCCGGCTCCACAGGAGCCTTGTCAAGCGCCCACGTTCCCCAGAAGATGAACGCCATGCATGCAGCGTACAACCCAGTGAATGCGAGAAACGCGATGGCCGAAGGCCTGCGGAAAAACTCTTTGGTATTCATTGCTTGCGGGAATTATACATGACCATACGCCACTGGTCAAGGTCGCGCAAACGCATTCTGCGAAGCTTCGTCACGACTTCTCGCCAGCAGCGGAAGCGGCTGCCTTCCTGACGGCGGCGGCGAGCGTCGCGCCGATGCCGGCCACGGCGGCTATCTCGTCTTCCGTCGCGCGCGCGATGCCATACACCGAATGGAACCTCTTGAGGAGCGCCATCTTCTTCGCGGGGCCGATCCCGGGGATGGCGTCAAGCGCCGACTCCCGGATCGTCCGCTCGCGCAGGCTGCGGTGGTACGTGATCGCGAAGCGGTGCGCCTCGTCACGGAGACGCGTGACCACCATCAGTCCCTCCGAGTCGCGCGGCAGCAGCAGCGGTTCGTCGCCGTCGTCCGTCACCAGCTCCTCCATCCGCTTGGCCAGGCCCACCGTGGGAATGTCCGTGATGCCCAGCTCCGCGAATACGGCGCGTGCGGCGCGCAGCTGCGTCACGCCGCCGTCGCAGATGTAGAGGTCTGCGCGCGGACTCTTCGCGGTCAGGGTGGAGTCCGGCCCGTAGCGGCGGCGCACCACCTCGGCCATCGCGCGCGGGTCGTCCGCGCCCTCGAAGGACTCGATCTTGAAGTGACGGTACCAGCGGCGGTCCGGCAGGCCGTCCACCGCCACCACGAGCGACGCCACGTTGTGAGTGCCGAAGAGGTTGGAGATGTCCACGCACTCGATCACGCGCGGCGGCTTGGGAAGGCCGAGCGCGGCGGCGAGCTCGGCGAGGCCGCGCTTCGCGTCCTCGCGGCGCATCTCCGGGGACTTTCGCACGAAGTGGGCCTTCGTCATCTCCTTGAGCGCCGCCACCGTGTCGCGCAGGCGGGCGGCCTTCCGGAAATCCTCCTTCGCCGCGGCCTCCTTCATCTCCTCCACAACCTCCGCGATCACCTCCGGGCGCTCGCCCTTCAAGAAGGCGCACGCCTCGTCGAAGCGCGCCCGGTAGTCGACCGCGGAGATGCAGCCCAGGCATGGCGCGGAGCAGAAGCGGATGACGTCAGCGTGGCAGTGGGTGTGCGCCTCCTCGTCCGGCGCGAGAGACGCACAGCCGCGCAGCCCCCAGCGCTTTTCCACAAAGTCCTTCGCCGCGCGCACGACGGGCGACGACGGGAACGGCCCGAAGTAGAGCGCTCCGTCGTCGCGCACGATGCGGCACGTGCGGAACGCCGGGAACGGCTCGTCCGGGTCGGCGCGGAGCGCGAGGTAGCGCTTGTCGTCGCGCATGAGGATGTTGAAGTGCGGCTTGTACTTCTTGATGAGCGACGCCTCGGTGAGCAGGGCCTCGGCGTCGTTGCGCACCGTCATGAACTCCAGGTCGGCGACGGAATTGACCATCGAGCGCACCTTGGGAGCGAGGTCGGCGCCCGGACGGAAGTACGAAAGGACGCGGCGGCGCAGGTTCTTCGCCTTGCCGACATAGATTATAACGCCCCGGCGATCCCTCATCAGGTAGCAGCCGGGGCGGTTCGGAACGGTCTTGAGCCGTTCTCGAATGACGTCGTTCACGCCTGGTTACGCGTTGACGTCGGACTTCTGCTCGAGCTTCTCAAGCTTCTTGGGCTTGTCGTCTTCGGAAAGGAGCTGCTCTCCCTCCTGAGTGCCCTTCTTGAACTCGCCCTTCGCCTTGCCGAGCGCGCGCGCCAGCTCCGGCAGCTTCTTGCTGCCGAACACGAGCACGATCACCACGAGCAAAAGCACTATCTGCCAAGGTCCTGAAAACATACTATTTCTCCTTTCGGAATTTGACAATACTTTACCGAAAAAACGCCGCGAAAGCAAGCGCAAAACTAGACCATCACGCGCTCCATGAGATCGGCGACCTTCGCCGCGGCGTCCGGAACCGACATCGCGAGCATTGCGGCAGCCTTCCGCGCAAGCACTTCAGGGTGCTCGATCTTGTGGAGGATGTAGTTCGCGAGCGAGCGCGGCGCAAGCGATTCCTGTATGCCCTCGTCGGCCGCGCCGGCCTGCACGAAAGCCTGCGCGTTGAAGTGCTGGTGGTTGCGCACCGCGCTTGGAAGAGGGATGAAGAACGCGGGCTTGCCCACGCGCGCGAGCTCGAAGCAGGTCGACGCGCCTGCGCGCGCCACGACCATGTCGGCCGTCGCGAACGCACGCCCCATCTCCGTCTCGAACGCGTTCACGCGCGCCGGCAGCTGCATCTCCTCGTAGCGCTGGCGCACCATCTCCTCGTCCGCGACGCCCGTCTGGTGGATGACGAACAGCCGCTTCCCCGGCATGCGACGCGCGAGTCCGGACTTCACTAGGGCCATGGCCTGGACTGCAAGCTCGTTCACGCGGTGCGCCCCCTGGCTCCCGCCGGTCACGAACAGGCAGAACGCGTCCGGCGGCACCTCGTCGAGACGCGGCTGGCCTACGATCGACTCGCGCACCGGCAGCCCGGTCAGCTCCACCTTGCGTCCCTTGAGGTACTCCTCCGTGGCGGCGAACGAAACGGCTACCGCCTTCGCCTTGCGCGCCAGCCAGTCTACCGCGCGCCCAGGCACCGTGTTCGCCTCGTGCAGCACCACCGGCACATGCCGCATCGACGCCACCAGCACTGGCGCGAGGCTCGCGTACGACCCCATCGCCAGCAGCGCGTCCGGCGCGAACTTCTTCATCTCGCGCCTGCACCGCAGGAGCGAGAACATGTTCGCGAACACGTTCCGCAGGGTGAGCGGACGCGCGCCCGTCGAGAAGACGGCGCCGTCCCACGACTTCATCACCGAGCCTTCGATGGCGCGGCCCGACGCCCACACCACCACCTCGTGCCCGCGCGCGCGCAGCTCCTGGGCCACCGCCAGCCCCGGGAAGGAATGTCCGCCCGTGCCGCCGCATGCAACTATGAACTTCTTCGCCATGGCAGGATTATACCATTTCCCCCGCCTTGCGGCGCGCACAATCTTCTGATATAATCGTGGCGCTGTAACCTTTTCCCATCCGACGTGTAGACAGGGCGAAGACAAAACCATAAAGGAGAAAGAAGATGCCATCAGTAACTGGAACAAGTAGCTTGCAGTACCAGCAGTTCGTAAACTTCGCCAGCGCCGACGGAGTAAAGAGCGGAACGATTCTCGCCAGCCAGAAGGCCCAGAACGGCGACCTCACGATCGTGGCAAAGACTAAAGGCGACTTCTTCGGCAACATCTGGCGCAACAAAGACACGCGGGACGCGAATGACGCCATCCGCGAGGCCTTCAAGCAGTCCATCGTCAACTTGTTCGGCGTGACAAACGAGGACCAGCTCCCGGATTCGGTCAAGAAGGCGATGAAGCTCGACGACTACGGCAAGGGCAAGCCGCTCACCGCACGTCGCATCCTCTCGGTCAAGACGGCCGTGGACAAGCAGCTCGCAGGAATGGCCAAGGCGGCGCAGAAGAGTCTCAGCGCGTACGGCATCACCGATATTGCGGGGGTCGACGTCAAGCACCTGGAGAAAGACGCCGCGGTCAAGGAGCGGCTCGCCACGGTGATAAAGACGTGCGGGGATGACAAGGAAGCCTTTGAACTCATCAAATCGGACATGGCGAAAGCTATCTTCGGCTACGACCAGCGTAGCAGATCAATCGTCCTGCTGTCGAACGACCAAGTGTCGGCGAAGGTCGACCAGTTCATCGATAAGCTCAACACGCTGCGGGCGCGGACCGGAGTGGAGGATAAGAAGATGTACAATGCGATGAAGCCCTTCCTGTGGAGCAGCGACGCCGCGGACCTTACGCGGGAGCAACTGAGCTGCATGGTGACGGCAGTCAACGACCTGGACTTCGGGAAGCTCTCGAACCTCAAGCCGGACATCTCTAAAGCAGACCTCAGCAGAACCGCAGCACTGAATTTCGAAGATATGATCGAGGAAGCGGGGATGCATTCCGGCGTTACCTGCAAAATTGGAGAGTGGAAGACGAGCAGCATCACGCAAATGTTTGCGAGCATGATCTTCGCCAAGGGAATTCCAGAAGGCGTTAACGCCCGCGAGCTGCAAACGGCGCTCAAGACCATGACGGCGGCGTCCAGGCCGATGCAGTCCTCCGACGATGTGAACGCCTCCGAGATTCGGCTCACGCAGCTCAAGGGACTCCTCGACATCTACTGCGACGGTCCGCAGGCTTTCGCTAGCATGTCCACCGACGACCTGGCCTAGGTCGCAAGGCAATTCACCACGTGCGGCGGACGGGTATGCCCGCCGCCGCCAGATCGTCCTTGATCTGCGCGATCGTCCAGTCGCCCGTGTGCACCATGCCGGCCACGATCGCGGCGTCGGCGTGCGCGACGTTGAACGCGTCGGCAAGATGCGACGGCTTGCCCGCCCCGCCAGAGGCGACCACCGGCACCGGCACCGCCTCCGCGATGAGCCGCGTAACCGTCAGCTCGAACCCCGCCCGCGTCCCGTCCGCGTCCACGCTGTTGACGACGATCTCGCCGGCCCCCATCTCCACCGCGCGCTTCGCCCACTCCACAGCGTCCATGCCGGTGAACTCGCGGAACCCGCGCGTCGTAACCTCGTAGCCGCTCGGGCAGGCCGGGTTGCCGCTGTGCACGGGATCCATCCCCAGCACGATGCACTGCGCCCCGAACTCCCGCGCGCCTTCGCCTATGATCCCTGGATTGCGCACGGCTAGCGAGTTCACGCTCACCTTCTCCGCACCAGCCAGGATGACGCGCTCCATGTCCGCTACCGTCGAGATGCCGCCGCCCACCGCGAACGGGATGCGGATCGTCCGCGCCACCGCCTCCACCATCCCGATGTCGATCGGGCGACGCTCCGCCGACGCCGTGATGTCGTAGAACACCAGCTCGTCCGCTCCACCGTCGGAATACGCCAACGCCATCTCCACGGGATCGCCGAGGTCGATGTTGTTCTTGAACTTGACGCCCTTCGTCACGCGCCCCGCGCGTACGTCAAGGCACGGAATTATGCGCTTCGTAAGCATGGTTAAAAGGTTGGTTAAAAGGTTAAAGGGTTAAAAGGTTAAAAGATTAGAAGGCTAGAGTTAGCGTAGGAATGACCGGAGGAGGGACAGGCCGAGACGGCCGGATTTCTCTGGATGAAACTGGGTTGCGAGAAGGTTGCCACGCCGGACGGCGGAGGAGAACTCGACACCCGCATATTCTGTGATGCCCAGCGTGTGCGGGCCCATCTCCGCATAGTAGGAGTGGACGAAGTAGAACTCGCTCCCGTCCGGCACGCCCTCGATGCCCAGCCCCTTCACCTGATTCCATCCGATTTCCGGCACCTTGCACCCGGGCACGTTCGGGAACCTGCGCACCCGACCCGGCAGGATGCCCAGCAGGTCCACGCCCCCGTCCTCCTCGCTGTGCTCGAACAGTATCTGCATCCCGAGGCAGATTCCGAGGAAGGGGCGCCCGTCCGTCGCCGCCTCCCGCACCGCGTCGACCAGCCCCAGCGCGCGCAGGTTCTCCATTGCCGACGCCGCTGCGCCCACGCCCGGAAACACGACGCGCGCCGCGCCGCGGACAGTGTCCGCGTCCGACGTCACGACCGTCTCGACCCCAATGGCCTCGAACGCCAACCTGACGCTGGTCAGGTTTCCGGCCCTGTAGTCCACTATCGCTGTCACATCTTTCATGTCCGACCTTCTTCCGAAAGCGCACATTATACCATGTCCGCCCCTCCGCGTGTAGCACGTACTGCTCCGAGCCCACATAGTCGACAGACGTCAGGCCTTGCGACGGAAGATGCGCGCCGACACGAGCGCCGTGAACGGCGCCACAAGGACGAGCGAGAAGCTTCCGATCAGCGTCTTCACCAGCTCGGCCGAGACGAGCGTGGAGTTCAGGAAGTCCCGCGGCGCCGTCCCCTGCGCGGCGAAGGCCATCAGGAGCGTCAGGAATCCGCCGGAGTAGGCCAGAAGGAGCGTCGTGGTCATCGTGCCGGTAACGCTACGCCCTATGCGCATGCCGGAGAGCAGCAGCTCCCGCGACGGCAGGGACGGATTGTGGCGCGCCACCTCCTCGACGCCGCTCGCTATGTCCATCGCGAGGTCCATCACGGCTCCAGAGCTCGCCAGCACGGTCGCGCCCACGAAGAGGTCCGGCAGGTCGAGGGTCTCGTAGCCCGAGTTGAGCAGCGCCGGCGCGTACGGCAGCGTGGCGCCGTTGATGTGCATGAGCCGTCCGAAGAGGTGCGCCATCGCGAGGCCCGCGAACACGCCTAGCGCGGCGCCGAGGAACGCCGCGAGTCCCTTGCGCGTCGCTCCCGCGACGAGATACATGATGACGGCCGTGAGAAGGCACGTGGCGGCGAAGGCGGTCCAGCTCGCGGGCCATCCGCGCAGCGCGAGCGGAATGACGCCCTTCCACACCACGAAGCAACCGAACACGAAGCTGAATAGCGCCTTCGCGCCCGTCCAGCCCCCGAACGCGCAGAGAAGGACGCAGAACGCGGCGAACAGCGCACCGGCCCATCCCAGGCGCCAGTGGTCGCGCGCCACGAGCGTAGCCTCTGACGGCTCGTCGCCAGGCTTGACGATGACGAGCGCGGTGTCGCCCGGCCTGAAAAGCTTGTCCAGCTCCATCTGCGCCCTCAGCTCGTTGGCGGCGTGGAAGGTCTGTCCCTTGCGCGGCCCCGCCAGCAGCTCAACGTCCAGCCGCTGCGTGCCGAACCGCAGGAACCCGTGCGTCTCCAGCATGCTGTCGTCAACCGAAACGACGCGCGCGCGCGTGGCCTCCCCTTCTGGCGACGCCAGCGCGCGCGGCGGCGGCACGAACCAAAGCGCCACGCAGCATAGCGCAAGCAGCAGAATGGATATGGCTTCTCGCAGACGTTTCATGACACGGCGGCTGGTAGTATACCAAAAACGCGGCCCGTGGCACTGACCGCGTTTTTGGTATAATTACCGGCGACGGACCACAACACCGGAAGCCCAAGACATGAACGCAATATTCTTCGACCTCGACGGCACCATCATCGACTCGCGCGCCGACCTCGCGGCGGCGGTCAACGCCACGCGCGAGAAGCTCGGCTTCGCGCCAATCCCCATGGAGCAGGCGATCTCCTTCGTCGGGCGCGGCGCGCGCCATCTCCTTGAGAACGCGATCCCGGAGGCGGCCGGCCGCTTCGACGAGATATGGCCGATGTACAAGGAGCAGTACGCCGCCCACATGCTGGACACGACAACGCTCTACCCTGGCGTGCGCTCAACGCTCGCCGAACTGGCCGACCGCGGCTGGCTGATGGGCATAAACACCAACAAGCCGAACTTCGCCACGCACGCGATCCTCGAGCACTTCGGACTGGCGCGCTTCTTCGGCCGCGGCGTCGTCGCGGGCGGCGACTGCCCCGAGATGAAGCCCAGCCCCATGCCGCTCCGCCAGGCCGCCAGCCAGCTGCGCGGCCACCGTCTCTCCTCCCACGACTGGATGGTGGGCGACAACTGGACGGACATGGAATGCGGACAGGCCGCCGGCATAAAGACCGCCTTCTGCACATTCGGATTCGGCCACCTGAACGAAAGCCGCTATACCATCAAGATCAACAGGATGGACGAACTCCTTAGGCACTGCAAGGCGGAGGAATGATATGAACAAAGAAATACTGCCGCTGGGGGCCATCGAGGCCAACTGCATCGTACTGTGGGACGATCCAAGCGCCGCATGGATTGTAGACCCGGGCGCAGATGCCGCCCGCCTGACCGCGTTTCTCGCTAAGAAGGGTCTGTCCCCAGCCCTAGTGGCGCTCACGCACGCGCACTTCGACCACATCGGCGCAATCACTGACCTCGTGGCAAAATGGCCGACGCTTCCCGTCCACCTCGCGCCAGCCGACGAGATGATCGCCTTCCATCCCCAGAACGCGTGGGCTCCATACTATTCCCCCACGGCCCGTCCGGCGACGCTCGCGCTCGACCTCGTCGAAGGCGCCACGCTTTCCGCCGGTGGGCTGACGGCGCGCGTTCTCGCCACGCCCGGCCATACGCCAGGCGGAATATGCCTGCACTTCGAGAAGGAGCATCTGCTCCTGACGGGCGACACGCTCTTCGCCGGCTCATGCGGCCGAACCGATTTCCCCGGCGGCAGCATGGCGACGCTCTCGAAGTCCCTCAAGCGCCTCGCCGCCCTCCCACCGGAAACGGACGTAATTCCCGGTCATGGCAGCACAACGACAATCGCACGCGAGCTGGCCTCAAACCCGTTCCTGAGATGAACTGGACGATTCACCACAAGTCCGTCACGGAGTCGACGAACCTCGATGCGCGCGCGGGCAAGCCCGGCGACGTGTTCACGGCGGACGAACAAACCGCTGGCCGCGGACGGCTCGACCACAGGTGGCTCTCGCCGCCCGGCCAGAATCTGACGCTCTCCGCGGTCATCGACGTGAGCGGCCTCTCCCCTTCCGAGGTCGCCACGCTCCCTCTTGTCGTCGGCCTTGCCGCCGCCACAACCGTCGATTGCCTCATCGGTCCGCGCGAGGCTCTCTCCCGCGGCAAGCTGCCGGTCCTCGTCAAGTGGCCTAACGACGTGCTGG
>JAEEGH010019419.1_pt1 | contig 14257 bp, 12 predicted proteins | sample 9134181 | NCBI WGS metagenome assembly JAEEGH01 (sample SAMN16246544, study PRJNA631951) | gut metagenome | biome: gut microbiome; feature: rumen; material: DP-attached | host: Bos | place: Iran: Karaj | collected 2018-10 | reverse complement strand
CTTATTTGTAACTTTTTGAACTTTTTTTTCAGAAAATAATATAAAAAAGAAAATGATAGTAGTAGTTTTCCATGAAAACAATTCAAAAATACACATCACCCTCTCAAAAAAGCCGTCTGAATGGGCTTTCCGGCTCACCAGACGGCTTTGAAACTATTCACAAAAGTTCATACACTCAAAGGGTCAAACCATTTGTGTTATACATAACGGTTTACTATAGCCTGAGCATCCAGCATGACCTGTTCCCACGAGAAGCCATTGTCGTTATCCATTTCCTGCTCTGCCTGGTCGATGCGGGCATTCATCTCCTCGATGTTGTCCGGACCAACAAGCGGCATCCCAGGCCAGGTATCAATATCGTAGCCCAACGTAGACACGTCGCTGCGAACGGCAGCAGCAACGGGTTCTGCAGCCACTTCGGCTGTTGTTCCTTCGTTAACAGGTGATTTCTTATCAGTATCCTTCATAACTTTCGTATTACTTTCTGTGCAAAGATACAAACATAATCTGATATTTCCAACTATTTCTACAACTTTTTTACTTCAAGGATACGATAAAACAAAAAAGAAGGCTGATATTTTGGTAGTCCGGAAAAGTTGTCGTAAATTTGCAGCTTAGAAGAACAAGTTTTATGGAATATATGTCACAAGAGGGCTACGACAAGCTCGTGGCCGAACTCCGTCAGTTGGAGACAGTAGACCTGCCACAGGTCAGGGATGCCATTGCCGAGGCTCGCGACAAGGGCGACCTTAGCGAGAACTTCGAATATCATGCTGCCAAGCGCGAACAAGGCCGGCTGCTGGGTCGTATCCGTTTCATGCAGCGGGTGCTTGAGAATGCCCGCGTAGTTGACACGTCGCGACTGGCCAGCGATGTCGTCGGACTGCTGTGCAAGGTGGAGATGACGAACCTGAAGACGCAGGCACGCATGAGCTACACGATAGCCAGTCCGCACGAGGCGAATCTGCGGGAAGGAAAGATTTCGATTAAGTCGCCCATTGCCCAGGCCCTGCTGAACAAGAAGGTGGGCGATGTGGTGGAGGTGCGCGTGCCGGCAGGACTGATAGAGCTGCGCATCGAGAACATCATCGGTCCGTCAGGGGAGCACGAACCGGAATGACTCGAACAGCTGCATAAACAGCACATAAATAGGCAACAGGGGGGCACACTGGCGCAGTCCGTAGACGAGGGAATCGTAGACTTCGGAAAGCGTCTGGAAGGTGCCCGCCACAACGCCATAAAGGATGGCTGCCATGAGGATGCCGAAAACCGTGATAGGCACCAGACTGGCCGAGAATGGCGAGGGCCATAGCAGTCCGCTGGCCGACAGCAGTACGGCATGGGGCGACACGGTGAGCAGCAGAACCACCCCGACATAAATCACCAGAAATACCATAGAGATAATGCGTGCACGGCTGGAGCGATAGCTGTTGCCCTGCAGGCTGCGGCAGCGAACGACGGCTCCGTAGGCCATAGCACCCAGCAGTAGCCAGACGAGGAATGGCGACGCCATGAGTTCGGCAAAATGGCCGAGGTACCAGCGTATGCCCTCGCTGGAGAGCATGCTGCGCACGCCGCTCAAGGGCATGGCAGCACTCCACACCCACGACGTGAGAATGAGCAGCAGTTGGGCCAGCGCCAACGCCAAGGCGATATAGGGAAATAGTTTCTTCACTCTGAATCGGGCACGAGGTTATCGATATCGAGGATGCGCAATTCGAGGGCGCGGACAACGAGTCGGGTGGCATTGACACTCTCGCCGCCGGGGAACAACTTCTTGACCAGTTCGTTCTGGCGCTTCTCGAGGCTCTTCACGCCGAAGGGCATGCCGCGCAGGGTCGTAATCTGCTCCTTGGTATAGCCGAGGGCCAAATGACGCAGGAAACGTTCGTCGTATTCGTCGATTTCGTAGTCGATGAGTGCCTCCTGGCTGGCCAGCTCGGAGGAGACGGAGCGCTTGAAGCGTTCGACGATGCGCTTCAGGATGGGCTCGTTGAACACCAGCTGCTTGCCTTCCATGACGGAACGGACATCGTGACGCGTCAACAGTTCGCCGCTCTTGAGAATGATGCCGTCGGCTCCGGCATCGAGCACGTCGACCCATAGTTTTTCGTTCAGTATCTCGCCGGTGAAGATGAGTATCTTGACCTGCGGATACATCTCCTTGGTCTGTCGGCAAATCTCGACGCCTACGGTGGTGGAACCGCCCAGGCCGAGGTCGAGCAGCACGAGGTCGGGTTGCTGTTTCTTGATGAGACGCCAGAACGACAGCTCGTCGTCGGCAGTACCGATCACTTCTGCCTCGGGAATCTCGTTACGAACGATGCCTTCCGTGCCTTTGAGTTCGAGGGGCACGTCCTCGACGATAATAAGTTTAAACTTGTCCATGGTGATATGTTGGTAGTGTTAGGGTTATTATGTTTAGAGATGAGAGTTTAGAGTTTAGAGTGATGCCGCAGGCACGACGATGGGTGGCGTCGCCATGATCGCGCACAATCTGCCGACAGCGCAGGTAGTCGATTTCCGACAACGGCTCCTGACGGGTCACGGTGAAGACGATGTAGTGGTCGTCCTTCTGCTGGGCCTCGACGGTCTGGGGCTTCAGCATGTCGGCCAGATAGCGCAGCATGTTGTCGTTGCCCAAGACGGGATGTCCCAGAAACGTGGTTCGCGTGACGTGCAGCTTGACCTGTTCGACCTGACGCATGGCCTGCGCGCTAAGCATGCCATAGAGCTCGCGGTAGTAAAGGGTGACTTCGGACAGCGAGCCGACATCGCCCTTGTCGACGAGCTGGCGGATGTGCGAGGGATAGTACATCGTCTCGTGCTTCAGCGCCGACAGACAGTTGTCGAGCACGCTGTTGGCCACATGCAACTTGGAATCCTCGAGTTCGGCACGTCGCAACTCGTCGTCGGCCAGCTCAAGATTGTCGAGCTGCATGCGCTCGCGGCAATGGCGGTCGTAGAGCCGGTGGCGGTAGTAGAGCATGTAGTAGGCAGGCACGATGAGCAGCAGGATGACCACAAGCAGGATGATGGCGATGCGCTTGTTGGACTGCGACTGCTGCATGATGCGGCAATAGTCGGTCAGCGTGTTGTCGGCCGAGAGTTCCTTGAACAGCTGGGTATACACCTTATTATTATACGCGTAAAGCTGCCATTCGTGGAGTGCAAGGGCCGCCACGGCACTCTCGTTGCGAATGTCGAGAATGACCTGATAGTTGACATCGACGCTGTCGTGCAGCCATTGTATCTCGGCAGGCAGGGGCGAGGTGTCGCCATTAGCCTGCATCAGCAGCTGGCCCTTGGGATGGCGCTGCAGGTAGGCCTGATTGAGGCATTCGCGGCAGGAGTCGGCAAACTGGAGCGTGCGCTGGTACTGCCCGTTGATGTTGCAGAAATAGGCCGAATCGGCAAAGACGTGAGCCTTGCTCTGATAGTCGACAGCCATGGCCGGCAGACATCCTATCCAACCTAAAATACCTACCAAGCCCACAATACCTACCCAAACCCTCTTAACGCCTTTCGGCAGGCGGAAGAAGAATCGCGAGCCCCTACCCTGCTGGCTTTCGGCCGACAGCTGGCAGACGCTGAACAGCTGGCTCATCTTGCGGTACTTCTCGATGATGCCCTTACAGTTCATGAGTCCGAAGCCGTGGTCGCCAATGACCTTGTGGTCGAAGACGTGGGCAAGCTGTTCGGGAGCCATGCCGCAGCCAGTATCGCGGACGCTGAGCTCGACATAGTCGTCCTGTTCGGAGGCAGAGACGGTGACCTCGCCACCCTGTGACGTGAACTTGCGGGCATTATCGGCCAGCGTATTAATCATGAAAAGGGTCAGCACGCGGTCGGCCTTGACAACGGCCTCGGTGGGTTCCACGGTGAGCGTGACGCCCTTGATTTCGAACGATGTGCGACCGCGGCCCACAATGTCGAACAGCGGTTGCAGGGGAAAGCTCTCGATGTGGAGATTCAACTCGCCCTGGCGCAGCTGAATCCATTGTGTCAGCATGTCGTTCTGCTCGTTAATCTTATCGGTCAGCTCGCGGATGTAATCCAGGCTTTCCTGACGGTCGGCCACATCGGCACGGTCGAGACGGCTCACCTCGTGGCGAATGCGGTCGATGAACGGCAGAATGCCCATCACCATCGACACCTTGGCACGCTGGTCGAGATGGCGACGCTCGGAGCGCTCGACACTCAAGCGGCGCACCTGCAGGTCTTCGGCTTTCTGTTCCAACAGGTCGACCAGTTGGTGGTCGTCCTTGCTGCGACGGTTGAGGTAGTTGAACAGCCACAACAGAAACAGCAGCAACACGATGGCACAGACAACGGCAATCAGCATCCAGTTGAGCTGTTCGGAAGCCTTGTCGTACTGGGCAGCACGAGCCTCCAACTCGCGGTCCTGACGGGTCTGCTCCTGAATGTCGAGATAGAGGTTGCGGTTATAGTCGCTGGCCGACTTGTCGTTCAGGGCGGCATAAGCCACGCTGAGCTGTTCGCGGATGCTGGCCACCAGGTCGGGGGCCTGATTGATGGTGCTGTCGGACAGCGCCTTGTTCAAATGTTCGAGGGCCATGACGTCGTCGCCCAGGGCATGATAGCACGACGCCAGCGTGCGATGGGCACCGGCAATCTGGTAGATGTCGCCATAGGCCTCGAACAAGTGGAGTGCCTCCTGGGCCAGTTGCAGGTCGCCGGTATGGTCGGCCAAAGCCTCCTTGGCCTGTGCCTCGAAATAGGGGTAATGGAATCGTTGAGCAATAGTCAGACAGCGCGTCAGATGCTCCATCTCCTCCTGATAGATATCGTCGGGACTGCCTTCGGTAATGATGCCGCCAGCACCAATATTATACAAGTAGTTCAGGTATTGTGCCGTGTCGCGACGCACCTCGTTGGGATCAATGGCCATCAGGGCGTCGATAGACTGATTCTCCAAACCCACATAATAATAATAGGTGGAGTTGACGATGGCAAACTCGGTCTCGGCATAGCGCAACCGCTGTTGCTGGTGGTCGTCCAACTGGTTGCGCTCCTCGTCGATACGCTTCATGCAGGTGATGGCGCGCTCGCGGAAGTCGTGGAAGTCCTTGTTATGGGAACGGCGCTGACAGAGACGCATCTGCTGCACATAGCACACCAAGAGTTCCAACTGGTTGTCGGTCATCTCGGGAATCTGGTTCAGATAGTCCTCGGCGGCTTGATAGTCCATCCTTACCATCTTGACAAAGGCCAGATTATTCACTCCTTCGGCGGTATTCTTCGCTGCCGAAGCATAGTACTCTACAGAGTCTATATCGCGATAATGATAGGCATAAGATAAAATATTCAGCCTGTCCATCGCCTGCCTATCGGGCGATGAACAAGCTGAAAAGACTATTAGTGCTAACAGCGAATTAAGCGCGAGCCTTAGCCACATAACCGAGTGCCTCCTTGCACTTGTCGGTCACATACTGCCAGTCGCCAGCCTTCACCTTGTCGGAGGGGAAGAGCTTTGAACCCATGCCTACGCAGAAGACGCCGGCCTTGAACCACTTGGTGAGGTTTTCCTCTTCAGGAGCTACGCCACCAGTTACCATGATCTTCGACCAAGGCATAGGAGCCATTAGACCCTTGATGAGGTTCGGACCTACCACGTCGCCGGGGAATACCTTGGTGAAGTCGCAGCCTACCTCCTGTGCCTTGCCAATCTCAGACGGGGTGAGACAGCCTGGGCAGTAGGTCACGCAACGACGGTTGCAGACAACAGCGATGTCGGGGTTGAACAGCGGACCAACGACGAAGTTGGCACCCAGTTGGATGTACAGCGATGCCGTAGGAGCATCGACGACGCTACCGATACCGAGAGCCAGCTCGGGGCACTCCGTATTAACCCACTTTGACAGCTCGCCAAATACTTCGTGAGCGAAGTCGCCGCGGTTTGTAAACTCGAAAGCACGAACGCCACCCTCGTAGCAAGCCTTAACAACGTTTTTGCAAACTTCTACGTCCTTGTGATAGAACACAGGAACCATAGGTGCTTCGGCAATCTTTGCCATCACCTGAAACTTATCAAACTTTGCCATAATTATCCTTTATATTCACGTTTGAAAAAGTAAGTACCACACTCAACGGCTACAAGTTCCCAGCCTTCGAAGCCAAGTTCATTCAGTTTCTTTTCAACACCGACGAGTCGGGTTACCACTTTGTATTCAAACTGTTTCATAATTATAAATGTTTAATGTTCGATTATCTCTGAACGCGACCGTTAGCATTACCACCAGCCAGACTCTCTACCTCGTCAACACCTACCAGGTTGAAGTCACCGTTGATGGTGTGCTTCAGAGCAGAAGCAGCTACAGCAAACTCAAGAGCCTCGCCCTGAGTCGGCTTGGTGAGCAGACCATGAATCAGACCACCCGAGAACGAGTCACCACCACCTACGCGGTCGATGATCGGGTTGATTTCGTAACGCTTCGACTGATAGAACTCCTTACCATTGTAGATCAGAGCCTTCCAGCCGTTGAACGTTGCGCTGTAGCTCTCGCGGAGTGTAGAAACGACATACTTGAAGCCGAACTCCTGCATCATCTGCTTGAAGATGCCCTCGTAGCCGGCAGCATCGGTCTGGCCACCCTCAACGTCAGCATCGGGCTTGAAGCCAAGGCAGAGCTCAGCATCCTCCTCGTTACCAATGCATACATCTACATACTGCATGAGCGGGCGCATGATAGAGATAGCCTTCTCAGAGGTCCACAGCTTCTTGCGGAAGTTCAGGTCAACAGAAACTGTTACGCCATGACGCTTAGCAGCTTCGCAAGCCAGCTTGGTCAGCTCAGCAGCCTTGTCGCTGATGGCAGGTGTGATACCACTCCAATGGAACCAGGCAGCGCCCTGCATGATCTTATCGAAATCGAAATCCTTGGGATCAGCCTCGGCGATAGAAGAATGAGCACGGTCGTAGATAACCTTTGAAGGACGCATCGAAGCACCGGTCTCAGCATAGTACAGACCTACGCGGTCGCCACCACGAGCGATGAACTCGGTATTAACGCCATAACGGCGGAGTGCGTTCACAGCAATCTGTCCAATCTCGTGCTTGGGCAGCTTTGAAACGAAATAAGCCTCGTGACCATAGTTGGCCACGCTGACTGCCACGTTAGCCTCACCACCACCAGGGATGATGCGGAATGATTCACTCTGAATGAAACGATCGTTGCCCATGGGCGACAGGCGGAGCATAATCTCACCTAATGTTACAATTTTTGCCATTTGTTTTAGTATTACGTTAATTTAAAAGTTTGAATTATTGGCTACAAAGTTACGACAAATTTTCGGAACGGCCAAAATTCGAGTGAAAATAATACGTAAAAATCAACGTAAACGTTTTTTTATGAGATTTCATTTTGTGGTTCTGCAATAAATTTGTATCTTTGTAGCACAATTATGGTTAGATTTGAATTTACCCAACAGGAAAAGGAAGAAACGCTGACGCTATACAACGAAGTCCGCACACTTTTAGGCGACTCCTTGAAAAAGGACGACGAGATGCTCATGCGCCATCATCTGACGCGAGCTATCGAAGAACAGCAAATGCAACGCAACGTATTTGGGCTCAACCCCATCCTACTCGGTTTTCAGACGGCCCAGTTGGTGGTCGAGGAAATTGGTCTCCGTCGTGATGCCGTCATCGCCATCATGCTACGCCCCAGTGTGGAGGAAGGCTATCTGACCATCGACGACGTTCAGAGCGACTTCGGCGAATCTGTAGCCCGCATCCTGCGCGGTCTGCAGCGCATACAACAATTATATAAAAAGAATCCCGTCATCGAGACGGAGAACTTCCGCAATCTGCTGCTCTCGTTTGCAGAGGATATGCGCGTGATTCTGATTATGATTGCCGACCGCGTGAACCTGATGCGCCAGATTCGCGACACCGACCAGCAGGAAGCTAAGCATAAGGTCAGCGAGGAAGCTGCCTACCTGTATGCCCCGCTGGCCCACAAGCTGGGTCTCTACAAGCTGAAGTCGGAACTGGAGGACCTGTCGCTGAAATACATGGAGCACGACGCGTACTACCTGATCAAGGAAAAGTTGAGCGAAACGAAGAAAAGCCGCGATGCCTATATCGACAGTTTCATCAAGCCCATCGAACAGCGACTGACGGAAGCAGGACTGACCTTCCATATCAAAGGACGCACCAAGTCGATACACTCCATCTGGCAAAAGATGAAGAAACAGAAGTGTCCGTTCGAGGGTGTGTACGACTTGTTTGCCATCCGCGTCATTTTAGATGCTCCGGCGGAAAAGGAGAAGATGCAATGCTGGCAGACTTTTGCCATTATTACGTCGATGTACCAACCTAATCCAAAACGTTTGCGAGATTGGATAAGTGTACCGAAATCAAATGGTTACGAAAGCTTGCATATTACCGTTCTTGGCCCTGAGCACAAATGGGTCGAGGTGCAGATCAGAACGGAGCGCATGGACGAAGTGGCCGAACGCGGCGTGGCAGCCCACTGGCGCTACAAGGGTGTGAGAAGTGAATCGGGACTCGACGAATGGCTTACCAATATCCGCTCGATGCTGGAAACCAGCGACGGCATGGAGGCCATGGACCAGTTCAAGATGGACCTCTACGAGGACGAGGTTTTCGTCTTCACCCCGAAAGGTGATTTGTATAAATTCCCCAAGGGAGCCACCGTGCTTGACTTCGCGTACCATATTCATTCAAAGATAGGTAATTCCTGTACGGGAGCCCGCATCAACGGACGCGTGGTAACTCTGCGTCAACAGCTGCAGAGTGGCGACCAGGTGGAAATCATGACCTCGTCGAACCAGAAGCCCAAACAGGACTGGATGAACATCGTCAAGACGTCGCGCGCCAAGTCGAAGATTCGCCTCGCCCTGAAGGAGACGCAGGTCAAGGAAGGACTCTTTGCCAAGGAAATGCTGGAGCGTAAGTTCAAGAACCGCAAACTGGAAATGGACGACAGTCTGATGCAGGTCCTTATCCGCAAGTTAGGGTTCAAGGAGGTTAGCGACTTCTATCGGCAGATAGCCTCGGGCGAGCTGGACGTCAACCACGTGCTGGACCGCTACGTCGAACTGCAGCAAGGCGACCAGCCTGTAACTGGCAATAACGTGGCCGAAAGTGCTGCCAACTTTGTGCTCGACGAGTCGCGTCTGCCGAATGCCCATGTGCAGGACGACGTGCTGGTCATCGACAAAGACCTGAAGGGCCTCGACTATCAGTTGGCACGTTGCTGTCAGCCCATCTACGGCGATTCCGTATTCGGTTTCGTCACCATCAATGGCGGCATCAAGATTCACCGCACAGACTGTCCGAATGCCCCCGAATTGCGCAAGCGCTTCGGTTACCGCATCGTCAAGGCCAAATGGAGCGGCAAGGGCTCCTCGCAATATGCCATTACGCTGCGTGTCATCGGCAATGACGACATCGGCATCGTCAACAACCTGACCAGCATTATTTCGAAAGAAGAGAGACTGGTGCTGCGCTCCATCAATATCGATTCGAACGACGGTCTGTTCAGCGGCAATCTCACCATCATGATTGACGACAATACGCGACTGGAGGCGCTGATAAAGAAACTCCGCACGGTGAAAGGCGTCAAACAAGTTAACAGAATATAGCCCGAAATGAATTTGATTGAAATAAACATAAAAACAACTAACAATGAAAAAGTATTTATCCATATTGACCATTTCGCTATTAATGGCTACAACGACCAATGCGGAGAACGTGACAGCAACAATCCATGCCAACCAGGCAGGAGCGAAGATTAACAAGGAGATCTACGGACAATTCTCGGAACACCTCGGCTCGTGCATCTATGGTGGACTTTGGGTGGGCGAAAACTCACCGATTCCCAACATCAACGGCTATCGTAAGGATGTGTTCGAGGCGCTGAAAGTGCTGAAAGTTCCCGTGCTGCGCTGGCCCGGCGGTTGCTTTGCCGATGACTACCACTGGATGGACGGCATCGGTCCCAAGGAACAGCGTCCCTCGCTGCGCAACAACAACTGGGGTGGCACCATCGAGGACAATTCGTTTGGTACCCACGAGTTTCTGAACCTCTGCGAGATGCTGGGTTGCGAGCCGTATATCAGCGGAAATGTTGGTAGTGGTACCGTCAAGGAAATGGCCCAATGGGTAGAATACATGACCAGCGACGGCGATACGCCCATGGCCCGTCTGCGCCGTCAGAACGGTCGCGAGAAAGCATGGAAGGTGAAGTACTTCGGTATTGGCAACGAGGCCTGGGGATGTGGTGGCAACATGACTCCGCAGTACTACTCCAACGAGTTCCGCAAGTTTAACACCTACCTGCGCGACCAGGGCGACAACAAGCTCTATCGCATCGCCTCGGGAGCCAGCGACTATGAATACGACTGGACGGAAGTTTGCATGGACCAGATTGGCAACCGCATGCAGGGCATCTCACTGCACTACTATACCTGCTCGGGATGGAACGGACCGAAGGGTTCTGCCACCAATTTCGACAACGACCAGTATTACTGGGCTTTGGGCAAGTGCCTGGAGATTGAGGAGGTCATCCAGAAGCACAAGGCCATCATGGACAAGAAAGATCCAAAGGGTAAGATTGGGCTGCTCGTCGACGAGTGGGGCACTTGGTGGGACGAGGAGCCCGGCACCATCCCCGGCCATCTGTATCAGCAAAATGCCTTGCGCGATGCTTTCGTGGCTGCCCTGTCGCTGAATGTGTTCCACAAATACACCGAGCGTGTAAAAATGGCTAACATCGCACAGATTGTCAACGTGCTGCAGTCGATGATCCTTACCGACCAGGAAGGCACAGGCCACATGGTGCTTACCCCGACTTATCATGTATTCGAGATGTACACTCCGTTCATGGAGGCTACCTATCTTCCCGTCGACCTGAAGAGCGAAGTAGTCGCTGTCAGCAAGGCTTACTTTAAAGAGAAGGCTGGTGCCAAGGATGCAGGCTATCGCCCTTGTCCCCTACTCTCGGCCTCTGCCGCCAAGACCACCGATGGCAACATCGTACTCGCCATCACCAATGTCAGCCTCGACAAGCCACAGACCATCGACTTCAACATCGAGGGCTATCAGGCCAAGCAGGTCAGCGGTCGCATCCTGACATCGAAGAATGTGGCCGACTTCAACGACTTCCAGCATCCCGACGTGGTGAAACCTGCCGATTTCAAGGACGCCAGTCTGAAGAAAGGCGTGCTCACCGTGAAGGTTCCCGCCAAGTCAATCGTCGTATTGACAGTTAAATAATGTATCAAAAACGTTATTCTGAGTATCATTAAATATAAATAACACGAAAAATGACTGATGTGTCGAAAAAAAAATGTATTTTTGCAAGTGCAAACTGACGAACATCTATCATTTTCAATAAAAATTATTCATTATGAACGACAACAAAGTTATGAACATGGCAGCGGACAATATCCGTATCCTTGCTGCTTCAATGGTTGAGAAGGCTAAGTCTGGTCACCCAGGCGGTGCTATGGGTGGTGCTGATTTTATCAACACGCTGTACTCAGAATTCCTGGTTTACGATCCCGAGAATCCCGCTTGGGAGGGTCGCGACCGTTTCTTCCTCGACCCTGGTCACATGGCTCCGATGCTCTACAGCCAGCTCTGCCTTATCGGTAAGTACACACTCGAGGATCTGAAGAATCTGCGCCAGTGGGGTTCAGTAACTCCCGGTCACCCCGAGCGCGAACTGGAGCGCGGTATCGAGAACACCTCTGGTCCTCTTGGTCAGGGCCACTGCTTCGCTGTGGGTGCTGCCATCGCTGCTAAGTTCCTGAAGGCTCGTCTGGGCGACGTGATGAACCAGACCATCTACGCCTATATCTCTGACGGTGGTGTGCAGGAGGAAATTTCTCAGGGTGCAGGCCGTATTGCCGGTAACTTGGGACTCGACAATCTCATCATGTTCTACGACGCTAACGATATCCAGCTGTCTACCCGTACCGAGGTTGTAACCTGCGAGGATACTGCCAAGAAGTACGAGGCTTGGGGCTGGTATGTTCAGAAAATTGACGGTAACGATGTCGACCAGATTCGTGAGGCTATCAAGAATGCCCAGAAGGAGCAGAGCCGTCCTTCTATCATCATCGGTCACTGCGTCATGGGTAAGGGTGCTCGCAAGGCTGACAACAGCTCTTACGAGTCAAACTGCGCTACTCACGGTGCTCCTCTCGGTGGCGATGCTTACATCAACACCATGAAGAACCTGGGCGCTGATCCTGAGAATCCGTTCCAGATATTCCCTGAAGTTCAGGCTCTCTATGCTAAGCGTGCTGAAGAACTGAAGAAGATCTGCGCCGAGCGTTATGCCCAGAAGGCTGAGTGGGCCAAGGCTAATCCCGAAAAGGCTGCCCAGCTCGAGGAGTGGTTCAGCGACAAGGCTCCGAAGATTGACTGGAGCAAGGTGGAACAGAAGGCTGGCTCGGCTACTCGTAGCGCCAGTGCAGCTGTTCTGGGTCAGCTGGCTGAGCAGGTGCCCAACATGATCTGCGCTTCTGCCGACCTCTCTAACTCCGACAATACCAACGGCTTCCTGAAGAAGACCAAGGACATGGTTCGCGGCGACTTCAGCGGTGCCTTCTTCGAGGCTGGTGTGGCTGAGCTCACCATGGCTTGCTGTTGTATCGGTATGGCACTGCACGGTGGTGTTATCCCAGCTTGCGGTACCTTCTTCGTATTCTCTGACTACATGAAGCCCGCTGTTCGTATGGCTGCTCTGATGGAGTTGCCCGTGAAGTTCATCTGGACGCACGACGCATTCCGCGTTGGTGAGGATGGTCCTACCCACGAGCCCGTTGAGCAGGAGGCACAGATCCGCCTGATGGAGAAGCTGAAGAACCACCACGGAAAGAACTCTGTTTTGGTAGTTCGTCCTGCCGATGCTGAGGAGACCACCGTTTGCTGGCGCATGGCGATGGAGAACATCGATACTCCTACAGCTCTTATCTTCTCTCGTCAGAACATCGAGATGCTGCCCGAGGGCAACGACTACAATCAGGCTACCAAGGGTGCTTATGTTGTAGCTGGCTCAGATGAGAACTACGATGTTATTCTGCTGGCTTCTGGTTCAGAGGTTTCTACGCTCGAGGCTGGTGCTAAGCTGCTTGCTGCCGACGGCATCAAGACTCGCGTGGTCAGCGTTCCTTCTGAGGGCCTGTTCCGCAGCCAGTCGAAGGAGTATCAGCAGAGCGTTCTGCCCACTGGTAAGAAGAAGTTCGGCTTGACCGCAGGTCTGCCTGTAAATCTTGAAGGTCTCGTAGGTGCCGACGGTACTGTTTGGGGTCTCGAGAGCTTCGGTTTCTCTGCTCCTTACAAGGTGCTCGACGAGAAACTGGGCTTTACCGGTGAGAACGTTTACAACCAGGTTAAGAAACTCCTTGCATAATGGAAGTAAAGACCATAGGCTTAGCCAGCGACCACGCTGGCTTTGCCTTAAAACAATTCGTAAAGAAGTACCTCGAAGAAAAGGGTTACGAGTATAAGGACTACGGTACTTATACCGAGGACTCTTGCGACTACTCAGACTTCGGCCACGCGTTGGCTGAGGGCATCGAGCAGGGCGAGGTATTCCCCGGCATCGCCATTTGCGGTTCTGGTGAAGGCATCAACATGACGCTTAACAAGCACCAGTCGATTCGTGCTGGTCTCTGCTGGATTCCTGAGATTGCCCATCTCATCCGTCAGCACAACAATGCCAACGTGCTGGTGATGCCTGGTCGCTTTATTTCAGAGGAGACTGCCCGTCAGATTATGGACGAGTACTTCACCACCGAGTTCGAAGGTGGCCGCCACCAGAAGAGAATTGATAAGATTCCGGTTAAGTGAGCGTAAAGCCAAGCGTGCTTGAGCTTTGCCGAACGTGAGGAAAGTGAAACACAAAGAGAGGATGTACTTCGTTGTACATCCTCTCTTATGTTTGGTAATCTACTGATTCTTACTTTACCTTAGCTACGATAGCCTTGAAAGCCTCAGGGTTGTTGAGGGCGAGATCGGCGAGCACCTTGCGGTTAATCTCGATACCAGCCTTAGCCAACTTACCCATGAGTACGGAATAGCTCATACCCTCCTGACGAGCGGCAGCGTTGATACGCTGGATCCACAGGGCACGGAAAGTGCGCTTCTTGTTCTTACGGTCGCGATAAGCGTAGGTAAGACCCTTCTCCCAAGTGTTCTTGGCTACTGTCCAAACATTCTTGCGGGCACCAAAGTAACCGCGAGTGAGTTTCAGAA
>JAEEGH010019414.1_pt1 | contig 14259 bp, 11 predicted proteins | sample 9134181 | NCBI WGS metagenome assembly JAEEGH01 (sample SAMN16246544, study PRJNA631951) | gut metagenome | biome: gut microbiome; feature: rumen; material: DP-attached | host: Bos | place: Iran: Karaj | collected 2018-10 | reverse complement strand
GTGTCGCCAGCGGGCAGCAGCTCCAGCGCGAAGGCTGAAGATACTGACAGCAGCAGGCACAGCGCGAGCACGATGGCTAATGCTTTCTTCATGAATGTGATGCCTCCTTGTCATATTATCGCGGAACATCTTGTGTTCCGAGAGGTTCAAACGTCGAACGGCAACTGTTTCTTAACCTAATATTCATTATAAACGAGGCGCAGGCCTGTGTCCATTGCAAATATATCGGAATATATTGCAAAAATATCCGCAGCATTAAGCTAAACCCGTCTTTCATGTATGCTATGGCCGATATACGAGCTGTAAAAAGGGTATTGCGGGCATATGGCTGACTTTTTTACAATCTTTTGAATTGAGTTTTGAGGCCGGGCGTGGTATTATAAATACGTCATTGCTGACTGAAATCAGGCAGAAAATCGTTGAATGGGAGCGTGCCGGGTTATGCATAAAGTGTTTTCGTCATCCATATACGGCGCGGCGCACGATATAAGCCACGTGCCCAGCGAAAACTTCCTGATCCACAGCCATCCGTTTTATGAGCTGTATTATTTTATATCCGGCGACGTAAAATACATTTACGACGGAGCGATATACGACCTTCAGCCCGACAGTTTCATTATCGTGGTGCCCAACGTGTTCCACGGAATACACGTGTTGAGCGACAAACCCTATGAGCGCTATACCCTGCACTTTACCCCTGACGTAATAAGGCAGAACCGGCGGGAACTGCTGATGGGCGCGCTGCCCACACTGCAGACCCTGCACGGCGAAGGCGGAGCGCTTAAGCACTTTACCCCGGATGCCGGGGCGCTTGGCCTTAAGCCGCTGTTTGAGGAATTCGACCGGCTGTACGAACTGCCGCATACCGCGCATCCTATGGGAGTGGAAACGCTGACTGAATCCATACTCCTGCGACTGCTGCTGCACGCGGGCGCGTCGTCGCTGCCCAGCGAGACCCAGGTCTTTCAGGCAGGGCTGCGTGACCTGGACGAAGTGCTCACGTACATACATCAGAATCTGACCAAAAAACTGACGCTGGAAGACATAGCCGGCCGCTTTTACGTCTCGAAAGGCAAGCTGAACCTGCGGTTCAGCCAGCAGACCGGCTTTACGGTAATGGAATACGTGAACCGCTGCCGGCTCAAGTACGCACAGCAGCTTCTGCTCAACGGCCTGAGCGCCGCCGAAGCGTGCCAGGCATCGGGTTTCGGGGATTATACGGCGTTTTACCGGGCTTATGTGAAACAGCTGGGTCATCCTCCGCGGCTCGACAAGCGGGAACCCGCGGTGAAGCCCGCCCCGCTCGCGGTAAAGGACAGGCTGCCCTTCAGGGCGGTAGGCGCGTTTTCCGCGCTGCACGACGGCGGCCAGGCGGAAGTCGAGACCACGATCTGGGACAACAACGGCTCGGTGAACATATCCGCCCAGGATCCCGCCATCCTCCGGGACAACTGACCACTCACGCGCACATATAAAAACGCCCGGGCCGTATCATGACTTACAGCCCGGGCGTACTTATCTTTTCAAGAAATGCATCCCGTTTTTCAGGTCAGCGGATAATCCTTAAGATATTTGTCCTCCAGCCCGCATTCGCTTATGAGCTTGAACAGGGTATAGCGGGTGCGGTAATCCTTGGCGCAGCGCATGGAAATATTGAGCAGTTCAGTGTCTATGCCCAGCTCTTCCGGCGTCATGGGCGCGCCCAGACGGCGCATGGCATCCTCTATCACTGAGACGGACGGCATCTCGTCTATGCACTGTTTTATTTCGCCAAACCGCGTTTGGGCACGCCTGATGCGGCGCTCCTGCTCCTCCCAGGATAGGAAATCCCCTTCGTTTTCTTCCATTATCGGCTCCGCGGCGGGACCGTAAGCCCTGCGCATCCATTCCACCCGCGCTTCACGGCTGATCGCACCTTTGCGTATTGCGTCCAGGTCGAGGGAAGAGATGTCCTCTTTCGCGAAGCGTTTGAATATCGGCCATACCAGCAGCGTGGAAACGCCTACCGACGCGCCGTGGCCGGGTGCGGGCCTGCCTTTGAACATCTGCATCATTTCCCAGTAATGGGCCACGTTGTGTTCCACGGAAGCCACTGCCCTGGTGTGCCCGATTATCATTATGGTCATTCCGGAAAGCAGCAGCGCTTCGGTCAGCAGCCTTATACCCTTTTCGCTGCGCGCTTTGATCTCGTCTATGTTGTTTAGCAGCCGTTCCAGCGCGTCGGTCACTATCTCTCCGCACACGTCGCAGTACACTTCGTCGTTTATGACGCGCCCTATCTTCCAGTCCGCCTTGGCGATGTATTTGCCCAGCACGTCCCCCACTCCCGCGCACACCATGTCCATAGGCGCGGTCTTGAGTATGTCCGTATCGCAGATGATTATCTCGGGGCATTTGCCCGGGCGGTGGATCTTCACGCCGTGGTAGGTCAGCGGGCAGATGGAAGAGGTGTAGCCGTCCATGGAAGGCGCGGTGCCGATGCACACCTGGGGCAGGTTCGCCCTCGCCGCAACCACGCGGGTGGTGTCCGTTATGGATCCTGAACCCACGGACACCAGAAAGTCCGTGTCCGCCTGGAGCGCCAGGAACACCTCGCCCACGGCGGTCTCGTCGGGTTCCAGGCGTTCCCTGCGCTTGAGCACGCAGTCGTACACACTGAATCCCGCCGCCTTGAGCGCCTTGCTCACCTTCGCCCCCGCGATGTCCCAGGTTACGTTGTCCGCCACCAGCACGCAGTGCTTGCCGTAAGCGCGCTTTTGTATGTACGCGGCGGTGTTGTCGATTATGCCCCCGCCCACGTATATGTCCTGGGTCGGCTTGTTGTGCTCCGAGCCGCAGGCGCACTCTATATCGGATATGATCAAACGGTTGTCCTTGTCATAGCTCATTTTGTAAGACATTGCGGCAGCCTCCTCTTTTCGCTTGAGCGGTGCGTGGGATCGGCGGGAACGCGGCGTTCCCGATCCAGGACCATTATAATGCCCCGCCGCTATAAATGCAAGCGTGAAAACATCCCCGTCCGGCAAGTGAGCGCGGCTTGCTCTCCGCCCGTCGGTGTGATACAATACTCGTAGTATAGCATACAGTTCCTGCTGAATGACGTCTGAAAAAGGAGGAAACGCCTGTGCTGACGAACAGCGCGCTCAAATACCACTACCACCCCGTGAAAGGCTGGCTCAACGACCCCAACGGGCTGTGTGATTTCGGCGGCCTGCATCACGTGTTCTACCAGTACTGCCCCGACAGCGAAACGCCCTCCGTGGCAAAATGGGGACACGCGGTGACCAAAGACTTCCTTAACTGGCAGGAGCTTGGCGTAGCGATCGACACGGATATGCCCTATGACCAAAAAGGAGTCTGGTCCGGCACCGCCATAGTGAAGGACGGCCGCATGTACGCTTTTTACGCCTCTATCGACGGCGACAGAAAGCAGGCGATCAGCGTGGCGTTCTCCGAAGACGGGATACATTTCGAGAAATACGCGGGCAATCCCATCATATCAGAGTATCCTCCCGAGGGCAGCGCCGACTTCAGGGACCCCGCCGTCATGGAGTTTGACGGCAGATATTATATGCTGGTGGGCTCGGCGGACACCCGGAAAAGCAGCGGCACCCTGCTGCTGTATGAAAGCGCCGACCTGCTCGCCTGGAGCTATTCGGGAGTGCTCAGGGAGTACCCGGACTGCTTCAGCTGCGAATGCCCGTCCTTTGTTAAGGTGGACGGCGGCGTTATCGTGGCGGTCTCCAACCGCCCGAAGAGCGGAGGCCATTACTTCGAGGTGATGTACGGGCAGTTTGACGGCAAGCGCTTTAAGCCTCAGATCGTCTCCCGTTTCCAGAAGGGACCGGACGAATACGCCGGGCAGATCTACAGGGACGAAAAAGGCCGGGCGATCCTGATTTCCTGGATATCCGGGTGGCAGTATCAGCCCAAAGAGAAATGCATAGGCTGCCTGTCGCTGCCCCTCGAGCTCAACGTGGCGGGCGGCAGGATCAAAGCGTACCCCGTGGAGGAGGTCCGGCACCTGATCGGCCCGGACGGTAGCGTAACGGACGCGTACGTCAAAGAGACCTACGTAAACGGCGGCGAAGAAGTGTATATCGAACTTACGGAGAAACCTGAATAGGCATATGGCGGGAAACGCTCTTGAACCCGGCAAAAGCTTAAACTAAATGAGGTTTATAAACGGATGAAACGCGCTATAGTGATAGGCAGCCCCGGCGCCGGTAAAAGCACCTTTGCCCGGCGCCTGCGGGACGTGACCGGGCTTCCCCTGTATTACCTTGACCTGATATGGCATCTGCCTGACCGCACCAATATCTCCAGGGAAGAATTCGACGCAAGGCTCAGGCAGATCCTGGAAAAGGACGAGTGGATAATAGACGGCAACTACAGCCGCACGATAGAGCCGCGGCTCGCGGCCTGCGACACCGCGTTCCTGCTGGATTACCCGGTGGAGGTATGTCTTGCCGGCGCCCGGGAACGAGTCGGGAAACAGCGGGAAGAGATACCCTGGGTGGAGCAGGAGCTGGATGAAGAGTTCCGGCAATGGATAATCGATTTTCCGGCAGAGCAGCTGCCGCGCATCTACAGCCTGCTGGAACAGTATAAGGACGGGAGGCGGATCGTCGTGCTGCATTCCCGCGCAGAAGCGGACGCGTGGCTGCAGGGCATGATGCCCGGGGACGGAGGACAGCCATGAACCGAAGCAGGATCACTGTCGACCCCGCCGTATTCCCGGACGGGATACGGCCTTTTGTCATGAACGCCGACGTTTACGACAGCAGCAGCTCGGAAGCGGCGCGCGTGTATTATATAGACGCGGAGGGCGGACTGTTCCTTAAAAGATGTTCCGCGGCAAGCCTGGAAAAAGAAGCCGCAATGACCGGGTATTTCCATTTCCTGGGGCTGTCCGCCGAGGTGCTGGCATACTTGAGTGCGGACGGATTTGACTGGCTCGTCACCCGGCGGGTACCAGGAGAGAACTGCACGCATCCCTCTCATCTCTCACAACCGGAGCGGCTGTGCGATATTATGGGCGAGCAGTTAAGGCGACTGCACGGCCTTGCGCCGGAGGGCTGTCCTGTGCGTGACAAGCTGGACATGTACAAAGCCGACGTCGCTTCGGGTATCTCAAAAGGCATTTACGAGCCCAAACACATAAAAGAGGTCTATCCGTTTTCCTCTCCCGGGGAAGCCGGACAGTGGGCGGAAAAAGGATTAAGACTGCTCAAGGCGGACACGCTGGTCCACGGCGACTACTGCCTGCCCAATATACTGCTGGACGGATGGCGCTTTTCCGGATTCATAGACCTGGGAGGCGCCGGCGTTGCGGACAGGCACATAGACCTGTTCTGGGGCATCTGGTCGCTCAACTATAACCTGCACACGCCCCGCTATACCGACAGGTTCCTGGACGCCTACGGCAGAGACGGGATCGACCCGGACAAACTGCGCTGCGTGGCCGCCATGGAGACCGTGAGCGACGGCTGAGCCTTAATAGACAAAACAAAAGCGCCCTGCATGGGCGCTTTTGCTGTTTGCTGTTTTATGCCCGTATCTTGAGAACGTTGGCGCAGAACACAGGCAGCCTGTCCGGCAGTCTGACCAGCAGTACGCCGAACTCCTGTCTGTACTCCACAGGTCCGAAGCCCAGCAGCTCCACAGACTGTATCGCTTGGTCGCCGAAACTGCGCACCGTGAGGGTCTCGCCGCCCTTCGCGCCCATCAAAAACGCGTACACGTACCCGTCTTTCGTAACGAAACGCAGGTCGTTTGGCGTCCAGTCAGTCTTGTCTTCCCTGAAGCCCTCGATCTTTACGAAGGTCTCCCCTTCGCTGAACACGCGCCAGGGCCGGGTGGAGTACACCGCCTCGCCGCACACCTTGAACCATTCGGCAAGCTTTTTGAGTATGAACTCCGCGTCGTCGTCTATGGTGCCGTCGGGGCGCTGCAGTATGTTGAGCAGCATGGTGCCGTTTTTGGATATTATGTCCGCCAGCATCTCGATTATCTGTTCCGGGCTCTTATAGGGCTTGTGCACGTCGTAGAACCAGTTGCCTATGCAGGTATCCGTGTGCCAGGGTTCGGGCATTATGCCGGGCAGCTGGCTCTTCTCTATGTCCAGCGTGCCCACGCAGTGGATCTCAGGAGTCCTGTCCTTCTGCAGGTATACCGACTGGTTTTTCCCGTGCCTGGCGATGGAACTGTTGTACAGGTACGCCACCGCTTCGAGGCCTATGGTGTACTCGAAGGGGTCTATCCCGCCGGTCTTCACGTCCCAGTTGCTGCCGAAGGGCAGGGAGCCGTCGGTGTACAGGATGTCCGGCTTAAAAGTGTCTATCATCTCTTTTACCGCCCTGAGCCAGTACGCCCGGAAGGCGGGATCCGGGGTATACCAGTGTTCGATCTTGGTCAGGTCCTCCGGCCCGTCATTATAGTTATCGTGGTAGAAGTCCCGGTACGCGGGATCGTTGCCGTCGTAGGGCACGCCCGCGTAAGGGCCCGTGGCGTCGCAGCCCTTGTTGACCCGCCACCATGAAAATGACGCGCCCAGGTGCTCAGTTATGCCGAAATACAGTCCCCGCTTCCGGGCGGCCGCCTGCCACATGGCAACTATGTCCTTGTGCGGTCCCGCATTCACGCTGTTCATGCGGTTCACCCGGGAGGCGTAATTGAAGAAATGGTCGTGATGGGTCGCCTGTGCCATGAAGTACCTGGCGCCCGCCTTCACATACTTGTCCATAAGCGCATCAGGGTCGAAGTTCTCCGCCTTCCACAGCTGCACCAGATCCTTGTAGCCGAATTTCGACGGATGCCCGTAGTGCCGGACGTGGTACTCGTACTGGGGCGTGCCCTGTATGTACATGTTGCGGGCATACCAGTCCCCGAACATGGGCACGCTCTGGGGCCCCCAATGGCTCCAGATGCCGAATTTGGCATCCCTGAACCAGTCGGGCGCGGAATACCGTTTAAGTGACTCGAACGTGGGCTCAAAGCGATTCCGGATGTCGTTTCCCATAAAAAACCTCCATTGAAACGGAACAGTCAGCTTGCTCTCTTTGGTTACAGCTTACCACAAACCGGTATAAAAAGCAACCGGGCCGGGTTTTTGACGCCCGTTGTAGACATAAAGCGAAAACCACGTTATAATATGACCGGAGTTTACCCATACCATACGGAAAGGCGGACTTGAGGACATGAGAAACAGGACAAACAGGCTGCTGCGGGCGCTGTGCGCACTCGTGGCGCTGACCATACTGGGAAGCGGCATACCGGCCGCGGCGGAAGGAGAAAACACGGTGTATGCATCTTCGTTCATAGCGGGCGTTGACGGTTGGTACGCCCGGGGCGCTCAGCAGGTGTACAGGACCACCGAAGCCACGCTCAGGGTGACCGGGCGCGAGAGCGACTGGCACTCCCCCGGCCGCAACTTCGAGCTGGCGGCGGGCGCGGAGTACACTCTGAACGCGGAAGTATACCAGGATGAAAAAGACAGCGCCGAGTTCATGATCTCTGTAGCTCACTCTTCCGGCGGCGTGGAAAGCTATGAGAATCTCGCCCGCGGCACCGCAAAAAAGGGCGAATGGACCAGGATCGAGGGTAAATGGAAGGCGGGCCAGTTCGATTCCTACGTGCTGTACGTGGAGACCCTGGGTGCGCCCACTCTCAGCTTCGAAATGCGGGATTTCCGTGTCACGGCGCCCCTGGGTTCCCCCACTCCCCAGCCCATCGAACCGCCCATGGTGATCGAGGAAGTCAAGGACATCCCCTCCCTTAAGGAAGCGTACGCCGGGAAGTTCGACTTCGGCATGGCAGCCGGTCCCCGGGAACTTGGGAATCTTAAGCTCAGGAATCTTATGATCCAACAGTGCGCGATACTCACCCCCGAAAACGAGCTGAAGCCCGACTCCGTGCTGGACGTGGAAGCTTCAAAAAAGCTTTCGGCCGATGACGAGACCGCCGTGGCCGTGAGGCTGGATTCCGCCAAAGCGCTGCTTTCCTTCGCCTCCAAGGAAGGCATAAAGGTGCACGGTCACGTGCTGGTGTGGCACAGCCAGACCCCCAAGGCGTTCTTCCATGAAGGCTACGATGTGAACAGGCCCTACGTGAGCCGGGAAGTCATGCTCGCGCGGCTGGAAAACTACATCCGCCAGCTGCTCGAAGGGCTCGAAAGGGAGTATCCCGGCGTGATCGTGTCCTGGGACGTGGTGAACGAGGCGATAGACGACGGCACCGGCCGGCTCAGGGATTCCGACTGGAAGAAGACCATAGGCGAGGACTTCGTGCGCCAGGCCTTCGCTTTCGCCCGCAAATACGCGCCGGAAGGCGTCAAACTGTATTACAACGACTACAACACCCCGGAAACGCTCAAGCTCAAGGGTATCGTCCGCCTGCTGGAAGAGATCATCCCCGACGGCACCATTGACGGATACGGCTTCCAGATGCACTACACCGTGGGCTATCCCTCCCTGCTCAAGATCAACACCGCGCTCAAGACGATCACAGACCTGGGCCTCAGGATAAGGGTGAGCGAACTGGATATAGGCGTTACGAACAACACCCAGAGCGAGTTCGAAGCCCAGGCGCGCAGGTACGCCCAAATAATGAAGCTGCTGCTCAATTATTCCGACTCTCTCGAGGCGGTGCAGGTATGGGGCATCACAGACGCCAACAGCTGGCGCAGGAGCGAGTATCCCCTGCTGTTCACCTCCAAGTTCTATCCCAAGCCCGCGTTCTGGGCGGTGCTGGATCCCGACTCCGTGCTGTAAACTGAAAGCATTTAAGATCGGCTAAACGAAACCGGGGCGCGCTCACATGAGCGTGCCCCGGTCTTTTAAGGCTTCAAGCCGTCAGGGACCGGATCAGTTGAACAGCTGATCCAGCTGATCCTGCACGACCTGCTTGTACTGCTCCTGCAGCTGGGCGGGAGTGTACTCGCCGTTTAAGAACTGAAGGAACGGGATGTCGTTGATGAACACCTGGAGGAAGTCGACCATGGTACGGGAGCCGTACTCAAGCATGACTTCGAAGTTCTCCTCCTGGAGGTCGAACTTGTTGCTGGTGGTAACATAGTGCCACTCAAGCTCGTCGGGATCGTCACGCAGCTCGGTGTCGCCCTGGAACCAGTTCACGTACTGGCGCAGTACATTGTACACAAGCTTGGGATCTTCCACGTTGGAGGGGATCATCCAGTAGTTGCTGTTGGCCAGCTGGGTGGAGTTGGTTTCCGCGTTGCCGCTGGGTCCGATGGGATAGGGAATGAACACCATGTCGAAGTCCAGGTTGGGATCGGCTTCGGTGTAGTCCTTATAGTTGTCGAGTATCCAGGTAGTGGTGGTGCAGAAGGCCACCTTCTTGTCCCTGTACAGCCAGCGGCATACGTCCCAGCCGCTCTCCTCGGGGATAGGATAGGCTACCTTGTCAGTGATGTACAGATCCTGCAGGAACTTGAGGGTCTCGCCCACTTCGGCAGAGGAGAAGTTCTCGGTAGCGGTAGCCGCCACGTAAGTGCCGTTGGACATGAACCAGTAGGGCAGGAAATCGCCCAGCCATCCGCCGTAGCCGTACACGTCGATAACGCCGTCGCCGTCGATGTCACGGGTCAGCACCTGGCAGTACTCACGGAACTTGTCCCAGGTCCACTCGCCGCGCTCTACAAGATCACGGGGATCTTCCAGGTTGGCTTCCTGGATCATCTGCAGGTTGAAGGCCAGGTTGTAAACGTGGTCCACCTGGTTCTCGGCGCCCTTGGCGTACAGCAGGGACACAGCGCCGTTGCTCAGGTCAACGAAGTTCATGATGGGGTCGTCATGGGTCAGCAGCGGATCGTCGGGATCGAGCACATCCCTCAGGTCGCAGGCCAGGCCGTTCATGACGGCGGGAACGCCGAAGCCCAGCTCAACGGTGTAGATGTCGAAGTCGGGCTCGCCGGCCAGGATGGAGTTGTTAAGGGAGTCGATGGTGCCCGCGTAAGTGGGGTTGACGAACTCGAAGGTCACGTTGTAGGTGTCCTCAATGACCTTCACGTTGTCATATCTCATTATATCGGACTCTTTGCCGGTGGCGCCGGGGTTGGCTTCCCAGCCATCGTCATCGGAATCGTAGTACATATCCCACCACACAGCCAGGGTGATGTTGCGGGGCTCCTCGTCAGCAAACGCGGACAGCATGGAAACGGCCATCAGCGCCACCAGAAGCAGGGCCAAAATACGCTTCATAAGTGTAATATCCTCCTATTGCTTATTCTAAGTAATATCGGACTTGCGCCGATGGTTACATAGCCGTGCCTACGGCTACGCTGTACACGGTCCAGGGGCTGGAACCTTCGCACTCGAGCTTCACGTTCCAGGTGGCCTTGTCGTCGCCGCAGATCTCGACGATCTGCTCGTAGGTGATCTGAGCGATGTGGCCGTCAGTCACGTCCTTGCCGTCGTTGCCCACGCGGCTCCAGCCGGCGGCGGCCCAGGGCAGTACGATCCAGATGTTGCCGTCTTCGGACTCATAGGACACGGTGATCACGCTGCCGGGTACCAGGGCGTCAATGAACTCCTGAGGCATCTCGAAGCCGCTCTGGCTCCAGGCGCCCGCGGAGGTGGTGAAGCCGGGGAACTCGACCAGGTTGGTCAGGCCGAAGAACTCGCCCTTCTGGCCTACGCGCACGCCGTACACGGTCCAGGGGCTGGAACCTTCGGCCTCAAGCTTGACGTTCCAGGTAGCCTTGTCTTCGCCGCATACCGCCACGATCTGCTCATAGGTGATATAGGCTTTGTCGCCGATGATGAGGGCTTCGTTCTGAGCGACGCGGCTCCAGCCGGCGGCGGCCCAGGGGAATACCAGCCAGATATTGTTGTCTTCGGATTCGAAGGCGACTTCGATCACGCTGCCGGGTACCAGGGCGTCGATGAAGTCCTGAGGCATCTCGAAGCCGCTCTGGCTCCAGGCGCCGGCAGAAGTCTTGAAGTTGGGGAACTCTACCACGTTAGTCAGCGCAACCAGGTTGCTCAGGTCGCGGCCGGAGTCGGGAGCGACATACTCGGCGGAGAGATCCAGCGCGATGGCGTTGCCTTCGGCATCAAGGAACTTGATGTTGTCCAGGTAGATGGCTACGGGATCGCCGCCCGCCTGATCCTCACGGGAGATGGCGAAGAAGTTGCCGGCCTCGGGCAGGAACGCGCCCGCGAACTTGTGCACGATGGTGCGGGGGTTCTTCTTCTGCAGGTATACGGACCAGTCGGCGGAAGCTTCCGCGTTGTCCTCGCCGGTAAAGTCGTAGAACTTACCGGACACGGCGTGGAACTTGCCGTCAGAGCCCATATCCAGGCCGAAATCTACGCTCACCGCCGCCACGTCCGCCAGGCGCTCGCCCAGCAGGCCTTCGATGTTAAAGGCCACATAGGGCACCTTGGCGTCGGGAGAGAGGGTGATCTTAAGGGCTTTGGAGCCGTTAAACTCAGCCACCTCGAGGGTGCTGGCGTCAGCGTTGGCCTTGCCCTTCCAGAGGCCCAGGAAACCGAACGCGCCGTCTTCGAAATCGATGACGTCGACAGCAGTTTCCTCAGCGCTCACCCAGGAGCACATGCCGAGCGCCAGGACGGCGACCAGCAGCCAGGAAACAAATTTCTTCATGATGTACCTCCTTTATTATTATGCCCGAAGTAAGGCACAATTACTGTGTTGGATGTATCGGCCGTTTAGCCGACGATGCCGCTGCGCTCCACGCCTTCGATGAAGCGGCGCTGCAGGATGATGTATATCGCGACCACGGGGATCAGCACCAGCACCACACCGGCGTCAAAGTACAGTTGCAGTTCCCTTAAACTGTTTATCCTCTCCGCGTTGGCGATGACGTTGATGAGCGTGTCCAGCTTGCGGGTGATAAGCAGCGTGGAAGGCATGTTGAAGGTGTTGGCGAAGAATGCGTCGTTGTACTGCCACACGATGGAGAACACCGCCACGGTAATTATAGCCGGGGAGGCGTTGGGCATCATTATTCTGAAATAGGTGTACCAGCTGTTCGCCCCGTCCACCAGCGCCGCCTCCTCTATCTCCTTGGGCAGGCCCCTGAAGAACTGGGTGAAGATGTATATGTACAGCCCGCTCTTGAGCCCGCATCCAAAGGCAGTAAGGATGAAGGTGGGCCACGCCGTCTTGTGCAGGTTTGTAACGTGGCTGCCTATCCCGAAATACCTGAAGGTCATGTACAGCGGGAACTGGATGGTCTGCAGCGGCACCACGATCATCACCACTATGCAAGCGAACCACAGTTTTTTAAGCGGGAAATTGTACCTGGCAAAGCCGTAGCCCGCCATGGAGCAGATCAAAAGCTGCAAAAGCGTCACCCCGCAGGTGTACAGAAGCGTCCTTCCCAGTATGGGCAGGTAATCCATGTATTTTATCGCCATGGCGTACCTGTCCAGCGTGGGGCTGATGGGTATGGTGAACACCATGGGATTGATGGAGTCCTGCGTGGAGAAAAACGAGTTGGAGATTATGCCTATGACGGGCGCCAGTATCACATAGCTTATGCCTATGATGATGACCGTCCTGAACAGGCTTAAAACGAAGCCCTTTGCGGTATTGAACGCCTTGCTCTTTTTGTCATTATACAACGCCGAGGAGCGGAATCCCTGCAAAGAAGCCGATATTTTACGAGAAGAAAGCATTCCTTTATCCCTCCTCAGTTGTAGTAGAACGCCCGCTTGTTGAGCAGGTACACTATCAGCGCGAGTATAAGACAGGTGGCCAGGGTGGACGTGATGGAGAACACGGCGGACAGGCCGTAATTGTATTTCTGGTACGTGTCCGCGGCCAGGGTCACTATATCGCTGGTGGTGAACTTGTCAACCACCGTGTAGATGGTGTTGGTGATTATGTGGGGCATCACCATCGGTATGGTGACCTTCCACAGCGTCTCGTAGCCGGTCGCGCCCTCGATCTTGGCCACCTCGTACAGTGAGCCGGGAATGGACTGGAGCGCCGCGATGAACAGTATTATCTGCACGCCGGAGCTCTTGATTATGGACGCTATGCGGTTCACCGCGTCCACCACGTACCCCAGCACGGACTCAGGCAGCGCCAGGTCTCCGAACAGCTGTATGTAGTAGGACACGGACACGCTGCCCGCCTCCGCTATCTCGGACGTGGACGAGGCTACGCCGGTGGCCATCAGCTGGGTCGCGCGGTTTATGGCGTCTCCCACTGCGGAGGAACTCAGGATTATGGGCAGGAAGAATATGGCGCGCACCACTGCCCTGCCCTTGAACTTGCGGTTTAGCAGCAGCGCCACGAACAGGCTGAAGAAGATGATCATCGGAAGGTCGATCAGCATGTCCATGACGGAGGAGGTCAGCACCTGGTTGAAGCTGGCGTGGGCCGTAAACGCCTCGATAAAGTTGTCAAGGCCGACGAAGGTCTCCAGACGCGCGCCGGTGGCGGCGTCGATGCTGATGTTCATCAGGCTGAAGCGTACCAGCTGGATCAGGCAGCCCAGATAGAAAACCAGGAAGCCGATCAGCCACGGCAGGATGAAGCCGAGGCCCCGCAGGGAATTCCGCTGCTCAAAGGAAAGGCGGAAGCGCCTTCCTTTCCGGATGGCTGTCACTGTGCTTCACCTCCCACAACCAGATAATCCAGAGCCTTCACTGTCCGTCCGTCCGCCTCAGCGTCCGCTTCGCCCCGGTTGACGTAGACCGTGACGCCGTTGTCGTACACAGCGCGGCTCAGGGTGCCGCTCAGCCGGTCAAAGGAGACCATGGCGGAGCCGCTGACAGGCCTGAGCGCGCCGTTCACGAACCGGTAGGCCTCCGCCGCCTCGTCCTTCCAGGAGGAGAAGGTGGTGGCATACTGCCGGTTCAGCCCGGTATATTTCATGTCGGCGGCGTCCCGGTACGTGAAGGCGTAGTGCACGGAGGCGCCGTATTCCACCAGGTGCAGCAGGTCCTGACGGGCGGAGGCGCTCTGGGTCATGTTCATGGCGCTTCCGCAGTAGGAGAAGGACCCGTGCACGATCATCTGCCAGAGCGGGAACTCCTCATCCAGGATCGGGAAGGAGGTGCTCTGCAGCGGGGCGTTCAGGACATGGGAGATATAGGGGAAGGAATAGTCGTTCCCGCCGCTGACCATCAGGCTGCGGTTCCCGGACCGGAGCGTTTCAAAGGCGCTGCGGGTCAGGTCCAGGTCCGCCTCGCGGCTGATGACGTTGGCGCGGCGCTTGTCCGCGTGCCGCTCCTGGCCGAGGTCGCGCAGGCTCAGGCAGTC
>JAEEGH010019409.1_pt1 | contig 14263 bp, 14 predicted proteins | sample 9134181 | NCBI WGS metagenome assembly JAEEGH01 (sample SAMN16246544, study PRJNA631951) | gut metagenome | biome: gut microbiome; feature: rumen; material: DP-attached | host: Bos | place: Iran: Karaj | collected 2018-10 | reverse complement strand
CGGCGCTATATTCTTCAAAGGGAAGCGGTCCGAAGAACATTCCTTTGCATCAAAACAAACCGGGATCCCCTGCACGGCGCCGATATAATCCACGGTGCTCTTCTGGTCAAAAAACGCTTCCGAGATCCGCCCTGTCGAGGAGTCGATCTGTGTCGGCACGATCGGCGTCGGCACCTTCTGCACCAGCGCAAGATCGTGGCGAAGATATATCTCATTTGTCTGGTTCAGCGCGTCCTCCAAAGCCGAGCCCCGAAGCCCGCGCCCGAGTGCTCCGTTCATCCTTCCAGCGCCTCCATTACAGCCGAAAAATCCCGCGGGTACGGCGCGATCACGCTTTCGCCGGTCGGCAGCAGCACCTCCTTAGCGTGAAGGAGCTGTCTATTCAGCCCTGTCTTTTGTTTCCACAAAAGGTTTTCCTTTTGGTCTCCGTACTTCGGATCCCCTAAGATCGGGAGAGCAGACCACGAAAGATGCGCACGGATCTGATGGCTTTTTCCCGTCAAAAGATCGACCGAAAGGAGCGCATATCTCCCCATTGTTTTCATCCGTTCATAACGGAAACGGATCTCCTGCGCCTCTGCCTTTCCCGGCACCGGCTTTTCATAGATTTTGACCGTATTGGCAGCATGGTCTTTATAAAGGTATGCCGCCCCTTCGGCCTCCTTTTCGGGAGTGCCGGCGACGATACATTCATAGCGTTTTTTAAGGCTTCCTTCGCGAAGCCAAAGCGACCCGTCCCTTGCCCCTTTTAAGGTCTTTGCGGCAAGCACAAGGCCGCTGGTGTTGCGGTCCAGGCGGTTTAAGACCGAAGGCCGGTAACCGGAGCTTTCCCGGTATTTTAACCGCAGCCATTCGTTGACGCTTTGGTCCTCTTCCTTCGCTTTCTGCGAGAGGACGCCGGCAGGCTTATTGATAAGGACGATGTCCTCCGTCTCATAAAGAACCGCAAGCTCCGGCGGGAAATCCGATAGCGTCCCTTCTGTGCGCGTCTCCTTCGCCTTCGAAAGTTTTTCAAAGCTCTCGTCGGAGAAATAAAGCCGCACCCGGTCTCCGGTTTCGATCCGCTCTTTTCCTTCCGCTTTTTTCCCGTTCAAAAGAATATTCTTTTTACGGAGCATCCGGTAAAGGAGCGACGGTTCCGCCGCCGGCAGAAGCCTCTTTAAGTACTTATCCAAACGCTGTCCCGCTTCTTTTTCCGTTATCTTAAATTCCTTCATCTGTACTCTTGGCCTGCGTTCGCCGAAAGCTCCCTTGCCACAGGCGTGCGCAAAAAAAACAACAGCACCAATAGACTCTATTGATGCTGTACGCTTTTTACGATTTCTTCGCTTCGTCCTTTCCTCCCTTGTCTTTTCGCGGAAGCTGATCCGGCTTGATCTCTGTTCCCGCCGGCGCTGCTTTTGCCGGGGTCGGGGCCTGCGCCTGCTGAACAGGCGGTTTCTGGATCTGCTTCGGAGGAGCCGCCTGTCTCGGTACAGCCGGTTCCGGATGGAGCTCCGACCGGTTATTCACCACCACGTCCAGATAGCTCTGAAGGGAAGATTGAAGGGCGTCATTTCTGGCCCGGTTTGCATCAATGCAATGCACCAGGGTTTCCTGCAGATTTTTCAGTAATTCATCCGTATAGAGGATGGCGCTGGAACGGATATTATTCGCGTCCGCCGTCGCCTTGTCCAAGGTGTCCTGCGCCTGCTTTGTGGCCAGCATCACCACCTCGTTCGCCTGCGCATACGCCTGCTGCATGATCTGATGTTCACTGATCAGCTTGGACTCCTGCTGTCTGGCCTGCGCCACCATCGTATCCGCCTTCTGCTGCGCATCCGCAAGGATCGCCTCTTTATTGCTGATGATCCTCTGATAGCGGCGGATTTCCTCGGGAGTCTGCTTTTTCAGTTCGCCTAATAATTCTTCCAGTTCGTCCTTATTGACAATGATATTCGATCCGTTGAACATCTGCGGCTTGCAGCCTTCAATGTACTCCTCGATCTCATCAATGATCTGTTCAATTCTGCTGCTCATAATCTCTCCTCACTTAAACCCATATTTTTCGTACACACGATCGATGATGGCTTCCGGAACAAAGTGGGAAATGTCCCCTCCGTAAGAGGCGAATTCCTTCACGACAGTGGAACTCAGATAAGAATACTGAAGGTTTGTCGCCAGAAAGATCGTATCTACCTCCGGATTCACCAATGTATTCGACTGCGCCACCTGCAGCTCCAGTTCAAAGTCCGAAACGGCACGAAGCCCCCGGATGACGAATCTGGCGTCCAGTTTTTTCATGAAATCCACCAGCAGGCCGTCGAAAGAAGAAACCTTTACGTTTCCGATATGGGCGGTAATCTCCTCAATCATACTAACACGTTCGTCAATAGAAAACAACGAAATTTTTGCACTGTTGTTCAGCACTCCCACCGTCAGCTCGTCCACAAGCTTCGCCGCGCGTTCGATCACGTCCACGTGTCCTTTGGTCACCGGGTCAAAGCTCCCCGGATACACGCCACGTCGTATCATCTCATTCTGCCTCCAAAAAGATGTGTTTGTTTGTTTTATATTTTTTCTCCCTGGTCACAGTAAAGCCGGGGAAATCCGTTTCAAGATCAACCGGCGCTTCAAGGATGATAAGTCCGTCCTCCGCAAGAACCCCGGTCTCCTTCACCGCCGAAAGCGCCTCTGTTTCCAGCCCTTTCCCATAGGGCGGATCCATAAAGATGAGGTCAAAGGATCTCTTTCCTTCGAGCTGATGTAAGCCCCGGATCACGTCGGTATTGAGAAGCTTTGACTGCTCCGTAAACTTCGTGAACCGGATATTTTCCTCAATGCAGCGCCCCTGCTCCCTTCCGTTTTCCACAAAGCAGGCAAAGGAAGCGCCTCTGCTCAATGCCTCCAGACCGATCTGTCCACTGCCCGCGAAAAGATCCAGAAAGATCGAACCATAGATCCGATCCTGAAGGATATTAAAAAGCGTTTCCTTGATCCGGTCGGTGGTCGGTCTGGTTTCCACTCCGGCCACGGTCTTTAAGGGGAGACTGCGTCTCGTACCCGCGATGATCCGCATTATTTCTGCTCCTTCAAAACGTCCTTGTTCTTCACAAGATAATCGATCAGCGACACGATCGTAAGAACAAGCGCCGCATAGGTCAATACCAATCCCGGATAATAAAGGATCGGGAAATAGATCTCCAGGATCAGCACGATCACCATGAACATCTGGCAGACCGTCTTCCATTTTCCCCACCAGCTCGCGGCGATCACGATGCCGTTATCGGAAGCGATCAGGCGGAACCCGCTGATCACAAATTCTCTTGCGATGATGATGATCACGATCCACGCCGGAAGAAGGCCGATCGGGATCAGGCAGATCATGGCCGAACACACGAGCAGCTTATCCGCGAGCGGGTCCATGAACTTTCCGAAGTTCGTGATCAGGTTATATTTTCTGGCGATCCGTCCGTCCAGAAAATCCGTGATGCTCGCAACGATGAAAATAGCGAGCGCGATCAGCCCGGAATACGGCACAAAATCCGTCAGCATGAAAAACACAAAAAACGGGATCAAAATGACCCGCATCATTGTCAGTTTATTCGGCAGATTCATCAGCGATTGCTCCTATCAGATCATATTCATCCGCACCCTCTATGGCCACGCGTAAAAACGTTCCGGTCATCAGTTCGCGCGGGCTTTCAAAAAACACATAGTTATCGATCTCCGGCGTGTCCCGGTATGTCCTGCCGACATAGACCTCATCCTCCGGCAGATACCCTTCCACGATCACGGTTTCCGTACTCCCGAGCCGCTCTTTATTCTTTTGAAGGCTTAATGTCTTCGCTAGCGCCATGACCCGGTCCGCTCGCTCCGCTTTCACGTCTTCCGGAAGCTGCCCATCCATTTCGGCGGCGCGGGTACCCTCCTCCGCGGAATACGGGAAACACCCCAGGCGGTCAAACTTCGCCTCTTCGACAAAGGCAAGAAGTGCTTCAAACTCTTCCTCCGTCTCCCCGGGAAAGCCTGTGATCAATGTCGTCCGAAGGCAGATATCGGGAATGCGTTCCCGTAAAAGGCGGATCTTTTTCGTAATATCCGCTTTATCCGTCCGCCGGCCCATTGCCTTTAATATCCGGTCCTCGCAGTGCTGGATCGGCATGTCAAGATAATGGCAGACCTTGTCGTTACGAAGCATCGCATCGATAAGACGTTCATCGATCTCCTCCGGATAACAGTATAAGATGCGGATCCACTTTAACCCTTCGATCGCATTCAACCGGTCCAAAAGCACCGGGAGTTTTTTCTCCCCGTAAAGATCCGTTCCGTAAAGGCTGGTCTCCTGGGCGACAAGGCAAAGCTCCTTCACTCCTGCCGCGGCAAGCGTTTCGGCTTCTTCCAGAAGCTCCTCCATCGGCACGCTCCGATAGGGCCCGCGGATCTTTGGAATAATGCAGTAAGAACAGGCCTTATTACACCCCTCCGCGATCTTTAAGTACGAGCTGTGCCCTCCCGGTGTCGTGATCACGCGCTTCGGCGTCTTCGCCTTTTCGGTCTTATAAACCTGCGGCCGCTCCCCTTCCGACACCTTCTTCAGAACTTGTCCTATTTCTTCCCAGGCCAGCGCGCCAACGACCGCGTCCACCTCCGGCATTTCCGCAAGCAGTTCGTCGCGATAGCGTTCCCCGAGGCACCCTGCCACGATCAGCGCCTTCGCGCGCCCGGTCTTCTTATATTCCGCAAGCTCAAGGATCGTATCGATGCTCTCCTGTTTCGCGTCCAGGATAAAGCAGCACGTATTGATGATGATCACATCCGCCTCGGCCGGATCAGAGGTAAAATCATACCCTTCCCCGGTCAATACCCCCATCATGTGTTCGGTATCGACAAGGTTTTTATCACAGCCGAGTGAAGCAAAATAAAGCTCCATAAAACGCGTCAGTCATCCTCCGGCACAATATGGATCTTGCCGGTATACAGTTCATCCACGGCCGCCGAAAGCGGTTTTTCCCGGTCTCCTTTTTCCGAAAGCGGTTCGTCTCCGTCGATGATCTGGCGGGCGCGTTTTGCCGCCGCGATCACGATCGAATAACGGCTGTTCACCACCGGCTCTTCACCGATCATCGCCGCCTCATCATTCACTACTTTCATCAGTTCCACATACGATGGATGTATCATTTCTATTCTCCTTCACTAAACCTTCCGGTTTCTTTGATCAGTTCCTGTACGAGAGCGGTCTGCCGTATTGTTTTTCTCCGCTCCGCGTTCAATATCGAATGGACCTCTTCAATACAATCTTCGAGGTCATCATTGATCACCAGATAATCATATTGATCGATCCCGACCGCCTCTTCCGAAGCGCGTTTCAGCCTCTTTTTCACGGTCTCGGCGTCTTCTGTTCCACGGCCGATGAGGCGGTTTTTCAGTTCCTCCGCTGAGGGTGGTGAAAGAAACAAAAGCACTGCGTCGGGAAATTTTTCCTTCACCTTCAGCGCCCCCTGGATCTCGATCTCCAGCAGCACGTTTTTCCCCTTCGAAAGCGCCTCTTCCACAGGCTCCCGCGGCGTTCCGTAATAATGCCCGACATAGCCTGCGTACTCCAAAAGCATATCCTTTTCGATCGACTCTTCAAACTCCTTATCGCTCACGAAATAATACTCCCGGCCGTTCTCTTCTCCCGGCCGCGGATCCCTCGTCGTCTTCGAAACGGAAAGGAAATATTCCTCCGGATATTTCTTCATCAAACCCTTCATGACCGATCCCTTCCCGGATCCCGCGAACCCGGAAACGATCGCCAAAACAGCATCAGTTTTCATCGATATTATATCTCCCCAGCAAAGTATCTGTTGTCAGCGAAGACAGCACCACGCTCTCTTCGGTCGTCACGATCACGCTCTTCGTCCGCCGTCCCTGCGTCGCGTCGATCAAGGTTCCCGCGTCCCTGCTCTTTTGCACCAGACGCCGCACCGGCGCCGAATCCGGCTGCACCACCACAAGGATCCGGTCGGTATTGATCAGATTCCCAAAGCCGATGTTCATCAGTCTTCCCATGGCCTACTCCAGGTTCTGGATCTGTTCCCGGATCTTCTCGATCCCGGTCTTCAACTCGATCCCCGTATCCGATACAGCCAGGTCCGTTGACTTTGAAAGAATGGTATTCGCCTCTCTGTTCATCTCCTGCGCGATAAAATCCAGCTTCCTTCCGACAGCGCCGCCCTTTTCGAGCTCCTGCTCCATCGCCTTGATATGGCTCTTTAACCGCACAACCTCTTCATCCACTGCCATCCGGTCGGCAAACATCGTCACCTCTGCCGCCACCCTTCCTTCGTCGATGGAATTGTCCTCCAGAAGCTCCTTCACCTTCTCCCGCAGCGCAGCCTTATACTCCACCACGATATCGGGCACTCTCTTTTCGATCTTCGCCACATCCTTTTCCATGTCATCCAGCTTCTGAAGAAGGTCCGTTTTCAACGCCTCTCCTTCTTTCTCTCTCGATTCCACGAACTTCTGCAGCGCGGCCTTCAGAGGCTGCTCCAAAAGCTGAAACAGCTCATCTTCATCCACTTCCTTTTCTTCCATGACAAATACGTCCTGGCATCTGGAAAGCGTGCTGACCCGAATGTCATTCTCGAGCCCGAACCGTTCCTCGATCCGCGCGAAATGCTTCATATATTCTTCCGCAAGGCTCTCGTTATATTTCAGACTGACATCATTTTCACTCAGGTTCTCATAGAAAACAAAGCAGTCGACCTTGCCCCGCTCCATTCTCTCCTTCAGGAAATTACGGATCCTGATCTCGAGGAACGACAGCTTCCGCGGCACCCGCACCGCCAGATCCAGATAGCGGTGATTCACCGCCTTGATCTCCACCGTAAACTTCCTGTCCTCGATCACCGTCTCTTCCCGGCCATAACCGGTCATGCTTCTGATCATTATTTTTTCCTTCTTTGTTTTTATAGCTTGCTTCTATGCCTGCGCAAAGCTAAATTGCATTATAGCACATTTCAGGATTTCGGGCAAGGCGGCAGCGGCAGTCAGATCTAAAAACCCATTGGCATTTTACGGCAAGAAGTGATAGGATTGGGGGAGATCAGGGAAGGAGCAGGATCATGGCATTTGACGGAGTAACGGTTGCGGCACTCAGGAACGAACTGGATAACGAATTAAAGGAGCTGCGGCTGAATAAGATCTCGCAGCCGGAGAAGGACGCGCTATTATTGACGTTCAAGGGACGGAGCACGCAAAAGCGCCTCTTCTTATCTGCAAGCCCGACGCTGCCGTTGGTTTATCTTCTGGATGAAAACCGCCCTGCCCCGATGACCGCTCCGAATTTCTGCATGGTGCTGCGGAAACACTTAACGAACGCAACTCTTCTGTCTGTCACCCAGCCCGGGCTGGAACGGATCCTGCGCTTCGAATTCTTACATCCCGGCGATCTCGGCGATCTCGAAAAAAAGGTGCTGATCGCGGAGCTCATGGGGAAGCATTCAAACCTCATTTTCTGTGATGACAAAGGAATGATCATCGACAGCATCAAGCATGTTTCCGGCGCGATGAGTTCTCTCAGGGAGGTGCTGCCGGGACGGGATTATTTTGTGCCCACGCAGACCGAAAAAAAGAACCCCTGCGAGGCCTCAGAAAAAGAGCTGAAGGAGCTTTTGAATTCGTTCCCGGGGAACGGCAGCAAAGCCTTTCTTTCCGGCTTTGAAGGCATCAGCCCGTTGATGGCGGCGGAGATCTGCTTTACGGCCGGCGTTGATTCCGACATGCCGCTCGCTTCCCTTTCGCTCGAAGAAAAGGATCGCCTCGCGAAGACATTTGAAACCGTTTTTCGGAAGATAAAGGATCGGGATTTTTCCATGCAGATCTATTACAGCAACAATACGCCGAAGGACTTTTCCTGCGTCCCTCTGACTATGTTCAGTGACCTGGCTTCCGTTTCTTTTCCCTCGGTTTCAAAGCTCCTCGTCCGCTTCTATTCCGAGAAGGAGCTTGCAACGAGGATGCAGCATAAAACGGCAGATCTGAGGCAGATCCTGACCACGATCTTAGAGCGTTCCACAAAAAAATGGGACCTGCAGAAAAAGCAGTTAAAGGGGTGTGATAAGAAGGACGCCTGCCGCCTTTACGGAGAGCTCTTAAAGGCCTATGCGTATGAGATCCCGGAGGGCAGTTCTTCTTACGAAGCGCTGGACTGGAACACGAATGAGGCCGTGACGATCCCGCTGGATAAAGACCTGTCTCCGATGGAAAACGCGGCCCGGTATTTCACCCGTTATCAGAAGCTGAAACGGACGGAGGAAGCATTGAGTATTGAGCTCGTTAAAACGGAGATGGAGAACAGGCATCTTCAATCCATTCTGATGTCCCTGAAAATGGCGAAAGCGGAGGAGGATCTGGTTCCGATCCGGGACGAGATGGTCCAGTCCGGCTACATCAAAAAGAGGTCGGCCGCAAAGCTGCAGAAGAAAAGCAAGCCGCTCCATTTCAAGACCTCCGACGGCTTCGATCTTTACGTCGGAAAGAATAATTTCCAGAACGACCAGCTGACCTTCAAGCTGGCGAACGGAAACGACTTATGGTTCCATGCGAAAAAGATGCCCGGGTCCCACGTGGTCCTTCGTACCGGCGGGAAGGAGCCGACGGACCGGTCCTATGAGGAGGCCGCCGCCTGCGCAGCCTTCTATTCCGACGGCCGGTCTTCCGACAAGGTGGAGGTGGATTATGTGGAACGGAAGGAAGTGAAAAAGCCGAACGGTGCCCCGCCCGGCTTTGTGGTTTACTATACGAATTATTCCATGGCCATCACGCCGGATATTTCCGGGCTGACAGAAGTAATAGAAAGCAATTAAAGATTAAGCCTTGAAAGCAGGCGCTGCTGCTCCTTTTCGAGCTGGCGGTTCAGCATCTCGTTTTCAATATGCGAAAGCCGGGGATCCTCTTCGAGGATCCTTTTCGCTTCCTCCGACGCCGCCGAAAGGACGGACGCGTCCTGATAGATATCGGCCAAAACAAAGCCGAGGTCGCCGCTCTGCCGGACGCCCATAAAGTCGCCCGGGCCACGGAGCTTTAAGTCTTCCGATGCGATGTAAAACCCGTCGTTGCTCTTGTTTAAGATCTCAAGGCGTTTATTCTTTTCTTCATCTCCGGTATTGATAAAAATGCAATACGACTGAGCATCTCCGCGGCCCACCCGGCCCCTGAGCTGGTGCAGGGCGGCAAGGCCGAAGCGTTCCGCGTTTTCGACCATCATAACGGTCGCGTTCGGCACATTGATCCCGACCTCGATCACGGTCGTGGAAACCAGCACATCCGTCTCTCCCGCCGCAAACCGTTCCATCTTTTCCGTCTTCTCCGCGCCGCTCATCCGCCCGTGCAGATACTCCACCTTCACCGTATCGGGCAGGTGCTCGGAAAGCGTCGCCGCATAGCTCACCACATCCTCCGCTTCCAGATTTTCACTCTCCTCCACAAGCGGACAGATCACATAGGCCTGATGCCCCGCCGCCACTTCCTTTTCTATAAAGTGATAGGCCTTTTCCCGCCAGGAGGTGTTGACCACGCAGTTCTTGATCGGCAGGCGGTTTTTAGGCAGCTCGTCGATGACCGAGATATCGAGATCCCCATAGAGGATGATCGCAAGCGTCCGCGGGATCGGGGTGGCGCTCATGACAAGAATATGCGGCTTCTCCCCTTTTTCGGAAAGCGCCTCCCGCTGCAAAACGCCGAACCGGTGCTGTTCATCGGTGACCGCCAGGGCCAGATTTTTAAAATTCACCTTTTCCTGAAACAGGGCGTGCGTGCCGATCACAAGCGCGCCTTCCGTTTCCGCGATCAGTCTCTGTTTTTCCTTCTTCTCCGCGGCCTTCATATTTCCTGTCAGAAGGATCACGGGGAATGCAAGACCCAGCGTCTTTTCCAGGGAAAGAAAGGTTTCATAATGCTGCGCCGCCAGCACCTCTGTGGGCACCATCAGCGCCGATTGGTAACCGTTATGCGAAAGCTCCGCCATCAGAAGGAACGCCAGGATCGTCTTTCCGCTTCCCACGTCTCCCTGCAGCAGCCGGTTCATAAGATGCTCGGAATGGAGGTCCGTTTTCATTTCCGAAAGCACCTTTTCCTGTGCCTTTGTCAGATCGAAGGGGAGCTTTTCCACAAGCGCTTCGGTAAAGCCGTCCTCTTTGAGAAGGAAGCGGTTTTTTTCCTTTCCCGTCTGCTCCTTCAAAAGCCCCATGCCCAGAAGGAAGAAAAAGAATTCCTCGAATACGAGCCGTTTCCTGCCCGTGATCAGTTCTTCTTTATCCGCCGGCTGATGGATCATTCTGAGCGCCGAAAGGCGCGGAACCAGGTCATGGCGAAGGCACAGCTCCTCCGGAAGGTTCTCGTTTATAAAGAGGTCCCTGTCGTTAAAGATCTCCTTTACCGCCCTTGCAAGCTGCGTGCTCTTCACGCCCTGCGCCACGGGATAGACCGGGATCATCCGGCGCCTTGCCTCTTCATAATCCTCCCGTTTATAGACCCGCGGCTGCTCCATAGCATAGGAAGTCCCCCGTTTCACGAGCCTCCCGTAAAAAACATAGCATTGCCCGCTGCGCAGCATTTTCCGGATATAGCTCATCCGAAACCAGACCAGCTGGACGATGAACTGCCCGTCCCGGCCCTGCGCGGTCGTCACCTCCATCCGCCGTCCCCTTCTGGTCAGAGGAGTCCCGTCCACGCGCAAAAACAGCGCCTGCAGCTGCCCCTCCTTCTCCGGGAAGAGCCCGATCGGCGGCAGCTCCACGTAATCTCTCGGAAAATAAGAGAGCATATCCCCGACGGAATATACTCCCAGTTTTTGAAAACCCTCTTCAGTTTTCGATCCCACGCCTTTAATAGCGGAGACAGGTGTTGATTCGTTCATAGATCACTCGATTGAAATGATGTAACTGTATACGCTCTGCCCGCCTTCCGAAACCTCGGTCTCGAGATCGGGATACGCCTCATTCAGGCGGTCCGCCAGCGCCATTGCTTCCTCTTCCGTCACATCCTCGCCGTAATACAGGCTGATCACGGCGCTGTCCTCATCAATAAGGCCGGAAACCGTCTCAAACGCAGTCTCCTCCCGGTCCGTTCCGGAATGCAGGATCTGCTTGTCGTCAAGCCCCATGTAATCGCCCTGCCGGATCTTGATCCCGTACAGTTCCGTATCTCTGACCGCATAGGTCACCTGCGCGGTCTTTACATATTGGATCTCTTCGAGGAAACGGTTTTTATTTTCTTCCGGGCTCATCTCGGTCACGAAGTTCACAAGGGCGGTGATTCCTTGCGGGATCGTGGTCGTCGGGATCACGATCAGGTTCTTATTCTGCGCCATCTTCGCGGCCTGTTCGGCAGCCAGGATAATGTTCTTATTATTCGGCAGTAAGAAGACATTTTTCGCCGGGATCCCTTCCGCGGCTTCTAAAATATCTCCCGCGCTCGGGTTCATGGTCTGTCCGCCGGAAAGCACATAGTCCGCGCCCAGATCCTCAAAGATCGCCTTCATGCCGTCGCCCGATGCCACGGCAAGGAAGCCCATTTCCTTCTCTTCCGCCGGCGGTTCCGGGGCCGCGCTCTCCGCTGCCTGTTCCGCCGCCAGTTTTTCCGCGTCCTTAAAGAGCCGTTCCTGATGCTCCTCACGCATATTGTCGATCTTGATCCGGGAAAGCGAGCCATAGGTCAGCGCACGGGTCAGCGCCACACCCGGTTCGTTGGTGTGGACATGCGTCTTTACGATATCATCATCCGCAACGACCACGATGGAATCCCCGATCCCTTCCAGAAACTTTTTGTATTCCCGCTCGTCGCTGTCCTTCATCGGCTTGTTCAGCACAATGATGTACTCCGTGCAATAGCCGAATTTGATCTCTTCTTCGGTCTCTTTGCTGATCTTCGTAATGGCTCCGCCGCCGGCCCCGGTCTCGATCGTATAATCGATCTCTTTCCCGAGGAACGCGTCAAACGCGCCACGTAAGATCTCCAAGAGCCCCTGCCCGCCGGAATCAACAACCCCGGCCTCTTTCAGTACCGGAAGCATATCCGGCGTTCTGGAAAGGCAGTCATCCGCCTCTTTGATGATCTCGGTAAGAAATACCTCTAAGTCCTCTTCGCCCTCGTCCAGCAGTTCCTTCGCGCGGTCCTTTGCCGCGGTCGCGACAGTCAGGATCGTTCCTTCTTTCGGTTTCATGACCGCTTTATACGCCGTCTCCACTGCCCGTTCAAACGACTCGGTCAGAACCTCCGCGTCGATCTGCTCCTGCTCCTTGATCACACGGGAAAACCCTCTCAAAAGCTGTGACAGGATCACACCGGAATTTCCTCTTGCGCCTTTAAGCGACCCCGAAGAGATTGCCTTTGACAATAACTCCAGGCTCGGATTTTCGATAATAGCCACATCCTTCGCTGCGGAAAGAATGGTCAGCGTCATATTGGTCCCCGTATCTCCGTCAGGCACCGGGAACACATTCAGCTCATTGATCCATTCCTTTTTCGATTCCAGGCTCTTAGCCCCTGCCAGGAACATCTTCTGAAGCATGCGGGCGTCGATCTTGTTTCTACTCAACTCCTTATCCTCCTTTGCCTCAGTCGATGATCCGAACGCCTTCAACGATCACATTGATCTTTTGGATCTTCATCCCGGTAAAGGCCTCGACTTTATATTTCACCGTACTCATCAGCGTTTCCGTCACGGTCGCGATATTCACGTCATAGGCAACAATGACATGAAAATCAATCGTGATCTTATCATTCCCCTCAACGACCACATTGATCCCGTGCGATAAATAATCCTTTTTCAGGAGCTTCACCAGCCCGTCCTTCACATTCACGGCGGCCATGCCGACGATCCCAAAGCATCCCACCGCCACGCTCCCCGCGTAGGTTGCGATCACATCCGGGTCAATGAGAACCTGGCCGTATTCCGTCTCCATTCTGCCTTTCATAAATTTCCTCCAAACAGATTTTCGATACGCAGTATTTTCTTCCGCACTTTATCCATTATACTTCTCCCCATGCGAAATGGCAATAAAAGCTCTTCAAAAAAACTGCCGTGCTTTATTCACACGACAGCTATTTATGCACAGGGCGGCGCAATGTATCATTTCGGCTTACGCGAAACGCCAAGCGCAATAAGCAGGAGGGGAAGCCCCCTCCTGCTCGATTAAAATGCTTTAAGAAGTTTTGAGCTTCACTTTGAGCTTCTTCGGCTTGCTCCATTCTCCTTCCAGCGGTTTGTCCCTTCCATCCGCATCTTTTACGGTCTTGATGCAGCGGATCCTGAAAAACCACTTTCCGTCTTTCTTGACCGTGACTTTCGTCGTTGACGTTGACGGCGTCTTTATCTTTGTACTATACACATCCTTCATCAGCGGATCAAAGTTTTTGCCCTTACTCCACTCGATCTCATAGAGCGTGCCGGTAGTGATGGTCTCCCATGTAAGCTTGACCTCGCGGGTTTTATCGCTCACCCTGGCCGGCTTCTTCATCTTCATCTTTTTCGGCTGCACATAGATCGTCGCAGAGCCCTTTATATTGCTTCCGTCCCTTGTAGCAGCGGTGATCGTGACCATGCCGGGACCCTTTGCCTCCACCTTTCCGACCTGGTCCACAGTCGCCACACTGGAAGCGTTTGAAGACCATACCACATCCGGGACCGCTGCATCGGCTGGCAGAACTTCTACGGTAAGCCACTGATACGGCCCACCCTGTACCATATAAGGATTTTCACAGTTCACGATCAAAGATTCCACCTTAATGGGGCCGACTGTGATCTTGAACTCCCCTCTTACTTTGGTTCCGTCCAGCGCAGTTGCAAAAATCTTGACATCCCCATCTTTGATCGGCTTTACAAGGCCAGTCTGATCGACCGTCGCGATATTCTCATCGCCGGAATTCCATTCCACACTTTGATTATTGGCAAGAGACCCATCTTCCGCATAGACCGTCGCCGTAAGTCTCTGAGTCGTGCCCTTTCCCATATGGTCATTTCCGGTGATGACCACCTCATACGCAAGGCCTGACGATTCCTGCGTGATGACCGGTTCTTCCTGCTGCGGTTCCTCTGTTTCCGTTTCCTGAACTACCGGCTCCTCCGTTTCCGTTTCCGGCTCTTCAGTTTCCGTTTCCGGAACCACCGGTTCCCCGGTTTCCGTACCCGGTTCATCCGCCGTTGCTTCCAAAGTCTCCGCTGCCTCGCCGGGGATCTCTTTTGCCCCAGCCAGTCCTGGAGTCAAAAACATACCCATCATCAGAGTCGAGGCTG
>JAEEGH010019406.1_pt1 | contig 14264 bp, 8 predicted proteins | sample 9134181 | NCBI WGS metagenome assembly JAEEGH01 (sample SAMN16246544, study PRJNA631951) | gut metagenome | biome: gut microbiome; feature: rumen; material: DP-attached | host: Bos | place: Iran: Karaj | collected 2018-10 | reverse complement strand
GGCCATGCTGACTGAAGGTCTGGCGCGTGTCAAGGCCCTGCGGGAGGGCTCGCGTTTCACTGGCACCTATGATCCCGCCTATGCCAGATCTGCCGTCGCGGCTGTGCGGGAAGGCATGCCTGCGGCCCCCGTGCAGCGCTGAGCTTTGGAGCATGGCCGCGGGCAGGCGAGCCGTGGCCAGCCCTTGCCAAAGACGGTGCCTTTTCCGTAGATTCGCCTCGTTCGTTTGATGCGCTTAATGCGCGTAATGCGCTTGGTTCGCTTGATTCAAGCTTTTCCTGCGGGAAGCCCCTTGAGGCTTTCCGGCCTCACCCTCTCGCGCCGGCCAGGGCCGGCCTTGCTGTGGAGCCCCCCATGCTTATTCGCTGCCCCCAGTGCGGCTACGAGCGCGACATGCCGGCAGACCGCGTGCCTGACGGCGTCGTGGTTGCTTCCTGCCCCCAGTGCGCCTGTCGCTTCCAGTTTTCCAAGCAGACGGGCTCCGCATTCCTTGACGGCCAGCCGAGCCAGCCGGGCCATGCGGAACAGGCGGGTGCGGCGGCACGATCTGGCGGAATAGACAGGTCAGAGCATGCAGATAAGGCCCGTTCGGCGCAGGGCGGCAATGCTCAGCAGCGGACTTCGGCAGCTGGCCGGCGCGATGGCGACGATCCCCTGCCGCCTGGCGCGGTTGTCCTCGATCCCCTTGAACGCAAGGAGACGGCAGACGGCCATGGCCGGAGCGAGGCCTCCTGCTGCGGCGGAACGGCCAGCGGATCTGGTGCCACCGGAGACGGTGCCGGCACAAGCTCGGCCGCCGCAGGGCAGGCGGAAGCGTCGCAAGCCCCGGCCATGCCGGCGGCTGAAGACGCTGCAGGTGCGGAAGGCAGGGCTGGCGCAGACGCTTCCAGCCAGCAGCAGGACAGCCCGCAGAAGAAGGCCTCGCGTCTTGATAGCCATCTTGCCGGCAGCGGTCAGCCAGGCTCGTGGCAGGACGGCACGCCGGCCGCCTGGGGCGGCTGCCAGCCAGGCCAGCAGGGCCAGCCCTCGGGGCATGTTTTTGGAGGCCAGAGCCAGCACCAGCCAGATCAACCGGGTTTTGGCCAGCAGGATGCTGGCGGGCAGGGTTTTGACCAGCGGCAGGGCTGGCACCAGGGACCCGAAACCTGGGGCGACATTCCCGAAGAGGACGAGGCCGCCCCTGGCCACTTCAATCCCTGGGACGAAGCGCCAAGGCCCTCGGGCTGGCTTTCCGCCTTCTATCAGACCTGCATCCGGGCCATGTTTGCGCCGGCGCGCTTCTTCAGCTCCCTGACGCCCCGGCCCGTGCTCAAGGCCCTTGCCTTCTATCTCCTTGTCTGCACCCTGCAGATGGCCATGCAGCAGGTCTGGGCCCAGGTCTTCCTCTCCTACATCCAGCCTCTGGCCGGCTCCGATCCGCAGCTCCAGAAGATGGCCGAGGCCCTGTCGGGCCAGGACAGCTTTGCCCTCACCCTCATCCTGCGCCTGGCAACCCTGACCTTGCAGATCTACATCTTTTCGGGCCTCCTGACGCTTGCCTGGCGCATCATCGCTCCAGGCAAAGCCAACTATGCCGTGGTCTTTCAGGTGCTGGCCTACGCCGAGGCGCCGGGCATACTCTGCCTTGTGCCCGCCATCGGCGCGGCCGCAGGCCTGATCTGGGGCTTTGCCTGCATGCTCATCGGCTCGCGAGCGGCCTTTGGACTCAGCTGGGGACAGACTCTGCTGGGCTTTCTGCCGCTGGCGCTGCTCCTCCTTCCTTCCCTCATGCAGGTGGCCTCCCTGCTGGGCGTGTAGATGCCGATGTCCCAGAACGCCCCGCCTCCCCAGCCAGGCTGCGTTGGCCAGCCCGGCCAGCCAGCCGGGCCTGTTCCGCCTTTCCCGCCTTTTCCGCCAAGCTCGAAGCAGGGGCAGGGCCAGTCCCAGGCAGGGGAGGCCTCCCTGTGCGCAGAGACCGCAAAGACCGTAAAGGCCGCGGAGGGCTCCGGCCAGGCAGGCACGCAGCCCCCGTCCGGAGCAGGCCTTGCCGAAGCAAGCCTTCCCGAAGCGAGGACAAGCGTCTCTTGTCCCCAGCCGCAGGCCGGCGAGGCCGCTTGCGCGGGCCAGAGTAGCGAGGCCGCTTCCGCAGTCCAGGGCCACGCGCGCTCCACGCCGCCTGCAGGAACGGCCCGCTCCGCTGCCAGGGCTGCGTCCCGACGGAGCGTGGCGGGAGCGAGGCCCCGCCAGGGCGCATCGTTTCAGGACGGGCTCCTGCTGGCGCTGGGCTGCACGGTGTGCTGTCTGCTCCTGCTCTCCTTCGCCTGCACGTTCCAGCCGGGGCTTCCCTGGCTTGTCTGGCTTGCCGAACGCCTCCCTTGGCTGCTTGGGCTGGCCTGCGGCCTCATGCTCCTGCTCGGCCTTGGCTTCTGGTGGCTTCATGCCAGGCCTGCCCGCATTCTCGACGGCGAGCTCGTGGCCTGGAAGGGGGAGGGCGCAGGCAAGCCCCGCATGCTGCGCGTGGCTGCCCGCGTGCGGGCGCTGCGGGAAGAGAACGACCGATCCCGCCTTGCCCTGCTGGAGAGCTCCGAGAACATGCGCGAGACCGAAAAGCTCGCCCTGGTGGGCAAGCTGGCCGCCGGCGTCGCCCACTCCATACGCAACCCCCTCACAGGCCTGAAGCTGCGCCTCTATTCTCTGACCCGGGGGCTCGAGCTCGATCCCAAGCGGAAAATGCATCTGGATGCGGCCAACGAGGCCGTCAGCCACATGGAGAAGATCGTCTCGAACTTCCTTGAAATTTCGCGCAGGCCCCGGCTTGCCAAGACGCGCTGCAACGTCTCGGACATCCTGGACAGGGTGCTGCTGCTCCTTGGCCCGCGCATCGACGGCTTCCGCATCAGCGTGGAGCGCACAGGCGCGAGGCTTCCCGACATCGAAGCCGACGGCGAAAAGCTCTGCGAGGCCCTGGCCAACCTCGTGGACAACGCCTGCGAGGCCGCGGGCCTCGACGGCACGGTGACCATCACCGAGGAGGCGGGCCGCCTTGAGCCCCTGGAGCGGGCCATCGTCGTGCGCATCGCCGACTCCGGTCCCGGCATTCCGGAGAAGCTGCGCGAGGTCGTCTTCCAGCCCTTCGTGAGCACCAAGAAGGAAGGCACGGGCCTGGGACTTCCCATCGCCAGGCAGGTCTTCGAGGAGCACGGCGGCTGGCTCAACCTGCACTGCCCGCCCGGCAGGGGCGCCGTCTTCGTGTGCGTCCTGCCCCTCTCCTCCAAGGAGGATGCCCCATGGCTCAGATCCTCGTCGTAGACGACGACGCCATCCTGCGCGAAGGCCTTGCCGACCTGCTTGCCGAGGAGGGCTACGCCGTCGTGCAGGCAAGCTCCGGCACGGAAGCGCTGGCCATGCTGCCGGGACTGGAGGTCCAGTGCATCCTCATGGACGTGCAGATGCCGGGCCTGGACGGCCTGCAGGTCCTCAAGGCCATGCGCCGGGATCCCGCCTGCCCGCCCGTCGTCGTCATGACCGCCTACGGGACGACGGCAACGGCCATCGACGCCATGAAGCTCGGCGCCTTCGACTACGTGCTCAAGCCCTTCGACATCCCGGCCCTCCTCGCCGTTGCCGGCAGGGCCGCCGAGGCGGGGGCGCGCCTTAAGGAGGCGCCGAAGCAGGCGCCCCTGAGAGCCGCTCCCGGCGGCCAGCTTCTCGTGGGCTCGAGCCTGCCCATGCAGGAGCTCTACAAGGCCATAGGCCGCGTGGCGCCGACGGACGCCCTCGTGCTCGTGCGCGGGGAGTCCGGCACCGGCAAGGAGCTGGTGGCGCGGAGCATCTGGAAGAATTCGGCGCGGGCCGACGGCCCCTTTGCTGTCGTCAACTGCGTGGCCATCCCGGACACCCTGCTCGAGAGCGAGCTCTTCGGCTACGAGAAGGGCAGCTTCACCGGCGCCCAGCAGGCCAAGCCAGGCCGCATCGAGCAGGCCGCCGGCGGCACCGTCTTCCTGGACGAGATCGGCGACATGCCCCTCAACGTCCAGGCCAAGTTCCTGCGGCTCCTGCAGGAGCGCCAGATAGAGCGCATCGGCGCGCCCAATCCCGTGCCCGTGGACGTGCGCATCGTGGCCGCCACCAACGTGGACCTCGAGCGGGCCGTGCGCGAGGGGCGCTTCCGCGAGGACCTCTACTACCGGCTGAAGGTCGTGACGCTGTGGCTTCCGCCCCTGCGCGAGAGGTCTGGCGACGTGCCGGAGCTGGCCTGCGCCCTGCTGGCAAGGCAGGCCGCATCCCTCGGCGTCCCCAATCCCGGCATAGGCGCCGATGCCGTGGACTGCCTGCAGAAGCTCGAGTGGCCCGGCAACGTGCGCGAACTCGCCAACCTCCTCCAGACGGCGCTGGTCTTCTCCGACGGCTCCCCCCTCAGCCGGGAGGACGTCCTGCGCGCTAGAGAGGGCGAGCGGGCAGGGGCTCGCGATTCCAAGAGGGCGGGAAGCCGGCCGTTTCCGGACGGGCCTGCGGCAGGGGGCGCCGCGCCGATGGCGGGAAACCTTGCGCCTGGCGCTTGGGCCGGCGGACAGGCAAGAGCTGCAGTTCCGGCAGACGTGCTTGCCGAAGCGCCGCAGGACAGCCTGGCTTCGCAGGCCCTGCCGGCAGCCCGCGATCCGTCTGCGGAAGGTCGGGCTGCGGGAGACCAGGCCGCTGGACCGGGATCGGACCTGATGCCTGCCCGCAAAGCCCTTGAAGCCATGGCCGATGCCGTGCTGGCTTCCCATGCCGGCAGCGCCTTCGACGTCTGCATGGACGCCATGGGCCGGGCCGTGGTCAAGCGCGCCCTCGAGCTCTGCCAGGGCAACCGCTCCCAGGCCGCCCGCCTGCTCGGGCTCTCGCGGCCCACGCTCCTGGCGCGCATGGAGCGCTACGGGCTCAAGGTCGAGACCCGCATCAGCTAGACGGCCTGCGCCCCTGCCGGAAAGCCTTTGCCGCAGGTCCTGCGGCCTGAGGCTTGCCGACGTCGCGCATGGCCGGATCGCTTGTGACCGGATCGCGCTTGGCCGGGCCGCCTATGCCAGGCTCTCCTGCGCCAGTCCCTGCCGACTGTCCGGCAGGCGTCCCGCCCGTTGGATGGCGGGGAGGACAGGCAGGCGCTGCAAAATTGGAATTCCGTTGCCAAGGACGCGCAAAAACCGTAGGCTAAGCGCGATTCGTACCATGTCAGAGAGGGGTGGCCGCGCAGGCAGAGGGTGCCGCAGGCGAAGCTTCCCCGTCTCCCAAGACCTAGGAGGCAAAGTCCCAATGAAAGTCCGGTTCCTTAGCTGCCTGTCCCTGCTTGCCGTCCTGGCGTGCGTGCTGCTGCTCCCCGAGCAGGCCATGGCCTCGGGCCACCATCTGCCAGGCAAGGAGCTCTCCGTCGTCTGGGCCATCCCCTTCGCCTGCATGCTGCTTTCCATCGCCCTCGGCCCCCTGCTCGTCCCCCACTTCTGGGAGCACCACTTCGGCAAAGTTTCGGTCTTCTGGGGCCTCGCCTTCCTCATTCCCTGCGCTCTGGTCTACGGCTGGCAGACGGCCGCCTTCGAGGCGCTCCACTCCATCATCGGCGAGTACATTCCCTTCATCATCCTGCTCTTCGCGCTCTTCACCGTCGCCGGCGGCGTGCGCCTCAAGGGAACCCTGGTCGGCACGCCTGCCGTCAACGCAGGGCTCCTCGGCATCGGCACCCTGCTCGCCAGCTGGATGGGCACGACGGGCGCCGCCATGCTCCTCATCCGCCCGCTCCTGCGCGCCAACGCCCACCGCAAGTACCGCGCCCACCAGGTCGTGTTCTTCATCTTCCTCGTCGCCAACGTCGGCGGCTCCCTCACGCCCCTTGGCGACCCGCCGCTCTTCCTCGGCTACCTCAAGGGCGTGTCCTTCTTCTGGACCTTCCAGCACCTCATCGTGAAGACCGCCATCGCGGCAGCCATACTCCTTGCCATATTCTTTGCGCTCGACTCCTACCTCTTCGCCAAGGAAGGCCGTCCCGCCGGCCCCACCAGCGGCGACAAGGCCGAGAAGCTCGGCCTCGAGGGCCACATCAACCTGCTCCTCCTGGCCTGCATCGTGGCGGCCGTGCTCGTGTCCGGCCTCATCGACCTCGGCTCCTGGGGCGACATCATGGGCGTCCCGCTGTCCGGCAACAACTTCGTGCGCGACTGCATACTCCTGCTCATCGCGGCGGCCTCCTGGATCCTCACCAGCCGCCGCAGCCGCAACCTCAACGGCTTCACCTGGGCGCCCATCATGGAAGTGGGCAAGCTCTTCTTCGGCATCTTCCTGTCGATGATTCCTGCCATCGCCATCCTCAAGGCCGGCACCGAGGGCGCCCTCTCCGGCCTCATCAACATGGTCTTCCACGACGGCCAGCCCGTGAACGCGGCCTTCTTCTGGCTCACGGGGTGCCTGTCGAGCTTCCTCGACAACGCGCCCACCTACGTGGTCTTCTTCAACACCGCAGGCGGCGATCCCAACGTCCTCATGGGCCCCATGGGCGACACCCTGGCAGCCATCTCCGCAGGCGCGGTCTTCATGGGCGCCAACACCTACATCGGCAACGCCCCCAACTTCATGGTCAAGGCCATCTCCGAAGAACAGGGCGTCAAGATGCCCAGCTTCTTCGGCTACATGGCCTGGTCCGTGGGCATCCTCTGCCCCGTGTTCCTGCTGCTGACCTTCCTGTTCTTCGTGTAGCCCTGCACGCCAGGCAAAAACGAAGCCCCGCCTTCTTCCAGAGGCGGGGCTTCTGCTTTTCTTTGCCATGGCATCAGGCAAGGTCCTGCAGCTCAGCTATGCGTGCGTCGATGGCTTCGCTCCGCTCCAGCAGGGAAAGCTGTTCTTCTTCAAGCACGGGAAGCCGCGCCATGATCCTGCCGAACCCGGCGGGGTCCCGGGCATACAGCCCGGCATCGCCGAGCTTTTCCTCCAGACCTGCCTGCTCCCGCTCCATCGCCTCCAGGCGGGAAGGCAGGGCAGCACGTTCGGCAAGGAGTTCCTCAAGCTCCCGCTTCTCCCTGAATGTCAGGCGGCGCTTCTGGGGTGGAACGGGCTTCCGGGAAGCCTTGGCAGGTGCCGTCCCCGCCTCCGGGGCTGCCTGGCGCTGGCGCAGCCAGTCGCTGTAGCCCCCGGCATAGCAACGAACTTTTCCATCCCCCTCAAGGGCGATGATCCCCGTGACGAGGTCGTCCAGGAAGGCGCGGTCGTGGCTGACCATCAGCACCGTGCCCTTGTAATCGGCAAGCATCTCTTCCAGAAGGTCAAGCGTCTCTGCGTCCAGGTCGTTGGTCGGCTCGTCAAGCACCAGCATGTTCGAGGGGCGGGTGAAGAGGCGCGCCAGGAGCAGGCGGTTGCGTTCCCCGCCGGAAAGGAGCCCGACGGGAGTGCGCAGCCTGTCGGCGGGAAAGAGGAAATCACGCAGGTAGCCGGCGGCATGGCGGTTTTCTCCGTTGATGGTCACATAGTCGCTGCCGTCCGTCACGGCCTGCATGAGCGTCTGCGAATCATCCAGCGTGGCGCGAAGCTGGTCGAAATAGGCGATCTCAAGATTCGTCCCCAGGCGCACGCTTCCGGCCGTCGGCTCAAGCCCGCCCAGCAGCACGCGCAAAAACGTCGTCTTGCCCACGCCGTTGTTTCCGATGAGGCCGATCCTGTCCCCGCGCTGGATGATCAGGGAGGCGTCTTCAAAGACCTTATGGCCGTCCGGCCAGCAAAAGGAAGCGTGCCGCAATTCCGCAACGAGCCTGCCGGACTTTTCCGCCTCCTGCACGTTCAATGCTGCTTTCCCCTGGCGTTCAAGCCGTGCGGCACGCTCTTCACGCATTTTGAAAAGCTCGCGTACGCGCCCCATGTTGCGCGTCCGGCGGGCCTTGATCCCCTGGCGTATCCAGGCTTCCTCCTGGGCCAGCTTCTTGTCGAACACGGCGTTCTGCAACTCTTCGGCATGCAGGCGTTCTTCACGGCGGTCAAGAAAAGTGTCATAGCCGCCGCCGTAGCTGTACAGCCTGGTGCGGTCCAGCTCGACGACACGGCTGGACAGCCTGCGGGCGAACGCCCTGTCATGGCTGACGAAGAGGAGGGTGCGGGACTGCCGGGCCAGATATTCTTCGAGCCAGCATATGGTGCTGATGTCCAGGTGGTTGGTCGGCTCGTCAAGCAGGAGGAGGTCAGAAGAAACGAGCGCGCGGGCAAGGGCCACCCTGCGCCTCGTACCGCCGGAAAGAGCGGAAAACTCCGCGTCCGGGTCCAGTCCCAGGCTGTGGACGACGGCAAGGACATCGCCGTAACGCTCCCACACTTCGCCATGCCCCACGGAACGGTCAGGCTGCCCTCCGTCCGGGAGGCCGGCCTTTCCTGAAGCCGCCCCGTGCGCTGCTGCCAGCATCCTTCCTTCTTCGCCAAGGGCACCGGCAGCCACGGAAAAGACAGTCCCCTGCCAATGTTCCGGCACAGCCTGCTGGACGTAGCCCATGCGGAGCCCCGGCTGGATGTAAAGCTCCCCGGAATCCAGGGGCAGGCGCCCTGCCAGCACAGAAAGCAGCGAGGATTTGCCCACTCCGTTGCGTCCCACGATGCAGAGCCTCTCGCCTTCTTCCACGAACAGGCTCGCATCGTCCAGGATGCACTTGCTGCCCAGCGTCAGGCAGCCACCGCGTATCGCAAGCAAAGCCATCATGCCCTCCCGTTGTGCGCCGTCAATGGGCTTCTCCCCAGTTCGATCCGATGCCGGCGTCCGCCACCAGGGGCACGGACAGCTCCACCCCCCAGGACGCCGTGTCCGTCATCAGGGCAGAAAGCCGGCCGGCAGCCTGGGGAGCGTTTTCCTGCGGGACTTCCACGATGAGTTCGTCATGGACCTGCAGCAAAAGCCGCGCACCCAGATCCTTGAGCAGAGGATCCCCATGCACGGCCAGCATGGCGAACTTGATCAGATCCGCCGCGGACCCCTGGATGAGGGTGTTCACCGCCTGGCGCTCGGCCAGAGCGCGCGCCTGCCCGCTTTGCGAACGCATGTCGGGGAGGGGCCGGCGCCTCCCGGAAAGCGTGGTCACGAATCCGTCCCTGCGGGCAGCTTCCTCCACGGCGTCGAAAAATGCCTTGATGCGGGCAAAACGTGAAAAATAGCGTTCGATGAACATCCTGGCCTCGGCAAGAGGGATGCCCAGGTCCTGTCCCAGCTTGCGCGCCCCCATGCCGTAGATCAGCCCGAAATTGATGGTCTTGGCCCTGCGCCGTTCATCCGGCCCCACCTGGGAAGGATCCATGTCATGCAGCAGTGCGGCCGTGCGCCTGTGGATGTCCTCTCCGCTGCGGAAGGCGGCGATGAGCGTGGGGTCCTGGGAATAATGGGCAAGCACCCGCAGTTCGACCTGGGAGTAGTCCGCCGAGACCAGCTTCATGCCCGGTCCGGCGGTGAAACAGGAACGCATGCGCCTTCCCATGCCTCCCCGCACCGGGATGTTCTGGAGGTTCGGGTTGCTGGAGGAAAGCCTCCCCGTGGCTGTGGCCGTCTGGTTGAATGTGGTATGGATGCGCCCCCGGGCGTCTGCCAGCCTGGGGAGCGGCTCCAGGTAGGTGGAGCGCATCTTCTCCAGCTTGCGGAATTCCAGCAGGCTGTCCACGACGGGATGCTCGCCGGACAGCTTCTCCAGCACGGACTGGGCGGTGGATGCCTGCCCGCCCCTGGTGGACCCGGCATGGGCAAGCCCCAGCCTGGTGAACAGGACCTCGCCGATCTGCTGTGCAGACCGGATGTTGAATTCACCGCCGGCTTCGGCATATATGCGCTGCGTCAGCCTGTTGAGCTCTGCCTGCACTTCATCCAGAAAGCCTTTCAGCGCCTGTGCATCGATGGTGATCCCTGCGTCCTCCATATCGGCCAGCACGGGGATGAGCGGCATCTCCATGCCCGTCAGCAGGGGAAAAAGCCCTGCGCGGCGCAAGAGAGCAGACTGTTCCCGGAACAGTGCCAATGCCATGGCCGCGGGCCTTTCGAGCGGGAGCCCGCTCTTTTCGGCATAGCGCGCAGAGATCTTCGGCCAGCTGTAGTCCCTGTCTTCCGGGTCCAGGAGGTATGCGGCAAGCCCCATGTCAAAGCAGTGCGTTATGTCGAGCGAACGCCATGCCGGATGCTCGTGCATGAGGGACTTCAGATCCGGAACGATGACCTGTTCCGCCTGCGCCAGCCAGTCCGCAAGATCCAGGACATCGCCTTTGTAGACCATGTCTTCGCAGTCCTGTCCATCGATGGCGATGCAAAGCCCCTGCTCCTGGAAACGGCCGGAAGGCGCCGGCGTGACGGCGGCAAGCCTGCCCGCGCAAGAGGGCAGGCCGGAGGCTTCCGGCACGGCACGGAGGGGAGGAAGGGCAGGTGACGGATCCAGCAGGGACAGAAGCCCGCCCTGGACGAACGCAGCCTGTTCTTTTTTTGCAGGAAGGGGCTCCGATGCCGGTGCAAGGGCAACGATGCCCTGGCGGATGAGGCTGTCCAGCTCACGCAGGAGGGAAGACATCTCGTACTGGCGGAAAAACATGCGGGCCGAGGCTCCGTCCAGGGGGCTGACAGCAAGCTCGCCGAGGCTCTTCGGGCAAAGATCCGTGCGCAGGCGGGTCAGCTCACGGTAAAGGAACATGGCTTCTTCGCTGCCGGCCAGCTTTTTGCGCACGGCAGGAGGGACCTGGTCCATGCGGTCGCGCAGGTCCTCCAGGTCCTTGAATTCACGGAAGATCTTTTCCGCGGTCTTCTCCCCTATGCCGCGCACGCCGGGGACATTGTCGGTGGCATCGCCGATAAGCGCCTGGACATCGGCCCACTGGGACGGCTCGAGCCCCGTTTCGGTGCGGAAGGAATCCAGCGTGACGACCTTTTCCTCCCTGGAAGCAGGATCCCACATGAATACGCCGGGAGCCAGGCACTGGCGCAGATCCTTATCCACCCCGACGATCACGACGGGGCGCTCTGCGCCATGCCGGGCCGCCAGGCTGGCGATGCAGTCGTCTGCTTCGCAGCCTTCGGAAACGACCACTTCCATCCCAAGGACGCGGACCAGTTCCTTAAGCGGCTCTATCTGGGCTACGAGCCCTTCCGGTGCGGGCGGGCGGTTTGCCTTGTATGCCGGGAAGATGTCATGCCTGAAGTGCGTTCCGTGACCGTCAAGGATGAACGCGAAGTGCTTTGGGCGCTCCTCACGGAGGATCTTCAGCAGCACCCGACCCACGATGTACAGGGCCCCCGTGGGAAAGCCATCGGAACGGGTCATGTTGGCATTGGCAAAAAAACCGCGGAAGAGGAATGCGTTGCCGTCCATGACGTACAGCGGATCGCCCTCCAGCCCGAGACGCTGTTTCAATGACATGACCTGCCTCCTTCGCGCGCTCCGGCGCCATGCTTCCTATAAAAACGGGGGCGTTGCCGCCCCCATCGGGATATACTGCGCGGGGCGCGGGCGCCCTGTGCGCCCTACAGACCGATCGCGACCTTGGTCGCCACGGCGATTTGGTAGAGGATCTGGGAAATGCCCTTGCCGAGCTCAAGATTCTTGGTGTCGACGCGCGGCATGACAAGGATGCGGTCCCCGGGATGGATGCCCATCTCCTGTGCCAGCCCCACTTCGCCATTCATCCTAGCCACGAGGATGTTCTTCTTGTCGGCGCGGTCGGTCAGCCCGCCCGCGCCCTTGATGTAGTCATCCGTCGACATGCCCTTGTCGAAAGTGACGGCCTTGGGCAGCATGACCTCGCCGGAGACCTGGACGACATCGCTCTTTTGCGGGATGACGACCACGTCGCCGTCCTCCAGCAGGAGGTCGTTCACCTTGCCGTTGCGGCAGACGACGACGACGCCGTCCGGAGTGAGCGATGCTGCGCGGTGCACGAAATCCTGGACGAGCTCGGCCTCGCGCACGCGTATCTGCGCCTCCTCCGCCGTGGATGACGTCGCCGTGAGCGTCGATTGCTCGAGCCTGTGCAGCGCATCGGAAAGGATGGCCTTCTGCTGCTCGGCGACGCTGTGCCTGCGCACGTAGACCGAACCGGTAGCGGCTATGGCGGGATCGACTTGCACATAGGCCAGCAGCGAACGCAGCGACGTGCTGTTCTTCACGGGGAAGCGGGATTCTCCCTGTATGGCGCCGGTGACCGCCGTCATGATGGTGCGGCCCCTCGCATCGGCGACGAACTCCACACTGTCGCCGTCGAACAGGCGCATCTGCGTAAAGGCCGAGAGCGGCACATACTGATGGAAAGACTTTCCTCCGCGCATCCCTGAAACGCTCACATGCGTCGCATGCGAAAGCGGCCGTCCGTATTTGATGAGCTGCGCTCCTGAGGCGGTGCCGCTGAATTCATACCGGGCTTCCTGGCGGATCATGCCGAAGGCCGCAACGCTCGGACCGCGCTCGCCCACGAGGATCACGTCGCCGTCCTTCAGGCGGATGGAGGGCATGTTGCCATTGAGCGCGAAATCGTAAAGGTCGAGCGAAGCGACCAGGCTGCCCCTGCGCTTGACCTGCACCTTGCGGAACGAGCCGCGGTTGGGCGTGATGCCGCCGGCCCTGTCAAGGAAAGACATGACGGAATCCATCGGACCGCCCGCATAGCGCCCGGGCTGGTTCACGAACCCTGTGACATAGACGGCAACGGGCTGCGAACTGAGCAGGTTGACATAGATGTTCACGTTGCTGGTGAACACCGAGGCAAGCCTGCCGGCCACTGCACTCTGGAGGGAGGCCTGGCGCAGGCCGGCCACCTGCACGGGGCCTATCTCCGGCAGGAAAACATTGCCCTGCTGGTCCACCGAAAGGACATCATCATACGTTTTTGCGCCCCAGACGCGGACGGCGATGCGGTCTCCGGGCATGATGATGTAATCGCCTGTCATCCCGTCGCTGTAGGTGCCGGCAAAATTCCCGTGGAACAGGTTGGCGCCAAAGGGCGCCAGCACCATGGACGCCATGGGCTGCATGGGATTCTGCGCCCAGGCCGGCGGCGCATCGAGCACCGTTGGCTGCATGGAGCGTTCCATGTAGGCCGGTTCCATGGATGCCGGCGGCTGCATCGGGTAACTTCCGGGAACGCTCCTGGGAATCACGTTCATCTTGCGCAGCGCCGTTTGCGGCATCCTGCCTCCATTGAGAGGGACACCGGTGGACATGGCAGCTCCCACGGCGCCGCCGCCCTGCGAATACTCCCCATAGGAGGAAGATTGTGCGCCTGCTCTCTGCTGAGAAGGATCCGGCTGTTGAGGGTACTGCTGGGAACTCCCATAATATGACCCGGTCTGGTACTGTGTCCCATACGTGCCTTGATTTTGCTGAGGATACTGGTCCACCGCCATCGCGAAAGGAGGGCAGATCAGCGCCGCGAGCAACACACTGTGAAAGACGGTCTGCTTCATGCTAAAACCCCGCATGTTCCCTGACTGCTGCCCATACCAGCGACAATATGCTGAAGAGTATGAGCGTTCCCACAAAAATGAACAACGTAAAAAGATACGGACGCGGATAGAGCGATTCGTCCGGGAGCGTCGGCTGCTGGAACGCCACGATATACCTGGACTTGGAGATCTGCTGGATGCGCGACTGCTCCAGCGATGCCATGGCAGAGACCAGCTGGCGCTGGGCGAAATCCGCTTCCAGGGCGAGGTCCTCGTAGTCGGCGACCAGGGCGTTCAGGTTTTCCTGGTTCGTGCTGAGACCGGCAACGCGCGTTTTTTCTTCTGCGAGCTGCTTTTCCACGGCTGCGAGGCTCTGCTTGAGGGACTGGATCTGCGGCGCGTCCTCCCGCATGATGGCCCTGGCCGTAGAAAGCTGGGTGCGCAGCGAGGTCGCCTCAGACTCCAGCCTGGCAACGATCGACTGCAGCCCGGCGGCCGTTGCCTTGGGGTCGATGAGGTTGTGCTTGTCGCGGAACTCGCGCATGGCGCCCTGCGCAGCGCGCACGCGGTCTTCGGCGCGCTTCACTTCCTCACGGGCCAGCTTGACCGCATCTTCCTGGGCGCGGGCGTTCATCTCATTGACCAGGTTTTCGCTCCGCTTGATGATCGCCTGCGTGATCTTCTGCGCCATGGCAGGCGCGTAGGCCCGGACGTTGAGCGATATGATCCCCGTGTCCGTGCTCAGCTCCGGCTTCACCGCCCACTGCCAGTAGCTCGTCAGCTCGTCCTGGGTGGGCTTGTTCCAAAGCCGCGATATAACGTCCAAACCCGGATCGCTGTAATGCCTGCCTATGCCGAGCTCCCGGTCGATGTCCTCGGCGATGTCCAG
>JAEEGH010019405.1_pt1 | contig 14264 bp, 14 predicted proteins | sample 9134181 | NCBI WGS metagenome assembly JAEEGH01 (sample SAMN16246544, study PRJNA631951) | gut metagenome | biome: gut microbiome; feature: rumen; material: DP-attached | host: Bos | place: Iran: Karaj | collected 2018-10 | reverse complement strand
TTTGTGGTGAAGAAAGACATCCCGAACAACAGCGTCTACGTGTCGCAGGGCTACGACCCCGTGGCGCAATACACCAACATTGTCCCCTTGGGCGACCTGCAACCCATGAATCCCGCCCTGCAGTTCGTCGACGGACAGCACGTGCGTTTCAAGATCCGTCATCAGCCAGAGTTTACTTACGGCACGATCCGGCTGACGGAGCGCGGTGCCGACATCGTCTCCGACGTGGCCATCTCGGGCGTGGCACCTGGACAGTTTGGGGTTATGTACCATGAGACAGAACCGTATGTCATCGGCAGCGGCGTAATCATCGAGAACAATGAATACAATAGCTGACCGCATATTATACGAAGACAACCACCTAATCGTCGTCAACAAGCTTCCCTCGGAGATCGTACAGGGCGACAAGACGGGTGATGTGTGCCTCCTCGACGATGTCAAAGAATATATCAAGGAGAAATACGACAAGCCAGGCAACGTGTTCGCTGGCCTCGTGCACCGTATCGACCGCCCCGTGAGTGGCGCCGTGGTGTTCGCCAAGACGAGCAAGGCGCTGTCGCGCATGACGGTGAAGGTGAAAGACCGCGACTTCCGCAAGACCTACCTGGCTCTCGTTAAGAACCACCCGCCCAAGCAGGCCGACGTGCTGGAGGACTATATCGTCAAGAATGAGAAGATGAACAAGTCGTTCATCGTGCCCGAAGGCACCAAAGAGGCCAAACTGGCCCGTTTGAGTTACCGTGTGGTTGGGAAGTCAGACACTTTCTATCTTCTCGAGGTAGAGTTGTTTACCGGGAGACATCACCAGATCCGTTGCCAACTGGCGCACATCGGCTGTCCCATCCGTGGCGACTTGAAATACGGCTATCCGCGCAGCAACCCTGATGCCTCCATCAGCCTGCATGCCTGGCGCATCGCCTTCGAACATCCTGTCTTGAAAACACAAATAGAGATAACGGCGCCCTTGCCCGAAGTGGCGCCGTGGACGGCATTTCAGCAGTTCTCGGATTAGGCGTTATCCTCTACTGAATCCGTGGCTTCGGGAGCTTCTGAAGCCTCAAGGGTCTCAGTAGCCTCAGTAACTTTCGGGGTCTCGGTCGTGGTAGTCTCGACGACTTCCACTTTGACTTCCTTGTCGGCGCGACGGATGGCAAAGGCAAACATCATCATGATGATGCCAAACACCAAGGCGATGACACCCGACAAAATGATAAACCATTTTACGAAACCGAAGGGGTGCGCTATCAGGAGTACACCGAAAACAATGCTCAAGATAGCGCTGACAATGTAAAAACCTTTGTTCCAAAGGTTCTTGGTTCGCGCCATTACAAGCAACATGAAAGCACCTATCATGGCCGACCAGATGCCGATGAGGATGACCAACAAGGCCAAGGCTTGGTTGGAATAGATGGCGGAAAGCACACCTACCACGATGAGTGCCACCGCTTCGAGAAGTATCAAGCCCCACGGCAGCTTCTTCGTCATACGCACGATGGCAGCAGCGAGAAATATGCCACCCGTAGCGGCGATGCAGATACCAGAGATACACATGATCTTTTGCAGGATTTCGACAAACGTATCCGCAAACATGATGGCCAATATGCCATAACCGATGGCTACGATGCCGCTCACGAGGAACGCAATCCAGCTCGAATTTGCTTTTTTGACTTCCATAGCTTTTTATGTTTAAGTTGATTAATCTATGAGCTTTAAGACTCCCTCTATGATAATGAAATAGGCTCCGCACAACATCAACAGCACACCTGCCACCCTGTTCATCAGCACCGTACGTTTCGCGTTGAAAAACTTCTTCAGACGCGCCGCACCCCAAGCCTTCAGCAATTCGACGGTCAGCGTGGTGCCCAAGATGACAGCGAAGAACACCAAGGTGCTGATCTTGCTGCCGCCCATGTTACCTGCCACAATGGCCACCGATGAGAACCAAAAGATCCACACGAAAGGATTCAGGATATTGAGTGCGAAGCCTTTGCCGAAGAACACATACCAAGCGGGCTTGACATCGTTTTTGACGATGACGGCCTTCTCTTCCTCGTCGTTGCTGTCGAGGGTCTTCTCTTTCTTGTCGTTTTTCACCACAAACGACTTGTCGTCTTGGCTGACGGTGTCCAAGGTTCGCACTTTCTTTCGGAAGGTGAAGATGCCAAACAGCACCAAGATGATTCCCGCGCCGATACAGAACAGGGCTGGGTCGATCTTTGAGTCCTCCATCTTCACCTGCACCGAGGTCAAGATGCAGAGCGAGATGATCATGGCGTCGTTGAGGATGACACCCAAGGCGAACCATGCCGCCGACCTAAACCCACGATGGAGGCTGGTCTGCACCAAGGTGATGAAGGCCGGACCCATGTTGACGACCACCGACAGGAACACGCCTATCAGGATGGCCCACATCAAGGATAACCCCAGCCTATCCCCTGACAAATTTCCAAACAAATTAAAACCAGTGTTACCCATTGCGTTCGACTTATGATTTCAAACTGTTGACATAATCAAACCACATCTCCATGCGCTTGCCTTTCATCACGCGCGGGAACTTGGTGGCGCCGCCCCATTTGCCAATCTTCTGCTCCATGAACTCATAGAAGCACTTGGTGGGCAGCACATCGATGAAGAGCTCCTTGATGGCCTCGGTACGTTCAACAGCATAGTCGTCGTTGAGCTTGCAGAGGTTCTCGTCGATCTTCTTGATGGCCAGCTCTTTATCGATGGGCTCGTCGCAGCCCAGGAACCAATGGTGGGCATACATCGTGTCGTGACGGATGCCTGCCACGGTAAACTCGGTAATGGTGACGCCCAACTCCTCGGCCATCATGTCGACGGCACGGGTCATATTGTCTTGCGAGAGGTGTTCGCCCGTGATGCTCAGGAACTGTTTGGTGCGGCCCGTGATGACGATTTCGCAGTTCTCCTTGTTGAGGAACTTGATGGTGTCGCCGATGAGGTAGCGCCACGTGCCGGCACATGTCGAGAGCAGGAGCGCATAGTCCTTGTCGGCTTCCACTTCTGAAAGCAATAAGGTCTTGGGGTTGGCAACGATGGTGCCGTCTTCGTCGAAGTTCTCCTCGTTGAACGGCACAAACTCGAAATAGATGCCGTTGTCGACCAGCAGCTGCATCACGCGGCGTTTCAAGTCGACTTGATAGGCGATGTAACCCTCCGAGGCCAAGTAGCTTTCGACAAACAGCACCTCTTTGCCGAAGATGCGCTCGAAGCTCTTCTCATAGGGCGCGAAGGCCACGCCGCTGTGCACATAGATCATCAGGTTGGGCCAGAGGTCGTGGATGGTCTTGAGGTGGTATTCCTTGATGATGCGTTCGAGCAGGATCTGCACCCAGGCAGGCACGCCCACGATGACACCGATGTCCCACTTGGGGGCCTCTTTCACCATGAGGTCCATCTTCTCTGCCCAGTCCTTCACCTTCGAGATCTTCTGTCCGGGCTTGTAGAACGACTCGAACCACGACGGTATCTTGCCTGCCGAGATGCCCGACAGGTCGCCGGCATAGTAGCCGAATTCCTTGTTGTACTGCAGGTCGGTGCTGCCGCCAATCATCAGGATGCCGCGGTTGTAGAAGCCCACGGGGAAGTCGTAGCGCGTGGCCGACACCAGCTGGCGTATGCCCGCACGGGTGATCTTGTTGTTGATGCCCCTGGTGATGGGGATGTATTTGCTGGCGGCTTCCGAGGTGCCCGAGCTGAGGGCGAAATACTTAATCTTGCCCGGCCAAGCGATGTTGCGCTTGCCTTGCAGGTTGAGGTACCACCACTCGTCGTGCATCTTATTGTAGTCGAATACAGGCACACGGCTGCGGAAGGCCTCCATGATGTCCTTCGACAGAAGGATCTCGTCAAAATGATAGAACTTGCCGAACTCCGTAAACTGAGCCTTCGTCAGCAGTTTCCGCAACTCACGCCTTTGGGCACGGATGGGGTTGGTATGGTTCTGACGAATCTCGACGGGTATATTTTTGATCTCTGCGACCGCCTTGACAAAGGCGCCTACAACGGGTATTGCCATAGTTTTCTCTCTTGAATCAGGGTGCAAAGTTACAGTTTTTCATCAAATAATCCCCATATTTGGAAATAAACCCTACTTTTGCATAACAATTCAAACTGCATTTCTCATGAAAACAAAACTGTGGCTGTTTTTCATGTGCTGTAGCCTGATGGTCCACGCACAAAATATCGAGGTAACAGGTTTGCAATCAGGCGTTTGGGATGCCGACACCGTTTTTGTCACGGGCGATGTCATGGTACAGGACTCGTTGCGCATCACGGCCGGCACCACGGTGCTCTTCACCGATTACTATAGCATCGGCGTCGAGAAAAACGCCACGCTGACCGCCCTCGGCACTGTTTCCGACTCCATCCTCTTCACCGTGGCCGACACCACGGGGTTCCACATCTTCAACACGGGACGCGGAGGCTGGAACGGCATCAGGCTCAACAAGGCCGGACATTCCGTTTTCGACTACTGCCGCTTCCAATACGGCAAAGCAGCCCTGGATGACGACCAAGACGGAGGCGCCCTGCGCATCACAGAATGTGAGGCGGTGGAAGTGGGTCACAGCACGCTGTTTTGCAACTTCTCGCGCGAGCACGGCGGCGCCCTCAACGCCATCGACTCGAAGGTGACGATGCACGATTGTAAGGTAAATAACAACCTGACATATAGCGAGATAGACACCATCTACTTCATGTATGGCGGTGGCCTGCGTTTCCTGAAATGCGAGGTCGACATCACCGCCACCGACTTCCGCTATAACATCGGAGAGAGCGCCATCGGTGGCGCGTTGAGCCTCGACAGCTGCGCGGTCCACATCGACCGCTGCAAGTTTGAGTACAACTTCGGCATCAACGGCGGAGGGCTTTACCTCATCCGCAGCAACGATTGGGACTGCAGCATCACTAACTCGCTCTTCGCCAATAACATCTCGGGGCATTTCGGTGGTGGTTTGGCCATCAGCGACTCGTCGCCCTTGGTTGCCAACCTCACCGTGGTTGGCAACCTCTCCTATGGCGTCAACTGTGGCGGCATCTTCTTCTATCAACAGAGTTCACCAGTATTATGGAACTGCATCGTCTACGGCAACGACAACGATATCCCGATTGAGGAACCCGTGCAGATGTGGGTCTGGACCTACGAAGACTACGCCCCCGAGTTCCACAACTGCTTGGTTCAATACGGATTGGAAAATATTTCGGGCAACGAATACATCCAAGTCTATGAGAACTGCATTGATGAAGACCCGCTCTTTGCCGACCCCGATAACGAAGACTATCACCTCGGCGCAGAGAGTCCTTGCATCGATGCCGGCGCGCCTGCGACGCCCGAGACCATCCTCACTGGTCTCGACTTGGATGGCAACCCTCGCGTCAGCGGCGACCGTATTGACGTTGGTGCTTATGAATACGACCTTACTGGGATCCACGAAGCCGCCCAAACCGAACAACTCATCCACGTTGTAGGCAATCCGATAACAGCTTCGAGTTATGCCGAAATAGAATGCGAAAACAATTGCTTTATGTCTGCTAAAATCTATATGTTGGACGGTAAACTTATAGAAAACAGATATTTAGGAAATGCACAGGTGGGACTGAGCCGCATCGAACTAGGCGAACTGTTCCAGCCACTCTCCAGCGGCACCTATCTGCTCGTCGTTCAAGCTGGAGAAAAGACGTTTACAGCAAAGGTGGTCAGACCATAATGGCTTCCTCATAAAACGAGCGCCGTTGCTCCTCGCTAATCTTTATTTTACGATAACGCCCAGTTTCAAGGTCACAGTCGAATAGCGTTTGTATCTGCGAAAGGAAGAGCCGAGAATAGAAGCGGGTTTGGAACGCCTGCTTCTCTTGCATGAAGGCAATGGTCTGCTTGATTTGGTCGAGGTCCATGTCCTCCTTGGTGAAGACGAAGAGGTCGAATTCGTGGAAATCGCCATAGAAGCCGTTGTTCACCTTGTCCATCTTGATCTCGAGGATGCGCTTCATGGGCAAGGCCAACGACCAGTATTCATATTCGTTGCGACCGATGAGGCTGCCGTCGCCCAAGCCGTAGGCATAGCCACTTTGGTTGATGTGGAGCAGGTCGTCGGCATTCACCTCCTTGATCGACTCGCCCGCCATCTCGTTGACCAAGGCGTTGGCCACGTTTTTGTTCTCGCGGATGGCACGCGTCACCTCGATGCCGATGCTTTGCCCCTCATCCTGCAGGTCGGGCCTGTCACGGTTGACCAGATGGGCATAATGCTCACCTAACAGCGTGGCCAACGAGACCATGGCATAACGCTCAAAGAAACAAGTATCGAATTTCGGGTCAAGCATCGTTATTCAGGTTATTTCGTCAGCAAAAGTTTCTTAATTAAACCGTTATCTCCTTTGATGAAATAGATTCCTTCAGTCAGGTTGCTGATATCCATCTGATGGGTTCCAGGCTCCAATGCAAACTTGGCCACACAACGCCCTTGCACATCCATCACCTCGACGGCTGTGGCTTCTTCCGTCGCTATGGTGAAACGGCCCGATGTCGGGTTAGGCCATAACTTCAATGTGCTTTGCACCGGCTCTGCGACACCCACTCCGCCACCTTTTTCAGTGAAGAACCTGTGTATCTCGGTCAGATAGCCGATGTCGTATTGGTCAGCACTGTGATACCAAGTGTGGTTGCCGCCAATGACTTTGATATGCTGTAGTTCAGCCTCACCCTCATAGGTATAGCGCACGAAGCGCAGACCGTCGTTCTTGAGATCGGGGAAAGTGTCGATGACTGGCTCAGCGACACATCCATTGGCGCTTTTCCAATAATCGAGAATCGCATCGACTCCGAGACCAAGGTTGCCAAAATACTGCGAGGTGCCACTATATCCTACCACAGGGTCGGCAGTGCCATGAATGTCAAGCATCCGTACTGGCGCAACTGCTGTGTGGTTAGCCATGGAATGGGTAATCAGTCCGCTGACAGGTGCACAAGCCGTGATGCGGTCGCCGTGTTCGATGGCCATACGGTGCGTCATGAAACCACCCATCGAAAAGCCTGTGAAGAAGACGCTATCGAGATTGAGGTGATAAGGCTCGGCCAGTGAATCAAGAAGCGCCATCAAGAAACCGGAGTCGTCGGTGTTACTGGCATTCAAGCCTGCGTTCCACATGGTTCCAGAACCTTCGTCAAGGGCTTGAGGGATAACTATGGTCCATTCAAATTCATCAGCAACTTGCTGGAAATGGAACTCATTGTCGACATGAGTGATGTTGTCCGTCCATCCATGTAAGAAATACAATACCGGCATCGTGGTCTTTCCAGTTTGCTGAGGCGATCTCACCAAATACTGTCGTTGAACGCCCTGCCATTCAAAAGTCTGAATCTGTGAGAACAACGGGCTGCATAGTGCCAATAAGGCAAACAACACACTGATTGTAAGTAGCTTTCTTGATTTCATATTACCTTATTTTTGGCAAAGATACACATTTATTTCTATCTACAAAGCTCCAGTCGCATTACCCGCGTCGGTTTTGTCGTACCTGTCAGTTTCTCGTCTATGCAAGTCTCGCCAGTGGGCACGAAGCCGCATTTCTCCATCACACGTCCCGAGGCGGGGTTGTCGAAATAATGGCTACTGATCAAGGATTTGATGTCCGTTGTTTGACGGATATGCTCAAGCATCAACTCAAGCGCTTCCGTGCAAATACCATGGTTCCAGTAGGGTTTGCCTACCCAATACCCCACCAATGGCTCTCCTTCGCGTGCCGGGAGCTCGCTTTCGGGCGCGGGCAGATAGCCTATCGCACCGATGGCCTCTCCCGAAGCTTTGAGCTCGATGGCCCAGTTGGTGTCGTTATTAAAAACGGTTCGGATCACCTCCAGGCTCTCCCCCACGCTCTTATGAGGCGGCCAGCCTGCTCGGGTTCCGACCTCAGGGTCGGAGGCATATTTGAAAAGGGCCTCGGCATCATCGTCACGCCAAGGACGGAGTTGGATTCTTTCGGTTTCCATTGGGGTTTATGAATTATGAAAAACTTTGTTATTTCAGTTACTATTGAGGAGGTTGGTTTTGTTTTGATTCTTCTTTCAATTCGTCCAGACGTTTCCTGAAACTGATGGTTTCCTTATGATACACGCCTTTTTCGTTTAGTACAATGATGTACGCCTCTTCATAACATTCTATGGCAGCTGGGTAGTTAGAAAAGTGCGCATACATTTCTCCGGCATATTCACAACATGTGGCCAAAGCGATACTACGTTTCCCAGAATACATATGATGAATGCCATAAGCCTCTCTGAAGGATTCAATCGCTTGTGTGGAATCATTCTGGCAGGTATAATACCGACCATAAGCCAAATGACTTTGCGCCATGGTGCGTATTTTCTCCGCTTCGTTTTGATAATCAGCTTCATCTCTGATTTTAAAGGCGATTTTAAGATGTTTTTCCGCTTCTTCCGGATGGCCAAACTTACAATACAACAATCCAAGGTTGTCATGGATAATTGCCTTTAGTTGAGGGTCCGTCAATTCGGAAAGTGCTAAATCATAACATTTCAAGGCGCTATCCTCATCGTTTTTTAAAGCATAGATTTCGCTCTTTTTATTGTAGTATCTGAGCGTGGTAGTGGGGTCTTTCCACACATTATGAACGGGCACCGAGTCACAACAGGCAAGTGCTTGGTCATATTGGCCTTGATGTTCATAAACTTCGGCCAACCGCTCAAAGACTGAGGTGCGCAAATAATAATCACTATAGTTAAAAAACCGTTGGCTTATTATCTTACGAAAACACTCGGCTGCCTGATCATATTTATCATTGACATCATAGAGTTCACCAAGACTATAGTAGATTCTCTCTAATTTAAAGAAATCGGCTTGTTCTTCGCACAACGAAATCGATTTGTCAAAGCAGGTTTGGGCCTGAATGGTATCTCCTTCATAAAAATACACGCAACCCATGCGATAATAGACATCCGACATGAAGAATGACGTCTCTTCATTCTGCTCCGTATAGATTTTCAATGCTGTATTAAAACAATTCAAAGCTTGCCGGTTGTTGCCGCAGTCGTAATGACTAATACCGAGATCGTAATAACAATTGACCTTGTCTTGTAAAGGATCATCGGCCCACACCCAACCAGATTCGTTATCTTCTTCTGAAAGATCGTCTTGTATCTGTGTCAGCACATCATTTGCGGTGCTCATCATTTCGGGCGCCGTTCCATATTTGCTTTCGTGGGCCTGGTACAATTTAATTGCATGGTTGGCCTCATCTTCCGCCAACGCATAGTATCCTTTTGCAATGCTAACATTGTCTGAATTTCTGTTGCCCTGGGCCAATTCCAGCAATGTCCGACCCATTTTCAGATGGACATCTGCCACCTTCAAATGATTTGGGCCGTATGCTTTTTCATAAATGGAAAGAGCGTTGTGGTAGGCGTCAAGAGCACACGGACAATCACGCCACCATCGAGCCAACACCGACTGAGATTGCCGGTAATACAAATCTCCGATGCTACAGTAGCTGTCTGCGGTTCGAAGGCTCTCCTCTCCATAATACTTCTTGCAAATGTCAAGCGCCGGTAGTAGATAGTATATCATTGCCCTATCATAATACTGGTTACGAATCAATGTAAGAAACGCAAGATTCTCATAATACTGGGCTAGTTCTGGTATGGTATCGCCAGGCAGGTTTTCTACAATTTTTATGGCTTTATAAATTAAAGAAGGGTCTTTCAACAAACCAAGGTTATTATACGATTCAGCTGTCAAAGGATGATTCTCTCCTAAAAGTTCTAGCCTAATAGACAACGCTTCTTCACAGTATTCTATCGCTTTCAACGACTGACGCTGAACATAATATATCTCGCCGATTCTTGTATAATCTTCCGCCAGGTCTAGTTTTGCGCCTTCACCCATTGCAAGATGCGTATCGATATTCCTCTGGTAGTATTTCTTTGCTCCTTCGTAGTCATTCAAATAATGGAACAGGAAATCTCCCGCATCGCTTTGCCAATTCACACAAGCCGGGTCAAGGTCGGCCCTTAACTCAATATAATAGGCAGCAGAATCGTGTTGATTACTCATTTGATGAATGGTGAACTTGTGAAAGCAATCCTCCGCCAATTCGTTGCGTTCTTTCGACTCCATCGCCTCGCTGAGTTCCAACTTCTGATGCATGGCGGCATTGGCATTGCTGAGTTGCTCCAACTCTTTAACGCGTTTCCCTATGTTACCTTTCGTCTCCAGCAACGAATCGGCTTCGGTCAAACGCCCGTTGAGGATACAATCGCTGATTTTTCGGTTGAAGTCATCGACAGAATCGAAATCGATTCTGACATAGCGGTCGGCCATGTCTTTAACAATTTTCTCATTGTTGTTGTAATCGTTGTCTATTTTGTTCAGAAGCTCACGGTATTGTTCTTCCGTTATCTTCTTCTGTTCCAGTTGTTTTTCCAACTCAGCCACGCGCTTCTCCAAATCTGAATAGAGCTTGTCGCGTACGCTTTTCTCAATGGCTCTACGATATGCATTTTGCTCCGCTTGATCCGCCATCAAGATAACCAAAGGGTTGACCGAATAGGTATATTGATGAGACAAAATATCAGGATCCGTCAATACAAAACCTTTTTTCTGCACCCGTTGAAGCATATAGGTCTTGTCTGGCATGGGGAAAGAAAAAGTGCCGTCCTCGCCGCTGATAATGGCGTTGCTCTGTTTAACCTGAATGGTGACCCCTGAAACGACTTTCCCCGGGACAACTTCTCCATTGGCAAGCCGTCCTAAAGTCTTGACATAGCCATGTTGTATTTGGGAATAACCCAACATGCCGACACACAAGAGGAGGCTTAAGCAAATTATTCTTTTTGTACTCATTTTTTTTGGATTTGGAATATACTATTTAAGCTTCTTGATTGGCTATGGCTGCATAAACATCTTCAGGAATCATCGGCGAGCCTATCTCAGCAAGCAAATCGGCATCAATCGTTCCGCTTTCGGCAAATTGCTGTCCAGCCTTCTTTACTAATTCTAGTCTTGGTTTGGTCACCACTGCGGCTTCCGGTGCATTGAACATCGGGCTTTCGGGAACGGTGATAATGGTGTGGTTGTTGGGGAAACACAGCTTGAACTGCGCCACGGCCGGCTCGAAGTTGTGCTTGCTGTTGGGGAAGCCGCAGCCGCAAATCATCACATATCTCAAGCGAGAAAAATCTGCTTGGCAGATATGCTCATACCTATCACCGACTTTGCGCATAGCCATACTCGATAGCGGCATGGTGCGGTCGAGGAGTGTCTTCATAGGCGCGGGCATGCCATAGCAATACAGTGGATAATTGAACAACAGGACATCGCTGTCAAGGATTTCGTCTAAAATAGGACGCATATCATCGTCATGGATACAAGTGCCGCCATTGCGCTTGCAGGCGAAGCAACCCCTGCAGTATTCGATATGCTTGTCAATGACATGAATCAATTGTATCTCCTGTTCCGAAACCTCTTTCATGCCTTCCAAAAAAGCACGGGTGATGTGCATAGTGTCGCTCTTTTCACCTTTGGGACTACCATTAAAAACAAGGATTTTCATTGATTAGGATTTAAATTATTCCGCAAAAATACAGCAATTTCATGGTTTCTCCAACCCTGTTCTGATGAAATGCCCTTCCTGAACGGCAGAGAAGGTCGCAATAGCGGCAATCACAATCATCGGAACGATCGATTCCATAAACACAGTCAACGGAACTCCGACGAAAAGCAACACTCCCGTCACTTTATTGGCAACGGTGTGAGGAAAAACACATTTCTTGCACATCACCAAGGCACAGATTTGGTTGATGACCTTGATGGCGACAATCGCTCCACCCCAGATCCACAACCATTTTGGAAATGCCAATACGGGTATCAACTTGTAGCAACAACAAGCCACAAAAACCAAGTCTGCCAAACTATCCAACAAGGCTCCTGTTTTGCTTTCGCATCTAAGCTTTCGGGCAAGAAAACCGTCTAACATATCGCTGATGCCACAAGCAAAATAGACGAACCAAAAGACAGCACTCCCGACATCGAAAAACAGAAGGCTAATGGCTCCTAAAAACCGAAGTGCCGTTATAGTGTTTGGCAGATATTTCGTCAGAGTTTTACTCAATCACAAAACTCCTCGGATAGAAATCGCTGTAAAAGCGGCCATCTGTGGCGGTAAATTTCAGAACGCAGTAATTAGGGTCGGTGACACCGCCGGGATAGTATTGCTCGTCGCCGTCGCGCCATATCATCTCCTTACTTTTGGCATCGGTTAGCACCTCCATCGTGCCGCGCAGCATCATGCCTTTGAAGCCTTCGTTGTCGCTAAAGTAGATGCAGGCCTTGGGGTTAGCCTTGTAGTGGGCCACCCGAAGCGAGAAGGTGTTGGTGGTGAAGTAAAACACCTTGATGCCTTCCCTGACGCGCGGCGAAAGCATCGCCTTGGTGCAAGGGAAGCCTTCTTCGTCGACCGAAGAGATGTAAGTAATTGGCAAGGTGTCGGCCATCTGGGCGATGAGGTCTTTGACACCCGCCAAGGCAGGGTTTTCTGGAACGGCTTCATTGATGGTCATCTCTTTGCGCCAGCGTTTCAGATGTGGGAAGTACATCTTCATCTGGCCGATGTATTCTTCCTTCGTGATGGGTTTGGGCAAGCCTTTGTTGACCTCGTTCACAAACTGGGCGCAATGCTCAATCATTTCGTCCATCGTGCAGTCTTGCAGGAACTTACCATCTCTGTAGCAATATATGCAATAATCCTCGTTTTTGCTGCCGTCGGCATTGGTGCCGAGCACTTCATTGGTGAGCGGCATTCCGCAGCTCTGACAAAACTTTTGTTCCATGGCTAAATAGTTTATATCTAAACGTCAGCAAAAATACAGTATTATCCGTTTCGAAATGAAAACCATATATGGATAATTCTATGGACTTTGCGACATTTTGTTCTCAAAACGCATTGGATTTGCATGTGATTTCCCTACTTTTGCAACGGATAATAACGGAACAGTTGTTTTATTATGGCAAGACCGACAAGCGTAACAAAAGATAAAATACTCGCTGCTGCAATTAACATTGTGAGAAAAGGCAGCACTTGCGCACTTACTGCCCGAAACCTTTCTTCGGCGTTGGATTGTGGCATCAATGCCATTTTCTCGAAATTTGGCTCTATGGAAGGTGTTTTGGAGGCCGTCCGCACCGAAGCCCACCGCTATTTCAAGGAGCGTGTAGGCGCAGGCTTTACCTTGAACCCACCTTTCAAAGGAATGGGATTAGCCTTCGTTTGGTTTGCGATAGACGAGCCTCAACTTTTCAAATTGGTGATGGACGACAAGGCTTCGGTAGCCTCTTTTGAGGATTACATCGACACCCAAGTGGGCTTCAAGCAGGAATCGATTGCCGCCATCAGCCAATCTTTCGGTTTGCAGGGGAAAGATGCCGAAATGCTTTATTACCAATTGATGCTTGTCGGCATTGGGCTGGCGCATACTTGCGTGGAAGGCGGTGCGGCACTCAGCATCCCGCAAGTTTCCGAAATCTTCGGCAAAAACGTTAGGGCATTCCTGATGGTCATTCGCGCCGGCAATGATGAGCGCGAATCGTTTATGCCTCATGAAGGCAAGGGACCCGAAGGCGACGTTGAATCCTATCTCTTAATCCATTCCCTTGCTGGCCAGAACCACCTGCTGCAAGAGCTTCACGCCGCGCCCCGTTATATTCAGGACAATGAATGGGTTGAAATGGAACGCGTGTTCCGAAACAGCTTCTCCCTCACGCCTGAATCGCTTAGGGAAGAGCATCCCAACCTCACCCGTGGCGATGTTCGTCTGATCATGCTTTCCCAGCTTCAGTTTTCTGTGACTGAGCAAGCCCTTCTTTTGGGCATTTCGCCTGCCTCAGTCACCAAGGCACGACAAAGGCTTAAGGCCAAGTGTCGCGCCCGTGGGGTCAATCCACATCATCATCGCGCCAGCCGCGGCACCGATTCCGAAGAACAAAGTTAGGTTTTTCTCAAGTGTTTTTTGAGTTTATCTTCCAACTTCTATTCTCATTTCGCAATCCGGTCCACCACCCATGATGGAATGACAAAGCGTTACGTTGAAGTTTTTGCCTTTCCACAGACTTTGCATCGAATACATCACGCTTTGGCGTGAACATTCACAAAGCAAAGGTGTTGTGACATACCCTTTTTTGCACAATTCACAAGTGCATTCCAAAAAGACAAGCCGATAGACACGACCTTTCTCG
>JAEEGH010019403.1_pt1 | contig 14265 bp, 12 predicted proteins | sample 9134181 | NCBI WGS metagenome assembly JAEEGH01 (sample SAMN16246544, study PRJNA631951) | gut metagenome | biome: gut microbiome; feature: rumen; material: DP-attached | host: Bos | place: Iran: Karaj | collected 2018-10 | reverse complement strand
ATTTATTCGGGACGGGCTTCCATTTCTTCTATCTTTTTAAGTACGTCTTCGGCTCCGGAAAAAAGAATCCCCGTTCCGCCGCGTTCTATCCAACTGTTGATATTAACAACATAATCATCAATAAGAACATCCCCGGGGCCTGTACAGAAATTCTTTTTCTCTTCCTTGTAGACTACATTTACAACAAGGTCCTCGGAAAGAAGTCTGTGAGCCCATCTTATCTTATCTTCCTTTGCATTCTGTACTCCTCGGTGAGGTTTTGGAATTCCCGTAAGTATCTGGCACTTATCTCCGTATTTGTTATAAAGGGTAAAAAACATATTAAGTGCTCCGGGCATAGGTTCCAGCTTATTGTAAAAATTGGGAACGCTTCTTACTCCCGCCCACATATCTTCATCTTCGCCGGGCGCCACATTGGCCTGGTCTATGGGTTCTTTGCCGCTGAGATCTCTTACGCCTTTGTCAAAATTCGCGAGGACTCCGTCCATATCAAAATATATCTTATTGATGGTCATGATCATTCTCCGTTTGATTTCAGTTACCTTTAGAATTTTACAACAAAAAAGCCATTATGAAAACAATAAATGGCAGCAAGGTCTAATACCCTGCTGCCACTTAAACAAAATGTGCAATCTATAGATTATTTACCAAGCTGCATATCGTTGTTACCTGAATCTGTGGTGAACATCTCAAGCATGTTGATAGGATCATCGTAGTCTGCAAGCCATCCTTCACGAGCTACGTCGAAGCTTCCGTTCTTACGGTCGTTAAGGAATGTCTGCCAATCTTCTACAGTGATTTCCATTGTGATACCGATTGCTGCGAAATCCTGCTGAATTGCCTGAGCAATTGCCTCATGTCCTGTACCTTCGTTTGTGAGGTAGTTGATATGAATTGGTGTGCTCTCTGAAAGCATGTTGTTGTCGTCGAACTCGAAACCTGCTTCCTTAAGAAGAGCTACAGCACCCTCGATATCAACATCTGTTGAATAATAACCTGTATTTACAGGATATGTGTAAGCGCTGTCATCAGTCTTGAATTCGCCACCGTTGCTGTCTGACATACCTGTAGGAATGAATGCGTTAGCTGCTTCCTGCTCTGTCTGTCCGATTGTATCGATGATGTACTGACGATCGATGAGGAGTGCAAGCGCACGACGCATCTTACAAGCTTCGTCAACTGTCTTGCCTTCAAACATTGAAGAATTTACATTGAATCCTACGTAGTATGTTCCAAGGTTAGGAATTACGTGGAACTCAGGTGTATCCTTAAGGTTACCGATCTCATCGTTGGGAACTGTATCTGCGTAGTCAATGTCGCCTGACTGGAATGCAGAGTAGATTGATGTATCTTCAGCTGAAAGCATGAAGTGAAGCTCATCTACTGATACGTTCTCAGCATCATAGAAGTTAGGGTTCTTTACGTATACCATTGACTCATTGTGCTTCCATGTCTTAAGTGTGTAAGCACCGTTTGATACGAATCCTGCTTCCATAGCCCACTGTCCGGGATTAGCTCCTGTAGGATCAGCTGCTTCTACTGCTGCCTGAGGTACAGGCATGAATACAGGGAATGCAAGAAGACTCATGATGTAAGGACAAGGAGCAACAAGCTTGAACTCAACTGTATTGTCATCAAGAGCTGCTATAGCAAGCTCAGGAGCGGAACCGTCACCGTATCCCTCAAATACTGAGAAAAGGTATGAGTAGTCAGAAGCTGTGTTAGGATCTGCTGCTCTGTTCCAAGAGTAGATGATGTCGTTGGCGTTAAGTGTGTCACCGTTAGACCACTTAAGACCTTCCTTCATCTTAACTGTGTATGTAAGTCCGTCTTCAGATACTTCAGGCTCACCGTCAGCAAGAGCAGGAACGATTGATCCGTCAGCTGCGCTTGTGTAGAGACCTACGAAAGAGTTAGATGCAAGAGCTGCACCGTCTACTGAAGAGTTAAGAGCGGGATCAAGGTGATCGGGCTCTGAAGCAAGGTTGATGTTGAATACATCAAAAGGTGCTCCGTCCTTCTTAGCATACATGAAGTATTTTGTACCGAATACTGTAGCGTAGTCACCTTCAATACCTGTTCTCTCAAGGTAGAGATCGTTGTAGTAGTAGATAGGTAATACTGCGCCTGTTGCCATGAGCATTTCTTCTGCCTCATGCATCTTAGCTTCACGTGCTGCAGAATCTGTCTCTGTACGAATCTCAGAGATAAGGGCATCGTATGCTGCCCAATCAGGAGCTGCTGCATTGTTTGCTGATGCTGTGAACTCTACGTCAGGAGTCCAAACACCGGCAGGTAACTCTGAATCTGTTGCAGCTGCATCATCTGTTGCTGCATCAGCTGTTGCATCGGGTGTAGCTGTAGGAGCTACTGATGCATCGCCACAACCTGTAAGTAAGGCTGCAACCATTGAAACTGAAAGTAATACTGTTAACAGTCTCTTTTTCATAATATTTCCTCCCTTTCTTATGAAAAATCTATATAATACCGGCTAAGCCGGCATATGAAAACAGCCTAAAAAGCCGTAATCATTCATCTTATCTGTTAAAGCATGCTATCTGTTGAAGCATGCGACCATATGGTCACCGCCTCTGCTTGTAAGTTCAGGCATTGCCTGAGCACACTGTTCCGTAGCATATCTGCATCTTGTACGGAAAGGACATCCCGAAGGCATATGCATCGGTGAAGGAACATCTCCCTCAAGGATGATTCTCTGAGACTTTCTTGCTGTCTCAGGATCCGGAATAGGCACTGCCGAAAGCAGTGACAATGTATAAGGATGGATGGGATTGTTATTGAGTTCATCCGCATCCGCAATCTCAACCAATTTACCTAAGTACATAACCGCAATCCTGTTTGATATGTGGTGCACAACCAGAAGGTCATGTGCGATAAAGAGGTATGCGATTCCCAGTTTTTCCTGGATCTCTTCGAACATGTTGATAACCTGAGCCTGAATTGATACATCCAGAGCCGATACAGGTTCGTCACATATGATGAATCTTGGGTTAACCGCAAGTGCTCTTGCTATTCCGATTCTCTGTCTCTGTCCGCCTGAGAATTCGTGAGCATATCTGGTAGCATGCTCGGCATTGAGTCCTACGAGCTGCATAAGGTCCATAATCTTGTCATGACGATCACCCTTGCTGTCGTAGAGTTTGAATACATCCAGAGGCTCGCCTATGATATCTTCTACCGTCATTCTGGGGTCCAGTGAAGAATAAGGATCCTGGAATACCATCTGCATCTGCTTACGAAGCTGATGAATATTCTTCTCCGTTACCAGCTCACCGTCAAAACGGAATTCTCCTCCGGTAGGCTTGTAAAGATGTAAAAGAGTACGTCCTACAGTAGTCTTACCGCATCCTGACTCTCCTACAAGTCCCAGTGTCTCACCGGGCTTTATGTTAAAGGACACACCGTCCACGGCCTTAAGAGGAGTCGTCTTGAAGAATCCTGTCTTAACCGGGAAGTATTCCTTCAGGTCTTTGACCTCAACGAGGTATTCGCTCTTCTTAATATCTTCTGCCATTATGCGTTTACCTCACTTCCTGTCTTTTTTGCCGCAGCTGCATCCGCTGCATCCTTGGGTGTAACAATATCCACCTTCTCGCCTGCCTGCAGGGCTTCATAAGCTTCCTTCACATTGAGCCAGCAAGCTGCGTAATGTCCGTCGGGCATCTCCATCTCTTCCGGCTTATCCGTAAGACATATCTTAAGTGCGTTGTTACATCTTGGACAAAAAGCACAGCCCTTAGGCATTGCAAGCATATTGATAGGTGTTCCGCCTATGGGAATCAGCTTCTCGTTCATGTTGTCCACATTGGGAATTGATTTTAAAAGTCCCTTTGTGTACTCATGGCATGGACGATAGAAGATGTCGTCCGCTGTTCCTCTCTCGCATACACGTCCACCGTACATAACTATGATCTCATCACACATTGAAGCAATAACGCCCAGGTCATGTGTAACAAGGATTATGGCCATTCCAATCTTCTCCTGAAGTTCCTTCATAAGATCGAGGATCTGAGCCTGAATGGTAACATCAAGTGCTGTGGTAGGTTCATCCGCAATAAGGATGTCCGGTTCACAGGCAAGAGCCATTGCGATCATGACTCTCTGTCTCATACCGCCTGACAGTTCGAAAGGATACTGCTTGATACGTGATTCCGGCTCATTAACGCCTACCATTGTAAGCAACTCGATAGAACGTTCTCTTGCTGCTTTTTTGGTCTTATATTTTGTGTGAAGTCTGAGAGCTTCACTTAACTGCCATCCTATTGTGAAAGTAGGGTTGAGGGATGTCATGGGATCCTGGAAAATGATGGAACACTTCTCACCACGGAAGCTTGCCATCTGCTTCTTATCGTAATTTAAGATATTTTCTCCCTTATATAAGATCTCTCCGCCTACTACTCTACCTGTGTCGGCAAGAATCTGCATTACGGAATAAGCCGTTACCGACTTTCCGGAACCCGATTCACCAACCACACCTAATATCTTGCCCTTGGGCAGATTAAAAGACACACCGTTAACGGCCTGCACTTCACCCGAATCCGTAAAGAAGGATGTATGCAGATCTTTTACTCTGAGTATGGCCTCTTCTTCATTTTTTAATACTTTTTCTTCTACTGCTGCATCTGTGATTGACATTGTACGTATCCCTCCTTACTTCTTTAATTTAGGATCGAATGCGTCTCTCATCGCATCACCGATCAGGTTGAATGAAAGTACAATAAGTATAATAACCACAGCAGGGAAGACCAGCTTCCAAGGATATGACTGCATTCCCGAACGAGCCGCATTGGCAAGGGAACCGAGTGAAGGCATGGGAAGTGCAACACCCAGACCGATAAATGACAGATAAGACTCTGTAAATATGGCTGCAGGAATCTCCTGTGCCGTCATAATGATTATTACCGATAAACAGTTGGGAATTATGTGAGACCATACTATGTGAGCAGGGCTCGAACCAACTGATTTTGCCGCAAGAATATATTCATTCTCCTTGATGGTAAGAATCTCACCACGGACAATTCTTGCCATACCTACCCAATAGAGAAGGCCGAATACCAAGAACATGGATACCATGTTGGTTCCCAGCTCTCCTATGATAGGAACATTGGAGAAATCAACGGTTTGTTTGAAGACCACCGCCAATAGAATGATTATAAGTATATCCGGAAGAGAATAGATAATATCCACTATTCTCATCATTATCATATCCGTCCTACCGCCTGCGTAACCTGAGATAGCTCCGTACACAGTACCGATGATAAGGACCATAAGGGAAGCAAATATACCTACAAGAAGTGATACTCTCGCTCCGTATACCACACGGATGAAGTAATCTCTTCCCAGTTCATCTGTTCCCATAATATGAGGGAATACAGATACATTGTACTTCTCCATAAATGCCTGTTCTCTCTGAGAGAACTCAAAAGGAGCCAGATTGGTGGCTGCCTTATCTCTTACGCCTTCAACTGTGATGATCTCTTCATATGAATATGGAACAATCATCGGCGCAACTATCATTATAACGATAAGGATTGCCAGTATAATCATAGCCATTACCGCCAGGGGATTATGGAAAAGGCGTCTCATACCGTCTTTAAAGAATGTTGTGGACTCAGCCATTACATCCTGCTGTCTTTTTTCGTCATCCGTTGCCTTCTCGAACTTTGCGGGATCGATCTGAAGGCTGAAAGGATTTTTCTTTAGATTCTGCATATCCATCTTATTCTTACTCCTCCTAATCAATCCAACTTAATTCTGGGATCAACGAGCTTATATACGATATCCGAAAGCAGATTCATGGTAACCATGATAACCGCAAGGAAGATCGTAACTCCCATTATCATTGTGTAATCACGTTTTGTTATGGATTCAACGAACTGTGATCCGAGACCACCTATCGTAAATATGTTTTCTACTACAAGGGAACCTGTAAGAATAGCAGCAATAAGGGGACCCACATATGTAATGACGGGAATCATTGCGTTCCTGAGTGCATGGACAAAGATAACCTTGACCATGGATACACCTTTTGCCTTTGCGGTTCTGATATAGTCCTGACCCAGTGCATCAAGCATGGATGTCTTGGTCAGACGTGTGATATGTGCCATTGGCGACAAAGACAAAGCTATAACCGGAAGTACATAGCTGGGGTCTTCAATGCTCCATACGGGAACAATTGCCAACTGGATACAGAAAATCATTAAAAGAAATGATGCTGCCACGAAAGATGGCATAGCTGTAAACAATGTTACAAAGAATATGATAACCCTGTCGGGCCACTTGTTACGATTAAGAGCGGCGGTCGCTCCGAGAACGATTCCGAAGATAAGGGCAACAATAACTGCCATTCCGCCCAGTTTTGCGGATACCGCAAAACGTGTTCTTATCGTATCCGATATGTCTCGGCCTGTTGTAAGAGATACACCAAAATCTCCGTGGAAAATATTCTTCATATAATTAACGAACTGTACCGGAACAGGCTGATCCAGACCGTACCTTTCATTAAGTACCTGCATAACCGCTTCTGATTTTGCCTTCTCACTGTTGAATGGTCCTCCGGGAACCGCATTCATTGTAAAGAAGGTTATGAAACAGATTAAGAAGATTGTGATGATTGCGAGAAATACTCGCTTTACAACATACTTAAACAATTTTATGACCTCACTTTTATTTAATCCCATTCATATCCGATTGTGATTTATTGCTTTAATCGGATAAAGTGTTGCAACAAAAAACTGTAATGGTATACTGCACCATTACAGTTAAATTTTAAAACTTATTCGATTTAAAATCTGTATACCCCAAAGAAATAACAATTTTTAACGAATAGATTATAGCCCCATTATATGGGGATGTCAACAAAATTAAGCCTCTAAAACGCCCGCTTGGAAACTATTCCAGCAAGTCTTTCTGAGACATCAGTTTTATTCCCGCTTTGCGGAGTACTGCCACCGCTTCATCTTCTTCCTTTGCCTTGATGATCAGGTTGGCCGCACCCTTGCGATGAGCGGTAAAGGCATATGTATATTCCATGTTGATATTGTTATCGCCCAATGCTTTGAGTACCTTAGCAAGACTGCCGGGTTCATCATCCAGCTCTATTGCTATAACTTCCTTAACGGAAAAGATGAACTCTTCATCCTGAAGAGCCGCCGAAGCAGCTTCGTAATCGTCAACGATCAGTCTTACTATACCGAAATCCTGAGCTTCAGACAGTGTCATAGCTCTGAGATCTATTCCTTTATTCGATAAGGCTGCTATAATTGCTGCCAGTTTTCCCGAATCATTTTCCAAAAATATAGAAATCTGTTTTACCATACTTTTAATCCTCCCTATCTTACATCTCCTACAGCTTATCCTTACTGCTGATACAGGTTACGCTTGTCTATGATTCTTACCGCTTTGCCTTCGCTTCTTGCAATGGTCTTGGGACTCACAAGTTTTACCTTAACATATATGCCGAGCATTGCCTTAAGGCCTGCTACGAGTTCTGCCTCTCTGGCTGTGATATCACCTACGCTGTCGGAGAACATCTCAGGTGTCATCTCTACCTGTACTTCAATCTTATCGCTGTTGTTGACACGATCTACCACGATCAGGTAGTTGGCGGGATAACCCTGTTTGATGAGAACTGCTTCGATCTGTGAAGGGAATACATTAACACCCTTAACAATAAGCATGTCGTCGCTTCTTCCGAGAGGCTTTGTCATCTTCACATGTGTTCTTCCGCATGAACACTCCTTATGATTAAGAATACATATATCTCTTGTACGATATCTTATAAGAGGAAATGCCTCTTTGGTAATACATGTAAATACCAACTCACCCTTTTCTCCGTCGGGAAGCACTTCTCCTGTTACGGGATTGATTACTTCAGCTATGAAATGGTCCTCGTTAACATGCATTCCCGTCTGCTCGGAACACTCAAATGCCACGCCGGGTCCCGATATCTCTGTAAGTCCGTAGATATCATAAGCCTTGATGCCCAGCTTACTCTCCACATCTCTTCTCATTTCCTCAGTCCATGCTTCGGCACCGAATATTCCCGACTTAAGCTTTATCTGATCTCTGAGTCCTCTTTCATTGATAGTTTCACCAAGATAAGCGGCATAAGAAGGAGTACAACAGAGAATTGTTGATCCTAAGTCTGTCATGAACTGAATCTGACGATCCGTATTACCGGATGACATGGGAAGTGTTAACGATCCTATCTTGTGTGAACCGCCATGAAGTCCGGCACCTCCGGTGAAAAGACCGTAACCGTAACTTACATGAACCACGTCTTCATTTGTCGTTCCTGCTGCAGTAAGGGCTCTTGCACAACAATCCTCCCATATATCGAGATCGTGTTGGGTATAATATGCAACCACTCTTCTTCCCGTAGTTCCGCTTGTGGACTGAATACGAACACAGTCCTTCATAGGTCTGGCGCACAGGCCTGTAGGATAATTATCTCTAAGGTCGTCCTTACAAAGGAAAGGAAGCTTATGAAGATCGTCCACGGATTTTATATCATCCGGTGTAAGTCCGGCTTCTTCCATCTTCTTTCTGTAAAAAGGAACATTCTCCCATACGTTTTTAACCTGATTAACCAGTCTCTCGCTCTGCCATTCCCTGATCTGCTCTCTCGAGGCTGTCTCAATCTCCTTTTGATAATAGCGTTCCATCTCTGTCCTCCCTTTATGGTGTGTTCCCTTATCACGGCATATCTGTATCAACCCTAAGGTTAGATAATTCTACATATCAGGTTTTATTTTAACATCTATAATAGGAAAAGACCACTTTCTCCTTAAAGAAAATGGTCTTTTTCGTATTATCACATCTATTTTAACTTTCGCTCCCCTTATCAATTAAACGCGAAAGGATTAAGAATTAATCGCGGAATCCGATCTCGATATCGCCGCTGCCTGTGTGGAACTCAAGTCCCACATTTCCGCTTGATGAATTGCTGAGATTGCAGTCTCCGCTGCCTGTTGTATATGCTATCGAATAGTCTGATTCAGTTCCTTTGATAGATCCGGAAATATCACCGCTGCTTGTATTGAAATGTGCCTCTTTGGCAGGTTCCAGTCCGGCCAATGTTACCTCTCCCGAATTGGTATTGCTCTTAATTGAATCAACCTTTGTATCTTTAATAATCACCTCACCTGAAGCAGCTGTGCATTCCAGTTCTTTTACCTTAACATTACAGAAACCTGTTTCTCCGGAATTGGTTGTGGTCTTCAAATTGCTGCCGGATTCATAGTCTTCGACTGCAATATCACCACTTGCGCTGCTTATAACTCCTTCACCGGCCACCTGCATTCCTTTTGCAAATATCTCACCCGATAAAGTAGAAAGAGTAATATAATCTGATTTTACATCGCTTACATAGATATCACCCGATGATGCATTCAAAAGGAAGTTGCCTGCCTCTACGGATATTACGGATATATCTCCGCTTAATGTTCCAAGATTAATGTCGCCCTTGAAAGTCCTGGGTAAAAGAATCTCTGTATTGTCCTGCAATTCATTGGCACTGAAGCTGATACTTAAGAAATTCTTCTTATTAAAAGTCACCTTTCTTTCAAAAGACAATGTCTTTCCTGTCTCTTTAACCGTTACTTCTTCATAGTCCTTGTCTTCGTAATAGCTGATCTGAGGCTTGTCCACATCGGCAATCTTAACTATCACGTCACAGTCCTTGTCAATTGCAACCAGTGCATCGATATCACTCGAGCACGTATATGTCTTTTTCTCTCTTGCAATCTTGTTACTCTCATATCTTTTATAATTGCCGCCTGCGATAAGCCAGCTTAAGCCAACCACCAGAACGCCGGCAGCGCATAATATTATTCCTAACTTAGTTCCTTTATTCATCTTCCAAATACCCCTTCCTATCTAGAAAAAATCTTAGCCTTAATCTTAGCAACCATATCGGAAAAAAGTTTTCCCGAGTTCTTAACAAGTGCCACGCAGGGTTTCCATACAAGGACACATATACCTGCGAGGATAAGTCCTATTCCCAGTGCCGCAATAGCAGCGGGTAATGACATTCTTCCGAATAAAAGTATGAAACCTCCGAATACACATGCCACTGAAGATATCCCCAATGCAAGCAACACGACAAATAATGTAAAAATGAGTACCCAGAATACTATAAAGATTGTAAATGCCACTGCGATGAGAGCGATAGCTATAGGCAGCCATACCGGGAATCCTACGATGGCAAGAACGATCCATAACCATTCAAGACCGTTACGCTTTGCCTTCTCTCTGCTCTTCTTAACTCTTTCCTTGACGAGAGTGGGAACCGATTTGTCAAGCACCGCTTCATGAACTATCTCATCAATGCTTTCCATTGAATCAACGGCTTCCTCTTCGCTCATGCCGTCTTCCATGCGGTCACATATCATCTCGTCATAGAATTCGATCATATTCTCAATATTGCTTATACTCTGTCTCTCAAGCTCTGTTTTCAGCTTGTCCAGAAATTCTTTCTTATTCATTATTTTTCCCTCTCTCCTCAACAATAAACTGATATAACTTAACAATGTGTTCCCACTCTGTCAGGAGTTCCGATACCTTTTCTCTTCCCTCCGGAGTGATACTGTAATACTTTCTCAGCCTTCCGTTGTGTTCCTGGCTAAATACTCTTACCTGTCCCGTCTGCTCAAGTCTCTTCAGAATCGGATACAGAGTTGATTCGGTAATATCTATGAACTCGTTGATATCCTTTACCATCTGGTATCCGTAAGATTCACCCTTTTCTAAGACCGCAAGGACACAGGCTTCGAGAATTCCTCTTCTAAACTGTGAATCCATGCTTACCTCCTATTAAATAAAAAAATCGTATTAATACTTTGCATAATATTATACTTCCTGTTGCCTTATACTATACGGCACATAGTATAATGTGTCAAGGGGTATTTTAAAAAATTTTTTAATTTCTTTTTTTGTGCGCAACCCCCGCAGTTAAGCGCAAAAAAGGACTGCCGTAACCGGCAGTCCTCACAAAAACTATATCAGAATCTATAATGAATACACTTTTTTTAATTGTGTCACACAGGGTTGTTGTATATATCAATTAATCTTAATTGTTATTACACAACCAGGTCCACGTGATTGAGTGTTCCTGCCAAACCTGTGCTCTCTTTCAGGTAAATACCTGTTTTTTTAATCTCAGCGTTCAGTCTGTTTTCGGAATTCTTGAGTGAGAACTGAGTATCTGCATTGCCAAGATATATGGCACCCACATCCGCATCCTTAAGACTTAAGAGTATGTCACGGCCTTTATCGTCTTTGGTCCATACCTTAAGCTTATCAAAAATCCTGTCATTCTCATCGATCCATCCGTTGCCGTCAAAATCATACATGGACAGATCTCTGAATCCGTCTCCGCTCTTTGTTCCGAACAATTCAGAGCCGTCATTTATCTTGCCGTCCCCGTTCTTATCAAGAGCTAAGAAGCCTGAACCCTTTCCTGCGAAGGATATCTCCTCTGCATCTCCGTCAGAATCCAGATCAAAGAAGAATTTCTGATCCGACACCGAAGCTACATTGCTGTCCAGGTTGATTATAAGCGGATCCGTCTTGATATATTCTTCCACATCAAGCATATCAAATCTGCTCATAACGGCTCTGGACATTGAGACTTCGATGTTAAAATCAATCGTCCTTCCGTCTGCTGTGCTTACAAGGCCCTTGGAAGCAAAGGTCGTGCTTTCCGCTTCAACAGCATATCCGCTTACCGCCGTGATCTTCTGCCATGTGCTGCCGGTAGATCCTGTCCCTATGCCTGCAGGAAGTCGGCTGATGCTTATGACATTCTCGGCACTTGCACCATAGAAAGTCTCATCCATCTCCCTGTATTCTCTGGACCTCAGATCTGTTATCCCATCCTTCTTTTTCGGACGAATGTCACAGTCTTCCGGAATTTTCTCTCCTCGCAGGGCGGCCAGTATTCTTCGCAGCATCTTGATCTTAATATCGATCTCATCCGGAATCTCAAAACTGTTTTCAGTCCTCCATGTCAACTTGTCGGCAAGTTGCCGCACGGACCGGGCCTGATTCTCCTCCTGCCTTCTTTGGGCTTCTCTCTCTTCCGCATCTTTATAGGCCGCTACCGACGCTGTCATGCTTCTTCCCGAAGCTTCTTTCGACAACGTCAAAATGGCGCCAAGAGCGCCATTTGACTTTGCCACTTCTACAGTGGCAGATTCTTTGTAACTGAAAGATGTTTCCTTATGAGACGAAGCCATAGTTACACTGCTGTTTTGTATTTTCATATCGGACTCCTTTCCTGATAATCGGCAAATCCTTTTGCCTCAAAATACAACAACTATATGTAATTATAGATTCTGATTACTTCTCATTGTTTTTTGCAACTTCTGCCGCTTCCATCTTCTTCTTATATTCATCATACATCTTTTTGCCTGTTGCTCCGAGAAGGAATATTATAAGAAGCCACATCCAGTTGAGGTGGGCGCCTTCCTCCATGGGAATCTCAGCAAGAGGAATTTCATTATTCTTAATCTTCTTTAAGTCGTTCTGGCTGTTATTAAGGCCCTGAACAGTTGCTGCTCTGGGTATTTCCTGATTTGCAATGGCTGTGGTGTTACCTGCTTGTGCTGCCACCGCCTGTCCGCCTGCCTGCTGTCCGCCGTTACGAACGCCCAATACTCCGGTGCCGCCTGCCTGCTGTCCGCCTGCTGCTAAGCCCGGAATGGTCACAGCATAATCCGTTGCATCATCTGCTGTACCGTCTGATGTATCGCTGTCACCTGATCCAAATCTGCTGAGATCGATTGCTGCAACTGCAGCACGTGCTTCCGCTACCTTTGTTTCAAGACTTTCTTTTCTTAATTTATATTCATCAAGCTGTCCCTGTGCAGCTTCAAGTCTGCCTTTGAGTTCAACAATCTTCGAATTATCTACACTGATGCTTTCAAGTTTAGCAATCTGCTTCTCAAGTTCATCAACCTTTGCAGCCGCAGCATCTGCCGCTTCCTTTACAGCCTTATACTCCTCAAGGAATTTCTGAGCTTCGATTGCCTTCTGAAGCTGCTGATAATCATCCATAACATAATCTTTGCCGGATAATCTCGTAGCTACGTATTTGCCATCATCACCCTTAGTTATCTCAGCAAGGTAGATCATACCCTTTTCAAAGTCCATTGCGTCGCCGTATGCACTTTCCTTAAAGATGTAATTGAAATTCCTTGTGATCTCATTACCATCCTTATCCTTGTATGTTGCTACATAAAAGTTTGTACGACCGGCATCTTTCTGATTTGGTGTGTTACGCACAAGATCATAGGCCTCTTTGTTTCTGATTTCTTTACCGTTTTTATCTAGATGATATCCGTCTTTACCTGCCTTAGTCGGATCTTTGGTTGCTGTCTGATCAACGCCTTTATTCTTACCGTTCATATCACTGTTTGTAAATACAACACCCTCTCTTGCCTTGACAGTCTCCGGCCTTATTACACCTTTCTCACCAAATTTGATATCGGCCGTGGCGGGATCTACATTCTCATCATGAAGCAGCAAATATTCAACCATCTGTCTTGCCAAATCTCTGCCAAGCTCACTGGCAAAAGCATCACCCCTCATACATTTCATTTCCTTCTTGGCACTTGCTTCTACATTAAGAGTACCATTCTCATTGTAGACAGCAGAGCCATTAGAGCGATGATAATATACAAGCATTGCATAATACTGATCACGCATAGATTCCAGTTCTTTAACGCTCTCAGCATAGACTCCTGCCTTCTCGTCAAGATCATCAACGATGGCCTTGATACCCTTCATCTTCTCATTGGCAGCTGTTGCATTGGTCTTGGCATTCTGAAGATCTGTGTGAGCTTTTGCAAGTTCAGCTGCAGCCTGCTTGCGCTGAGCCTCAGCCGAAGCCAGTTCAGTCTCTGCCAGGGTTAATTTATTCTGAGCTTCCGAATATGCTGCTTCAATAGTTGCAAGATTGCCTTCAGCTGTTGCAAGATTGCTTCTTGCAGCAGATGCTGCTGCTCTTGCATCTGTTTCAGATGCAGCTGTATCGTTTGCAGCCTGAGCATTTGTTATTGCAGAATCAGCTGCATTGTCAACGGTAGCTCCGCTTGTTCCGTACAATGTCTGAATGTCTGCATCCACAACATCAAGATCATCAGATGCTGTATTGGCAAGTGTAGTTGCATTGCTGTCATATGTAAGGGCGCCTTCAATAACAGCCTTCGCTTTATTAACATTGCCGGCAATAGTATCAAAATC
>JAEEGH010019400.1_pt1 | contig 14266 bp, 10 predicted proteins | sample 9134181 | NCBI WGS metagenome assembly JAEEGH01 (sample SAMN16246544, study PRJNA631951) | gut metagenome | biome: gut microbiome; feature: rumen; material: DP-attached | host: Bos | place: Iran: Karaj | collected 2018-10 | reverse complement strand
CGTGTACGAAAGTGGATTTCACAATGGAAGGTTCAACCGAGAAGATTCCAACGATTGTGACCTATACTACTGATGGCAGTGAGCCTAATGCAACCAGCTCAGTTTACACAGAGCCAATCAGGTGCTACAGTGATATGGTTGTCAAGTTCAAGGCTTATCAAGATTGGGGCATGGGTGTAATGGAGGATTTCGAGTGCCCAAATGCAGACAATGAGGCTCCTGTTTCATTTAGTTTCGACGCTCCAGCTCTTTCTGTTGATGGTGCAACCTTCACCGTTACCTCTCCATACGAGGGTGCCAAGAACTTCTATTCTGTAAATGGTGCCGAAGCTGTTGAGGGCAATGGTGCAACTCTCACCGAGTCCGCTACCGTATCAGCCTATTCTCAGATTGTCAACGGTACGTATACAACCTTCACAACCAAGTCGGTAAGTGCTGATGTTTACGTTCTCAATGACATCAAGGAGGAGAAGAACATCACCGTATCGGGGAATGCTGTTGTTGATGATGAGGCTACGGCCAATTCTACTACTGGTACTGTCTATAAGATTGAGAATGGTGCTATCACAGCCGACAAGAGCGACTTCTTTGTCAAGAACTTGACTTTCGCAGCTCTTGCCAATGCAGATGCGGCCAAGGCTAAGTATCAGGTTCCTGAGAATCAAGAGGCTTACATCCAAATGAGCAACACCAACATTACGTTTAGTGTGGCTCAGGGTGACTCTGTTGAGATTACTGTAACCTGCTCAAAGAACGCTTGCAAGAACATCGACGATGCAATCACCCAGGGCCCAAGCGGAAAGGATACCGTCAGTGTCAACCGTCAGTGCTTCGTCAATGTCGATGGCACCAACTATGGTGGCGAGGACTTGGCTCTCAATCCAGAGGGCAATGTCATCACCTTCCGCGTCGGCGCAGGTATCCACACCTTCCAGAAGTATTCTGGCACGGGTAACATCCTGATTTCTTCTATCAAGTTCGTTCCGTTGATTGGTGCCGGTGTCCAGAACATTGTTGCAAAAGAGCAGAAGTCATCGGCCAAGAAGGCCATCAAGAACGGCCGCCTCGTCATCAAGACAGCCTACGGCACGTTTGACGCAGCTGGCTTCCGCGTCGAGTAAATCGGTCGCAAACCAGATAATTTCAGCAGTCGCATCGTAAGGTGCGGCTGTTTTTTTGTCTTGGCCAATGGCATTGGCCCTAAAAACCATCGAAATTAGGTATTGCGCGGGTGCGAAAAAGGCGCTACCTTTGCCGTCGGAAAAATCAAAGACTGGAAAATGGAACAAATCATTGCAACCGAGAGCCGTTCGAACTGCGCATTGGCCGAAATGGAAACCGATCCGTATGGTGTTGGCCAATGTCCCGATGAGAGTGAAACGATGGAGCTGCTGCCGCCCGAGATGCGCGTGCTGACCAACCATATCTACGAACTGAAGAAGGGGGTGCGCCAGATGGTGCTCTTCACCTGCAAGCGGCGATATGAGCACTTTGCGACCGAGCGGCTGCGTCACAACGGCTTTGCCAGCCTCGTGCAGCCGGCGGGACGGGAGAATGTGAACATCTATTTCGGCCGACGGGAATGCCTCAACGCCATCCGGCTGTTTGTGACGCGTCCGCTGAACGAACTTTCGCCCGAGGAGGACTTCATCCTGGGGGCGATGCTGGGCTATGACATCTGTACGCAGTGCGAGCGGTACTGCCAGAGAAAACGGCCGGGAACTTCGTGCTGATGGCGGCTTCGTCGCGCTGAAATGGCCTGTCGGCCACGCTAAAGGCTATGCGCTGAAAGTGGGCGAGGAGGGGAACATTGGCCAAGAAACAAAAAGAAGAAAGACACGATTCCAGAGTGATGGAACCGCGTCTTTTTTTGCGAGTCAGTAGTGGTCGTATGGCTGGAACCGCTTATTTCACGAAATTCTTTACAGTGGAGTCAATCGTATAGGTCTCGCCGATGGAATTCTGAATCTTGACGTTGTTGAAACGGATGTCGCGCGCATAGTGCATTTCGGCTCCGCGCTTGCAGACGAAGAGGCTGTTCTCCATCGTGAGGTCGGAGAGGGGCATTTCGGGCAGTCCGTTGAACCAGATGGCGCGGGCAGCCCCCTGGCATACGATGTCGGAGATGTAGAGATTGCGGAAACAGGGAGTCTCTTCGCTGACGGGCGGGACGTCGTCCTTGCTGGAGGTGTCCTTGTCGGCGACGCCGGCTACGGGCTTGTTGGAATAATAGAGGTCGAAGGTGAAGGCATCGGTCGCAATGTCCACCATATAGATGTGGTCGATGTAGATGCGCTCGATGACGCCACCGCGGCCACGGGTCGATTTCATGCGCAGACCGGTGTCGGTGCCATTGAAGAGGCAGTTGTGGACCCAGATGTTGCGTGCACCGCTCGACATTTCGCTGCCGATGACGAAGCCGCCGTGTCCGTGCAGCACGGTGCAGCCCTCGATGATGACGTTTTGGCAGGGCTTCTTCCAGCTGCGGCCCTCGGCATTCTTGCCCGACTTGATGCAGATGGCGTCGTCGCCTACGTCGAACGTACAGTCGCGGATGATAGCGCGGTTGCAGGACTCAAGGTCGAGACCGTCACCGTTTTGGGCAAACCATGGGTTGCGGACGTTGACGCGCTCCATCGTGAGGTCTTCGCACATGAAGGGGTGGGTGTTCCACGCCGGCGAATTGGAGAGGGTCACATCCTGGAGCAGGACGCGCTGGCAGCGGGTGAACTCCAGCAGGACTGGGCGCTGATAGACGCGGCGTGTGTCGGGTTGTTCTGGTTTTCCGGCCAATGAATCGGCCTTGGCATCGGGGTACCAGATGTTCTTGTATTCGATGCCTGCGCCAGATGTCAGCTCCTGCCACTGCGCCTCGGTGAACTTGACTTTTTTGGATGGGCGCCAATATTGACCTTGGCCATCAAAGGCTCCATGGCCCGAGATGGAGATGTCGTGCTTCTCGTAGGCCCAGAGGGGTGACATGCGGCGGGTCGAAGAGTTGCCCTCGTAGGTCGTCTCGACGACGGGATAGGCGTCAAACTCGGTTGTGAAGAGGACCAAAGCGCCGGTCTCGACGTGCAGGTCGCAGTTGCTTTCGAACTGGATGGGGCCCGTGAGCCAGATGCCGGCCGGGACGTCGAGATGTCCGCCGCCGCGCTTGGCCAAGTCCTGCATGGCAGCATGGAAGGCTTCGGTGCAGAGTGTGCCGCCGTCGCCCACGGCTCCGAACTGTGTGATGCTGACGCGTGTGTCGGGAATCTGCGGACGTGCGACTTGGGGCATGTCGAAGGGGCATGAGTCTGCGGCATTGGCCACAAAAACACTCACAATGAGACTCACAAGAGAGAGGGATCGTTTCATTATCATACCTTGAAATAAATTACGGGATTCGGGGAATACCTATTCGGGTTTGGTGCAAAGTTAATATATTTTTATCAATTTTCATAGAAAAGTACATTCAAAATTGTAAGTTGAACAAAAAAACGACCAGATTGAACGGAATTTTTACCAAAAAATGATTATCTTTGCAGCGAATGTGATTCCGTTTTCCATCTTCCGCATGAAATACAAACCTTTTCTCAGCCTGTTTTGGGTCTCCTTGCTGTGCGTCATCCAGACGGTCACGGCCCAGCCTCTGTTGAAATGTACGGAGTTCAAGTCTGGCGGTGCGATGGAGCACAGCCGCGTCTCCAGCTACGTGCAGGACTCGAAGGGCCTGCTCTGGTTCGGCACGTGGGTTGGCCTGTGCCGCTATGACGGTAAGGAGTTCCGCTACTTCCGCAATGAGGGGATTGGGGCCGATGGCGCTCGTGTGCCATTGGGCAGCAACCGCGTGATGAAGATGGTCCTGGACAGTCGGGAGAACATCTGGTGCCAGAACTATGACCAGGGACTGTATCGCTTTGACCGCAAGACCTCGACGTTCCAGTCTGTCCTGCCATTGGTCAAGGAATATCCCGCCGTCCGGTCGCTCAAGAACAAGACCTACGTCATGATGAAGAACCATGCCGTCTGGGCCGTTCTGGCCGATGGTACACTGGTGCGCTTCAACGATGCCGACCCATCGGACAACGTCGTCCTGCCTTGTCCCGCCGGAACGACTAACCGCACGGTCTATGAGGTGCGCGAAGACAGCCAGGGCCGCGAGTGGATCCTGACCGACCAGGGCGTTTTGATTTATGGCCAATGCACCGTCTCGACCTATCCCTATTCCCGTTTCGTCGAGCAGGACGGTCATTGCCTGCTCTCATCGACCACGATGGCCCAGGTCGTCGAGTTTATGGCCGATGGCACCCTGCGCACCATCCCCATGCCCGATGGCGTGCGTAATCTGAGCAACATGCAGTCGCAGCGTGACGGTATCGTCTCGCTCAGTGCCGATGGTGGCCTCGTGCTCCACAACGTTCGCACGGGCGAGACCCGCTTCATCACCACTACGGCCGACGGGCAGCCCATCCGACACGTCACCCGCGTGAAGAGCGACAGCAAGCGCCGCATCTGGTTCTTTGCTGATGGTTCGGGTCTCTATTGCGTCGAGCCCGATGCCGATGTCGCGCGTTTCCTGAAAAATCCATCGGCCCCAAACAAACTGAACAACGAAAGCGGCCACCTCAACCTCATGACAGAGGATGCGTTCGGCGTCATCTGGGCGAAACCCAGCGACGGCGACCTCTGTTGGGTCGATGAGGCGACTATGACCCTGCATTGCAGCGAGGAGTGCCTGCCCGAGGGCCAGACCTTCCCGGTTCTGGACTATAACTTCTATTTCGTCGATGCGCAGCGCAACCTGTGGGTGTCGAGCGGAACGCGCATCTACGAACTCACCTTCGGCCGCCGCCAGTTCCATCCCATCTTCCTGGAGCCGAATGTCGAGGTGCGTGCGCTGTTGGCCGATGAATCCCAATTCCTCTGGTACGGCGACAAGCGGGGCCGCCTGTGCCGCTATTCATTGGCCACAGGTCGCCGCCAATATCTTTCCCCTGATGGCCGATGGTCCGCAACGCCCGTCATCTTCCAGGAGAACGGCATCTACAGCATGATTCGCGACAGCAAGGGGCGCATCTGGATCGGTACGCGCGGCGACGGTCTCTATGTTCTCAAGGCTGTGGCCAATGGCTACGCCGTGCAGCACTACACGAACCGTGGCGGCCTCTACGATCTGAACTGCTACAGCATCTACGACTTCTACGAGGACGAGTACCAGCGGCTCTGGATAGCCACCTTCGGCGGCGGACTGAACCTTGTCGATGAGTTGGCCGATGGCACCGTGCGTTTCCTCCATGCGGGCAACGAGCTGCTCGGTTTCCCCATCAACGCCTTTGACGTCGTGCGTTGCGTGCGTGGCGACGGCAAGGGACACATCCTGGCCGGTACGAACAAGGGCCTGCTGGCCTTCTCGACCGACTTCAGCCGTCTTTCGGAGGTCACATTCCACCTCTATCAGGCCCAGACGCAGCAGGAAAATCCGATTCAGGCCAATATTGTGATGCAGATCCTGTGCGACACGGCCCAGAATTTCTACGTCAGTACCTACGGGCGCGGTATGAGCCGCGTGCATGGCCGATCGCTCGATTCCCTGTGGTTCGAGCAGATGCGCAACCGCGACTATCCTGCCGGAGACGTCACGATGTCGGGCATCGCCCTGCGCAGTGGCGCGCTATGGACATTGGCCGAATGTGGAGTGACCTGTTACGACCCGACGCAGGGCCGCAAGTGGTATTTCGACGAGCACGATTTCGACCGTCCCTACGCCCTGACCGAGTGTAAGCCGGTGGAGTTGGCCGATGGCACCGTCTGTATGGGCATGTTTGGCGGAATCTTCACCTTCAAGGCCGATGCCCTTCGCAAGAGCCTCTATTCGCCGGAGATTGTCTTCACCGAGCGGGAGTATGCCGATGGCGCCGAGCAGTATCACCAGGACCTGAACGACATCGACACGCTGATTGTCGAGCCGAACCAGCGCAGCACGTCGCTGCACTTCGCAGCTCTCGATTTCGTCCCCTCGCGACTCATCCGCTATGCCTATTGGCTGCAGAGCCAGGACGATGATGACCAGCCCAAGTGGGTCTATACGGTCACGCCCGAGGTCAACTTCGCCAACCTGTCACCCGGAAAATACCAGCTGCACATCCTGAGCACGAACAGCGACGGTATCTGGCGCAACAATGTGCGAGTGCTCACCATCCTGGTCAATCCGACGTTCTGGGAGCGCTGGGGCTGGCTCTTTGTCGTTTCGTTCATTTTGGCTGGGGCATTGGCCACAACCCTATGGTATGTCCAGCGGCTGAAGAGACGGCAGCAGCAGCAGGTGAAGCAGGAGGTATCGGCCGCAAAAATCGAAATCCTGACCCGCTCGGGTTCGGACGACCAGGCCTTTGTCCAGAAACTGATGTCCGTTCTGGAGGCGCACTTGACCGACAGTAACCTGCAGGTCAACGACCTGTGTGACGAGATGAACGTGAGCCGCGCGACCTTCTATCGCCGCCTGAAGCAGGCCGTCGATCTCGCTCCGAACGAATTTATCCACCAGGTGCGCATGAAACGTGCGTCCGAGATGCTCTCGACCAGCGATGTGCCGGTGAACAGCATCGCCTATGCCGTGGGCTTCAACAATCCGAAATATTTCAGCAAGTGCTTCCGCCTCGACTTCGGCATGACGCCCGCCGAATACCGCCTGCATCACCGGCAGGCCGCGCCGCCGTCGGGTGGGAGTGAGGCATTGGCCAATGGAATAATCCCGAAACAGAGCCATGAATAGAAAGAAGAAGCAATGACATTGGCCAATGACCTTATGTCAACAAAACGGGCGAGGGCATTTCACGCAGTTGTGAAATGCCCTCGCCTGTGTCATATGGTGGCTTACAGCGATTGGAGCAGTTGCTTGACATTCTCCTCGCGGGTGGCCCAGCTGGTGCATATGCGGGCGACGACGTGGTCGGCATCGACATCGCCCCAGAAGTCGAAGAGGAACGTCTGGGACAGCCGCTGGTAGGTCGCGCGGTCGAGGATGGGGAACTGCTGGTTGGTCGGCGAGTCGATGTACATGCGATAGCCATGGGCCAGTAGCGCCTCCTTGATGCGCAGCGCCATGTCGATGGCGTGCCGTGACAGGCGCATGTATAGTCCGTCGGTGAAGAGCGTCTCGAACTGGATGCCCAGCAGGCGGCCCTTGGCCAACATTCCGCCGTTCTGCTTGATGTTGTAGCGGAAGTCCTTCTGTAGGGCAGGATTGGTTATCACGACCGCCTCGCCGAAGAGTGCGCCCTGTTTCGTGCCGCCGATATAGAAGACATCGGCCAATCGTGCGAGGTCGGCCAATGTCATGTCACACGCCGGCGAGGCCAGTCCGTAGCCCAGTCGGGCGCCATCGACAAAGAGCGGCACCTGATACTCGCGGCACACGCTGCTGATGGCGGTCAGTTCGGCCAGGCTGTAGATGGTGCCCACCTCGGTCGGCATGGAGATATAGACCATGCCCGGCTGGACGATGTGTTCGGCGTTGTCATCGGAAAGGTGGTCGGCCAATGCCTCGCGCACCTGTTCGGCCGTGATGCGTCCGTCGTGTTGCGGCAGGGCGAGCACCTTGTGGCCGGTGTGCTCCACGGCGCCCGTCTCGTGGACGTTGATGTGTCCCGTCTCGGCGCAGAGCACGCCTTGGTAGGGCCGCAGAATGGAGGCGATTACCGTGGCATTGGCCTGTGTCCCGCCCACGAGGAACTGCACCAAGGCCTGGGGCGCCTGGCAGGCGTCACGGATGAGCTGGCGCGCGTGTTCGCAGATGGGGTCCATGCCGTAGCCGACGGTCTGCATCAGGTTGGTCTCGGCGAGCCGTTGCAGGATTTCCGGCGCGCAGCCCTCGTTGTAGTCACATTGGAATTGTATCATCTTCTTCGTTTCGATAGGTTTATGGCCAATGGCGTTTGTCCGCACGAACGGCATTGGCCATCATCAGGATTTACTGCTGGTTGTTCTTGTGGAACCCTTCGATGCGCTCCTTGAAAATCGGCTCCTGCTCGGGCTTGAAGAACGAGGTGCAGATGCGGACGCCCTGCTGCGTGCTGCCCATCGTGTCGAGCGGATAGACCGCGATGCCGTAGTACATCAGCTGCTTGGTCAGCGCGAGGTCGCTCATGCCGGGATACTGCACGGTGAAGTAGAAGCCGTCGGCCAGAGCCTCGCCCATGTCGTTGTCATAGACCAGATAGAAGCCATTGGCCAAGAGCACCTCCTTCATGAACTTGGCGCGTCGGCCATATTCCTTCACGTCGTCGAGGAAGTTGTACGAACCGTTGCAGGCGGCCTCCATCAGGGCGGCCATGGCGTGCTGCACCGAGTGCGTCGTGCCGCTCGACAGCGTGTACATCAGGCGGTTGCAGAAGAAGTTGCCGAACTCGCCGACGCCGAAATTGTCGCGTAGCGGGGCGAAGATGCGGTGATACATCTTGTTGCCGATGCAGGTCACGCCGATGCGCTGTCCGGCATACGAGAATGCCTTCGAGCCCGACACCCAAAGCACGTAGTTGTCGGTGTAGTTGGCCACCGTGGCCTGGTAGGGTGCCTGATACGGGTGCGAGAGGTCGCGGCGGAAGTCCATGGCGAAGTAGGCCAGGTCTTCGAGCACGATGAAGTCGTATTTTGTGGCCAATGCGCCGATGCCGCGCAGCTCCTCGTCGGTGAAGCAGACCCACGACGGGTTGTTCGGATTCGAATAGACGATGGCGCAGATGTTGCCGCCGGCCACCATCTCTTCAAGTTTCTTGACCAATGCCTCGCCGCGATAGTTGTAGATGTCGAGGCCGATGTGTTTCAGTCCGATGACGTCGCACTGTGTGGTCTGCACCGGGAAGCCTGGCTGAATGAGCAGGACGGTGTCCTTGCCCGTGCCACGGAAGGCGTGATAGAGCGCGGTGAAAGTGGCGAATGTGCCCTGCATCGAACCTGTGGTCGGGATGCAGCCCAGCGGGTCGATGTCGATGCCGATAAACGCCTTGACGAACTCCGATGCGGCCTTCTTGATGCGTGGGATGCCACCATTGGGCGGATAAATCGTGGCGCAGCCATCGGCCAATGCCTTACGTTCGGCATCGAGCGCAATCTGTGATGGTTTCAGGCCTGGCACGCCCATTTCGAGGTGGATGATGGGTTGGCCGGTCTTCTCTTCCAGCGCCTTGCTCAGTGCCTGGATGTCGCGGATGGTTGCCGTTGAAAAGTCGCCGAGGTGCATCGAATCGATGGTCTCGGTGACAGTCTTGTAATCTAATGGTGTTTGCATTATTTCTTTGATAGATTATTGATTTATAGATGAATTCCTGCTGAATAGACGGGCGACCGCCGCACCGCTGATGTTGTGCCATACACTGAACACGGCGCCGGGGATGGTCGCCATCGGATAGGCTGCAAAATGCAGCGTCGCGAGGCTGGAGGCAAGTCCGGAGTTCTGCATCCCGACCTCGATGCTGATGGCCTTTCGCTTGGCCGATGGCAGGTGCAGAAGGTGGCCGATGAGATAGCCCAGCGCGAGTCCGCTCACGTTGTGGAGCACGACGACAGCGCAGATGAGCAGTCCGCCCGTGAGCAGTTTCTGGGCATTGGCCGACATCACAATCATCACGATGACGCAGATGGCGAGCGACGACACGGCGGGCAGATAGGCCGTGGTGCGGGAGGTGAACATCGGCCAACGCCACTTGATGACCAGACCTGCCGCGATGGGCAGGATGACGACCCAGAGGATGCTCAGCAACATGCCGACAATATCGACGGCGACTGTCTCGCCCACCAGCAGCCAGACCAGCAGCGGGGTGAGTATCGGGGCCAATAGCGTTGATGTGGCCGTCATGCCGACGCTCAGCGCGAGGTCGCCCTTGGCCAGGAAAGTGATGACGTTCGATGCCGTCCCGCCCGGGCAGCAGCCCACCAGGATGACGCCTATGGCCAATGCCTCGTCAAGCGCAAACGCGCGGCTCAACGCCCACGCCAGTAGCGGCATGATGGTGAACTGTGCCACGCTGCCGATGAGGATGTCGCGTGGCCGGCTGAAGACGATGCGGAAATCTTCGGGCCGGAGCGCCATGCCCATGCCGAACATGATGACGCCCAGCAGCGGGTTGATCAGCGTGGGTTTCAGGTGACTGAAGACTTGGGGCATGGCCAATGCCAACGCTGCGGCAACCAGCACCAGCACGCCCATATAGTCGGAAATCCATTTGCAGAGCCGTTCCATTGGCCATAAAAATAAAAAGTTCTCGAAAATCGAAAAAGGGAGCGATTCGGTTTTGGCCAATGGTTCTCATCGGCCAAAGAAATCGTCCCTATATTGTTGGAATCACGCCACGCTGCGTTTACTTCCAATCCTGCAACATGGTTCGCTTGTCGAGCACGTGCTTGGCCTTGCCGATTGAGCGTTCGATGTTGCCCGGCTCCTTGATGTGGATGTTCGGTTTGATGCCGATCATGCTGACAATGCGGTCGTACAGCGGCTTGATAAACGGCATCTGGCTGGCCGGATTGGGCGAGAAGTATTCGGCACGCAGCTCGACGTCGAGGTCGAAGGTATCTTCGTTGTTCTTGCGGTCAACGGTGATGAAATACTGCGGCGTGAAGACTGGGAACTCGGACAGGACGGTCTCGATCTGCGACGGGAAGACGTTGACGCCACGGATGATGAGCATGTCGTCGCTTCGGCCCAGAATCTTGCCGATGCGCACCGAGGTACGGCCACATTCGCATGGCTCGTAGATGAGGTGCGTCAGGTCGCGCGTGCGGTAACGCAGGATAGGCATTGCCTCCTTGCAGAGCGAAGTGAAGACCAATTCGCCCTCTTCGCCCGGAGCGACCGGTTCGAGAGTCTCGGGGTTGATGATTTCGGGGTAGAACATATCCTCGGCCACGTGCGTACCGTTCTGGAACTGGCATTCACCGCCCACGCCCGGTCCGCTCATCTCGGTCAGACCGTAGATGTCGATGGCCTTGATGTGCAGCTTTTTCTCCAATTCGCGGCGGATGCCCCACGTCCAGGGTTCTGCACCGAAGAATCCGACGCGCAGTTTCAGGTCTTCGGGCTTGATGTCCTTGCTCTGCTCGATGACCTCGGCCAGATGCAGTGCGTACGATGGCGTACAGCAAAGGCATGTAGAGCCCAAGTCTTTCATCAGCATGATCTGCTTTTCGGAATTTCCGGCCGATGTCGGCAACTGCACGGCACCACGCTTCAACACGCCGTCGTGTACGCCCAAGCCGCCGGTGAAGAGACCGTAGCCGTAGGCCACCTGAACGACGTCGCCAGGGCCAATGTCGCCCACAGCCAGCACGCGAGCCACGCACTCTGCCCAGTTGTCAAGGTCGGCCTGCGTGTAGGTGCCGACAACCGGTTTGCCCGTCGTGCCCGACGATGCGTGGATGCGGCGCACCTCGCTCTGTGGTACAGCCTGCAGACCGAACGGATATTCGTCGCGCAGGTCGTGCTTGGTGGTGAAAGGCAGTTTGTAGATGTCCTCCACGCCGTGGATGTCCTCGGGCTTGATGCCCATGCGGTCCATCTTGTTGCGGTAGAAAGGCACATTTTCGTAGCATCGCTTCACCTGTTGGCGCAGCCTTTCGCTTTGGAGAGCCGTCATCTCGTCGCGGCTCATACATTCCATTTTGGGATTGTGAATCATTTCTTGAAGTGTTTTAGGGGAGTGAAAGGGAAGTAAAAAGAGAGTGAAAAAGACGTTTGTTGAAGGTGCCAGGAATAGGAAATGACAAGTTTTTGTATCGTCCCTTTCTCTCCCTTTTCTCTTCCCTTTCACTACTTTTAGTTACCCTTGTTATTGTAAACTTTCGAACTCAAATTCGTTTTTTGTCCGATAGCCCAGTCCGGTCATTGTGGCCAACACATCGCCCGCCTCATTGCACACTGTGATGTCGCAGCAGGGCAGTTTGTGGTGGTTGACCCGTTCGCGGCATTCGGCCACGATTCGTTCGCCCAGCTTCGCCGAACGCACGTAGTTGATGTTGTTCGACACGCCGACGGTCAGGATGCCGTGACTGTTCATGACGGCGGCCAATGTCAAGTCGGCCAATGTGAAGATAGCGCCACCCTGACAGACTCCGGCTCCGTTCAGATGCCTCTCTTCGATGGTCAGTTCGGCGCGGGCAAAACCATCGCCCACCTCAATCAGCCGTGCGCCGATGCTTGCGGCGAAACGGTCGGTCGAGTTCAGTTTCTCCAGCAGGGTCATCGGACATCAAGCCTTAATCATGGCCGACAGCTCACTCTCGCTCACCGCCTGCAGCTTGTTGAGGATGATGACCTCCTTGGCGCGTTCGGTCTGGTCGGTGCGCACCACGAGGATGCCCTTGTTGGCCAATCGGAAACTGTACATATAGCGGATCGAGATGCCTGCATCGGACAAAATGCGGATGGCCGATGCTGCACTGCCTGGTTCGTCATCAACGGCCAATGTCAGCACGTCGGGCAGCAGCACGTTGAATCCGGCGGCCTTGAGCGACTTGAAGGCGCGTTCGGCGTCGGTACAGAGCACGCGGTAGATGGCAAACTCTGGAGAATCGGCCAACGTTGAGGTCAGAATCTGGTGTCCGCCCTCCTTCAGCACATCGAGCACCTTGACCAGCGAACCGGCCTTGTCGTCGATGAAAACGGATACTTGTCGGATAGTCATAGTTTAAATCTTTTAGTGACCCCACCCTGACCCTCCCGAGGGAGGGCGTCGGATGGTCAGAATGTTGATAACAATAGGATTAACACGAGCGTCAAGCGAGTATGAACATGGAATATTAACACGAAGTATTAACATGAAATATTACCACTCGCTACGCGAGTTTACTGATATACTTTTCGCTTGTCCACCACGCGGACGGCCTTGCCTTCGCTCACTGGCAGCGTTCCCTTAGGCACGAGCTTGACGATTGGCGTGAGCAGGATTTCGTCCTTCAGCTGGCGGGTGACCTCGCGCTTCAAGTCCTGCAGACGGGCATAATCGTCGGTGAAGAGCTCTTCGAGTTCGACTTCGACGGTCATGTTGTCGTTGTCCTCGTCGGTAGTGAGCGTGATGAGGTAGTTCGAGGCCAATTCCTTGAAGTTCATAAGAATCTTCTCGATCTGAATCGGGAAGATGTTCACGCCGCGCAGCACCATCATATCGTCCGAACGACCCTTCATGCGGTCGATGCGCACGTGGTTGCGTCCACAAGGGCAGGTGCGGCCGAGGACACGGGTCAGGTCGCGGGTGCGGTAGCGCAGCAATGGCATTGCCTCGCGCTTGATGCTGGTCAGGACGAGCTCACCGATTTCGCCGTCGGGCACTGGCTCAAGGGTCTCCGGGTCAACGATTTCCACGATGTAGTAGTCCTCCCAGAAGTGCAGGCCGTTCTGCTCCTTGCACTCGAAGCCGACGCCCGGACCGCACATCTCGCTCATACCGAACGAGTTGTATGCCTTCACACCCAACATGTTCTGGATGCGCTGACGCTGCTCCTCGCTGTGAGGTTCGGCACCGATGGCCAGCACCTTCAGCTTGGTGTCCTTGCGCGGATCGACGCCCTCCTGCTGCATCACTTCGTAGAGTCGGGTTACGTACGATGGGACGGCGTGCAATGCCGTTGTGCCGAAGTCCTTCATGAACTTGATCTGGCGCAATGAGTTGCCGGCAGCGGCTGGCACGGTCAACATGCCGAGACGTTCTGCGCCATACTGGAAGCCCAGACCGCCGGTGAACATACCGTAGCCCGATGAGTTCTGGAACACGTCGCTCGGACGCAGACCGACCATCCAGAGGTTACGTGCCACCTGGTTGGCCCACTCGTCGAGGTCGTTCTGTGTGTGCAGGATGACGGTCGGGTTGCCCGTCGTTCCACTTGATGAGTGCAGGCGTACGCAGTCGCGTAGCGGCACGCACGACAGTCCGAACGGATAGTTGTCGCGCAGGTCGGCCTTGGTCGTGAATGGAATGCGGCGGATGTCGGCCACGGAGTTGATGCTTTCGGGCGTGACGCCGGCCTCGTCCAGTCGTTTCTTATAGATTGGGTTGCTCATGCAGCGTCGCACGGTGTCGCGCAGACGCTCGACCTGCAGGGCTTCAATCTGCTCGCGGGTCATCGTTTCGTGTTCTTTGTCAAAATATTCGCACGAATCGTCTGGTACTGGGAATTTAATCATTGTAAGGTTATGGGGTTTTAAGGTTATTAGGTTTTAAGGTCGTTCGGTTGTGAGGTTTTAAGGTTCTTGGGGTACTTACCTTACCAGCGCAAGCGACCTTACAACCTC
>JAEEGH010019393.1_pt1 | contig 14268 bp, 20 predicted proteins | sample 9134181 | NCBI WGS metagenome assembly JAEEGH01 (sample SAMN16246544, study PRJNA631951) | gut metagenome | biome: gut microbiome; feature: rumen; material: DP-attached | host: Bos | place: Iran: Karaj | collected 2018-10 | reverse complement strand
ATTTAGAAAATGCATATCCAGATGGCAGATGCAGCTCTTATATTTTTGAGACAAACGATCAATCACAGGAAGCACTTCTGATTTTTCTTCATCAGATAACATAAGGCCTGCCGTTGCACTAAGTGGCGGAATTGAGGTATCACTGGCATCTGCTTCGTGAACAAAACGGAACGCCTTTGCAAGAAGTTTAAAACCCTCTTCAGGAGCTTTAGGAACTGATTTCTCCAGCTGATCTCCTTCAACTAAATCCATCTTGATGATATGTGAATCATCTGTGTCGTAATATTTTACCGGACAAAGGCCGGCCTTATTCACTGCCTGCTGCTGCTGTTTTTCAAATGCAATCCATTCTGCTGGATAAGACTGATTATAAACTTTGTAAGCAAATCCATGGTACAGCAGAACCTCTGCCTGTGCACCTTTGCCTATGATTTTCTGAGAGCCGTCAAATGTCATTTTTTTTACTCCTACACTTTTTGATTTTCTATATTATAACTGAATAAGATCCAATATTTCCATCGCATTTGTAACTGTATATTCCTGTCCAAAATCCTGTGCTGGTTTGGCTGAGCGGTTTATCAGAATTGAATGACAGCCGATATTTTTTGCAGCGTTAACATCTCGGGATGTGTCGCCAATCATAACCATATTTTCCGGTGCAATTCCAAAATGTTCAGAGATGTCTCTAAGTCCTTTTGGATTTGGCTTTTTATATCCGCAGGAAAGAGACGAAACATATAAATCAAAATATGGAAGAAGCGGCGTTACATAATTTTTGTGCATAAGATCGGGCATGCCGGTCGCGACATCTGTCATAGCTGCAATCTTAAATCCGGATTTTTGCAGCTTCTTCAGGACAGGAATCGAATCATCATAAATTACTGGCTCAAGATGAAGGGACTCAAAAAAGACATCGATGATTTTGCTGACTGAAAGAGTTGTGCCCCACCCTTTTATGATATCTTCAAAAATTATTTCCGGATCAATCTCCTTCTCACGAGGATTCACTGCCGGGTTATAATCAGTAAAAATCTGAACTGAAGCTGCAATCTGCTGATTGGAGAGGCCGAGCTCTAATTTTTCATTTACATACTCAAAAGAACTTTTATAATACCCGGCCCAGCTCAGATGCATGCCCTTATATTCCATCAGAGTTCCACCAAGATCAAAGACAAATAGTTTTATATTATTCAGCATTCTCTAAATCTCCAGCGACACTGCAGAATAAACTGCATCACGCAAGGTGGTCCATTTATTATCTTTCTCAACTTTTGAAAAAAGAGTTCTGTCTCCAAATGCATCAAAGTTATTTATCTGATTATATCATATTTGAGATATTTTGAAATTAAACTACAATTTTAATGCAAAGCAGCTTATTTCTATGCTACAATCCTAAAGAGATATAATTATGAAACATATATTCCACGTACATACATTCAGATGCAAGCATGGTTCCAATGAAAGTGACGAAGAGTTTATAAAAGCAGCTTTATCTTTAGGAGCTGAAAAAATAACTTTTACAGAGCATTGTCCATTCCCGGAAAATCCGTTCAACAACCGTATGGAAATAGAACAGCTTTCTGAATATATTGAATCGCTAAAAAATCTACAAATAAAATATCAGGGACAGATTCAAATAGAAACAGGTCTTGAAGTTGAATTTCTTCCTTCAATGATAAATTACTATCAATATCTGTATGAATTAAATCTGCATCCTCTAATTATCGGGCAGCATTTTTTTCAGCATCCGGATGGAACTTTTAGTTTTGATGACAAGGACAAATCTGATGAATATATCGGTTGTTGCAATGCAATGATAGAAGGAATGAAAACCGGATATTTTTCTATTGTTGCTCATCCAGACAGATTCTTTCGTCGTTGTAAAAAATGGACACAAGAGCTAACTGATATTTCAAACAAACTTATAGCCACCGCTTCTCAATACAATATCATTCTCGAAAAAAATCTTTCGTCATATGAAAAACATATCGAAAAATCCCATCATATTTTCTGGAGAAAAGAATTCTGGGATCTGGTTGAATTATATAATCAGACAACATCAAATCCAATAAAAACTATTATTGGTTTTGATGCCCACTCAACAGAACATATGATTAAACGAATGGAATATATTGAATTATTAAACCAGAAAAAATAGAAACCTCGGAATAAAAGGATTCACATAAATGAAAGTAATCATCCTAAACGGACCGATGGGGGTTGGAAAGACCGCTGTTGGCAAATACATCGCAGAACATACTCCGGGAACAGCCTTTATTGACGGCGACTGGTGCCTCGACATTCATCCTTTTGTTGGGAATCGCGAAACCAAGACTATGGCAGTGGACAATATTCTTCACATGATCGGCAACTATAAAAAATGTTCTGAATGTAAGATGATTGTCCTGGTATGGCTGATGGATAATGAATGGGTCTACAACTCGATAATCGAAGGCATCAAAAAACTGGAACTGGAAATAAAATCCGTTACCCTGACCTGCAATCACACAACCCTTACCGACCGCTGGCACAATGACAAAGAATGCCCGTGGCGAACAGACGAGTGGCTAAAAGTCAGCACAAAGTCTCTTGAATATTTCTCGTCGCTCGACAATACTCTTGATACAACCAATCTTTCAATAAAAGATGTTGCAGAAAAAATTATAAATGGATAATTCCTATGAGTTACGAAAAGCCTTTTATCACATATGCAGTTTCTCTTCATTTTACTCAGGATGTAAATGAAATCATTTTTAATACAATGTCCTCAATAAATAGTGCTTCCAGAATTCGAAGCAGGCGAAAACGGATATTACGTCCCGGAAATCTGGTTCCCGCACACTACCCTTGCCACAGGCCTGAATCAAACTCAGTTTTCCAAAGCGCTTGAACTCGCAGAAAAAATCACCCTGCCACTGGAAGCAAAAATCCACGACATCGGCTTTTACCAGTGCTCACCGTTCCTGGAATTAAATAGATTTCCGTTATCTTAAAATCTGCCTTAATCAGGTTACCTCGTGCAGCCACTTTCCGCTTAATATTCTGATTACGCCAATAATCGCCTTTACAATCGATTCACTTGAAAGGAATAAGAATATCATTGGAGCTGGAAGATGGAGCACAAAAGCTGCTACATATCCCAAAGGAATCGCAACACCCCATAGAACAACCAGTTCACCGACCGCAGAGAAAACAGTATCTCCGCCTGCCCTGCACACACCGACAATCCAATCCATACAGAAAGAATTGAACGGATAAAGCAGAATCAGAATCATAAGAATCTGAGTTGCCATCTTAATTATTTCAGGTTCAACATTGAAGAGGAACGGCAGTAGTTTTGAAAGTGGCAGCAGGAAGATTCCAACGGCCGCCCCAATCAAAGGCATAAACCACATTGAACGCAGTGCATATGCGCGGGCTTCATCAAGTTTCTTTTCACCGATTCGTTTTCCAATCAGAACACCCATTCCGTTTCCAAAGCCCATACAGAATACCCATGTCAGCTGACTGATAGTTCCCGTAATACTGTAGGCAGTGAAAGCATCTGTTCCCGCATGCGCATAGATTCCGTTGTATACAGAAGTTCCAAGCCCCCAGAAAGTTTCATTGATAATAACCGGAAAAGCAATCTTTATATATTTGAAAACAAAACTCCAGTCAAAGCCCAGAAGTTCACGGAGCTTACCACTGATTTCATATTTATGAGAATATGACCAGCTTACAAGAATTATAAGTTCAACAACACGGGCAAACACAGTTGCAATTGCAGCACCCTTAACACCAAGGTGCGCAATAAAAATCAAAACATAATTTGCACCGGCATTTGTAAACAAAGAAACTGACGTACAAACGAGCGGTAGTTTAACACGCTCTGTACTTCTCAAGGCCAGCGTAATAGAAAAACTGATAGCCGTAGGAATGTAAGACAAACACGCCAGACGAAGATATTCACCACCAACCTTAACAACCTCAGGATCCGGAGAATAAATACCAATCAGTTTATACGGAATAAAAAGTCCAAGAATAGTAAAAACAACAGAAACAAACAGCGCAATCAAAGTCATCAAACCTAATGACTTTCTGATTCCCTTAGTATCTTTCTTTCCCCAGAACTGCGCGATAAAAACACCGCCGCCAGAAGTAATTCCAAAAAGAATCATATTAAGAATAAAAAAGATCTGATTGCCAAGCCCTACCGCTGCAATTTCAACACTTCCAAGCCGCCCGATCATAACAGTGTCGAGCATGTTTACAAAGTTCTGTAAAAGCGCCTGAAGAGAAATTGGAATTGCGATTGCCACAAGTGATGAGTAAAAGCCTTTAAGTTTCATATCGCACTATTATGAAGATTATTGTGAAAAAATCAATGCTAGAGTTTTTACAGGATTCTCCTTGATATTTTCTGTTTCCTGAAAAACATTACAATTACATCTATGAATAACAGCTTAATTTTTGAAACTGAGCCGGAGATTTCTTCTTTGCTTTAATGAGTAAATCGAGATTTCGTCTCTGCATTAATATATGGTTCAATTTTTTTGGCAAGCTTAATAATTGTCGTTTTACCAGAACCATTCGGACCAGCAAAGACTATGATTTCAGGCTTCTTTTGCATCTTCTATGTGTCCATCGTAATATGATATCTTTAAATAAATTACGGGCTACATTTTTTCAAGTTAATGACTTAAAAAAATCCAATATTCTGGAATTAATATCTTCTATCTGTTCTCCTACAAAATGAGGTCGATGACTACCACCTATAACTTTATAAATTATTGCATAAGGAACTTTTTCCTGTAACTCTTCACAAGTTCCAAAAGGATCATTCTCTCCATTTATAAAAAATGCTGGACATGAAATACTCTTCCACTCAGTTTCTGTTAGATTTGGACTTTGTTGCCAGTCTGCAACTGTGTTTCGTAAATAGGTCTGCCAATCACCCTTGTGTGCCTCAAAATGTCTTACTTTCATATCTTCAATAAAATCCATATTACCGTTCTTTAATAAATTTTCCGGTAAAAAATCTGTTGCACCTTCTGGTCTTGGATAAGCCGCCCCTCCGATTGTAACCAGGCTCTTTACTTTCTGAGGATATTTTGCCGCCATATAACATCCTACATACGCACCACAACTATAACCAATTATATGAGCCTGTTTGATTTTCAATTTATCAAGAAACATTGCCATATCATCTGCAACCATCCGACTATTCCATGCAAGGTCATCACATACAGTTCTGCCATGACCACGAAAATCAGGAAATAAACATCTATACTTACCCGAAAATGGAATAATTTGCCCGGAAAAAGCCAGTAATCCTCTACTAAAATGGCTATGCAAAAACAACACTGTTTCACCTCGGCCAAATTCTTCATAAAACATATTTAATCCATTTAATTCTGCATAAGGCATATAAGCAACTCCTTTTCACACCTATTTTTCTGCTTCTTTACAGTTTGAAAGAATCCTTTCGAGCATGCTGTCAAACTGCAGGATTTCTTCATCAGTAAATCCCTTATAAAAAATCTTATTCATCTGGTTTGAAACCTTCTTAGACGATGTGTTCGTAGTAAAATACATCGTCAGTTTTTCACCATCAACAAACAAAGTCTTGCTCTCAAGTTTTTTGAATTTTTTCGGATTACATAGGTTTAACAAAGCACGGATTTCTGGCCGTCCTTCTTTCATACTCCAAATATAGTTTGCATACAAACTATAATAAAATGAAATTGTTCATATGTCAAGATTTTGCATATTTCCTGTTTCCAGAAAAAACATTACAATTACTTCTATGAATAATAGCTTAATTTTTGAAACTGAGCGGGAGATTTCTTCTGCATTTATTGATTCATCTGTAAGGATGGGAGTGGCTCAGTCTGTTCTGCTTGTGCAGGATAATCTTACTGAGAGTTTTAATGCAATGGACTGCGACGGTGTAATTTACCGCGAAAAGTTTAATGCCTTCTGGGTATTCACAAAAACAAAAGTTCATTTTGAACGTCGCCCTGACTGGCGTGAAATCATTACAGCCCGCACCTTCCCTATTGATAACCTTGGAATGCGAACTCACGTTAATACACAGTTCGTAGATAAAAACGGAAAAACACTTCTTGTTGCAAATCAGGAAGCCTGTGTTTTGAGCCTCGAAAATCATCGTCCGCTCAAAATCACAAATCTTCCATATCCAAAAGAGAATTTCCCTGAGGCAGTTTATAACGAGCCTTTCGAACGTTTCCCTTCTGATTTTTCTGATGATGAGTTTGTCTTTGAACAGCAGATTCGTTCGTCTCAGATTGATATGTCTCATCACATGAATAATATAGAATATATCAAGCTTGCTCTTTGTGTATTCTCAGATGATTTTTTGCAGTCGCACGAAATCACAGACCTCGAGGTTCACTATACCGGTGAAAGTAAAGAAGGCCAGATTCTTAAGGTTTACAAAAAAGAGGATCCGGAAGTTCACGGCAAGATTTACATCCACATCAAAGAAAGCGACCGCTGTGTTTTTGAATGTTGCGTAAAGATTAAGGATTAATCTATGGATATAACAATCACAAATACAATTACCACAGAAGAATATTTAGGATTACGACAGGCTGTCGGCTGGAGTGTATTTCCTGCTGAGCAGGCAGAAAGCGGATTGCAGAACTCTCATGTAATTTGTTTTAGGGATAATGATAAAGCAGTCGCACTGGGACGAGTAATCTGGGACCATGGATATGCAGTTCTTATTGCAGATGTGATTGTCGCTCCTGAATATCAGGGAAAAGGACTCGGCCGAAAACTGATGGAAGCAATCATGGAATATATCCGCAGTCTTCTTAAACCTGGCTACAGAATTATGATTTCGCTGATGGCCGCAGAAAACAAACAGGGCTTTTACAAAAAGTTCGGCTTTATCGAAAGACCAAGCGATTTGTTCGGTCCTGGCATGCATCAGTGGATTGAATATTAAATGGACTACAGTTATATTTTTCGATCGGCAAAAATTAAGAAAGATTCTCTGAAGGCGGTAGGTTTTACAACAAGTGATTACAACAGTTATGAAATGGGGGTGCCAGTTTCCAACGGTACATTCAAAGCCGACATCACTTTAGTGCTTTCCGAACAGACACTCACCGTCCAGCTTTTTGATTCTGCAACCGGAGAAAAATATGCGCTTTTTGATATGCCTTCTCACGGCGCCTTTGTAGCTTCCCTTCGCGAAGAAGTTCAGAAAATCATAAATGATATCAAGACAAAGTGTTTTGAGACAAATGATTTGAAAGATGATTACATCGCCTGGATAAAATCAAAGTTTGGTGTCGAGCTTGATTACCCGTGGCCGGATGATGCGCCCTACTCTTTTGTCTTCCGTTGTTCGAATGAAAAATGGTTCGCACTTGTTATGAGAATTAAATACCGCCAGCTCGGTCTCACAGGCGATGAAAACGTCTGGGTTGTAAACATGAAAGCTGAGCAGGATAACATCCCGAATCTCGTAGACCATAAATCAATCTTCCCCGCCTGGCATATGAACAAGAAACACTGGATTACAATTCTGCTCACTGCGGTAACTGATTTCAATAAGCTGTGTGAACTGACAGAAAAGAGTTTTACGCTTGTGAATAAAGCATAAATCCGAATCCGATATACTATAAGCTCTTTTCTTCTTCCAGAATCAGTTTAACATTGTACTTCTCAATGTCTGATAATTTGTCTTCTGAAAAGTTTTTATCTAATGGGTAATAACCTTTATATTTTCCATCTATTTCCTTAAAGCCAAACCATCCGTATTCTGCACATTCGACTTCAAACAATTCAATTAAATCTTTTGATTTAAAAGGATAGCCATTAAAAGCATAGATTGCGTTTCTGAGCAAACGTAACTGAGGCTTTGTATACCAGAATAAACTCTGCTTAGTCAATTCCACATTGCAAGGAACAAATCTCTTTTTTTGCAGAACTCTTGGACCTGTATCGCCAAAAATATTACCCATCACAATTGTAATGCATTTTGTGTATTCATCAGGTTCTATATTTGTATAAACAGCTTCCCAAACATTGTCACTGACTCTTTTCATTGAACCTTCTTCTGGAAGTGCAAGCTGAATTGGAGAAGAATAGATGAGATTACTCTGGATTCTTACTGTCATCTTTCCAATCGCATTTTTCCAGCTGGAACCGGTGCCATAAAGATACTTTGCTATATTGTAGGATGGAGCTTCGCGACCATAAGTAGCTTTATATGAAATTCTGGTTTTTGTTGTCTTCTTAGAAGGAAACTTAATTGTTCTTACATATGCATTTTCAAGTTCTGTAGGTTCATTTGAACTCCAGTTCTTCTTAATTGGGTAATCGGTATAACTGGTTTCAACATCATTAGTCCAGCATTTGAAATCAGAAATTGTTCCTTCTCCTCCAATTCCTAAACAGAAAAAAGGAAAACCGATTTCGAGACTGATATCTTTCCCGGTATTGTAAAAAGAGAAATCAACAGTAATTTCGTAATCTTTGGGATTTAATACAATGTTTATGATTTCCTCAGACATTTCGACATCAACATTGCCTTCCTTGGTAGGAACAAGTTGTCCGCTTGCCATAAAGAAATAAGTATCGTTTGCATAAAGGCAGAAAATCGAAAATAAAAGGCTGAATAATACAATAATTTTTTTCATAATTTTTAACTCCATTTTTTAATATATAAAATCGAACCTAAACTGTCTATCTATTCTCTAAACAGATCCGTAACATGGAACTGAGTTAAGTCTTTTACAACCTCTGCCGCAATGATCATTCCTGCGACAGACGGAACGAAGGCGTTGCTGCCTGGAGTCTGCTTTTTTGGAGTTCCCTTGCGAGCAGGTGTAACTCCAGAACTATCTTCAAAATCAGAATCAGCTTCATCGACCTGCGGAGGAATTGCAGTCTCAGTTGAGAACACAACCTTGAGCCGTTTGATGCGACGCTTCTTGAGTTCGTTTCTCATTACGCGGGCAAGCGGACAAACTGACGTACGTGTAATATCCGAAACCTTGAGCTTAGTCGGGTCAACCTTATTTCCAGCACCCATACAACTGATAACCGACTTTTTAAGCGCCTTGGCACGAGTGATGATTTCAAGCTTCCCGGTCACAGTATCAATACAATCAACAATATAATCATACTGAGAAAAATCAAACTGATCGGCAGTGTCGGGCATGTAGAAGGTCTTCCATTTTGTAACCTTACAGTCCGGATTAATATCATGAATGCGCTCTTCGGCAACATCAACCTTGTCCCTGCCAATTGTAGACTGCAGCGCAAAAAGCTGGCGGTTCAGATTTGAAAGACAGATTTTATCATCATCAACAATATCAATTGCACCAATCCCGGAACGAACCAGAGCCTCAACAACATAGCTGCCTACCCCGCCAATGCCAAAAACAATAACACGGGCATTGTAGAGTTTTTCCATATTGTCTTTTCCGAATGTAAGTCTGGTTCGTGCAAACTGATTTGTATTCATAAAGTAAATTATAAAGAGATGAGAAAGTGGTTACAAGGAGGGGAAAGTCTCCGCAACGCCCCCTAAATTTAAATCCCTTCTACCTTATAAAGACTAGAAGACAAGCAAGCATAGGCACTACAACAGAAATAGGATACATAATACTAAAATAAACTTTGGCAACAATTTCTTTATTATAAATACGAATCATTTCTCTTACATAAAAAAAATGTCCTGCATAAATTACAATTAGTGAAATATCATGAATTAATGAGCCTATACTTACTAAATTCCAATTTAATAATTCAAATACGGCACGAACATATAATAAACCTATAAATAAAAAATTTACAGATGGAATAAACCACCTGAGTTTAATCTTTTCGCTATGGTTTTTATTTTTAACTGTTAATATAATTCCTAGAATAGAATTAAACGCAAAATAATAAAGTACAAATTGTGAAAAAGAAAATCTTATAATTAGTGTTGTAAAATTATTCAATGGTAAAAAAATAACTGTAAAAAACGAAATTATAATATTTATAATTAGATATAAAATTTTTATGATTTTCATTTTCTTCATAATTTCCCGTGAATGCTTATTGCAATTTCCCAGTCTTAATTTCATTCTTCAAATAATCGTAAACATACAGCGGACTTTGAGTGTTGTAAAAATATTTTACATAGTTACCGTAACAACATTGTAATCTTGAAGTAATTTTTTTCCACCTGTTCTAAGGACCTGCAAAAATCTTTGAGCTGTTCCCTGAGGAACATTTCTTCCTGATTCCCAGGCCTCAACGGTTTTAGGAGAAACCCCAAGCACAAAAGCAAAGTTTTTCTGAGTGAGATTTAATTCTTCGCGAATCTGTTTTATTTCTTTATCATGATACTGAGGAAGTTCTGCAACAGTTACACTCATTCGTCTTGCCTTCGAAGTGTCACCTTTTGCATACTCAAGACTTTCTGAGAGACCATTCATAATACTTTCAAATACTTTATTTTCTGCCATTTTGAACCTCCTTCTCAGCATTTTTTATAGCTGTTACTATGGTTTTCATTTGATTTCGTTCTGCTTTACTAAGATTTGCTTTTTCATTTTTGGGAAAAGCTGTTAGAAGATAAATATGCTCTGCAAAAACTATATCCAAATATATAATTCTTGCACCTCCGCTTTTACCTCGACCTTCCAACGCCCATCGGAATTTCTTAATCCCGCCAGTTCCTTCCAAAGTATCTCCACAATCTGGATTCTTGCAAAGATATATTTCCAATTCGCGCAAATCATCATCATTCAAACCTAATTCTTTCCAGGTGCGGTCAAATTCTTTTGTAATGATGAATTCTCTTGTCATGGTTACAATATACACCCTACTGAATAGGGTGTCAAGTTTTAAGGTTAATCTTGACAAGTTTACTTGGCAGTGCTATAACTACCTCGGTTGCAAAGTATACTTGGCAATCCAATTCGGAGGTACTTTATGAAATTACAGACATTCCGCAAATTCTTAATTACATTCTCAATGCTTCTTTTCCCAGTTACGATTTATTATTTCTCACCCTACCTCATCATTATGGCAGCGTTGCAGCATATCATAAACGGAAGCTTTATTGTTTTTACCCTGATGTTTATTCTGGGAATGTTCTTTGGCAGATTATGGTGCGGCTTCCTGTGTCCTACCGGCGGTTTGAGTGAATGCTTTGAACGCTTCTCTCTAAAAAGTCCAAAGCAAGGCTGGCGCAATTATCTCAAATATGGAATCTGGGTGATCTGGCTTTCTGGAGTGATTATCTGCCATGTACTGGGAAAGGGCGATTACACGATTCAGCCGTTTTTTATGACTGATCATGGCATTTCAATCTCAAACATTTACAGTTATGTAATTTACTACGGAATTGTAATTTTATTTCTGATTCCGGCAATCATTCACGGCAAGCGAGCCAACTGCCACTACATCTGCTGGATGACTCCTTTTATGATCATGGGTTATAAGGCGGGACGCCTGCTTCATCTGCCACAACTGAAAATCAAAACAAAGCGCGAAAACTGTATTGGCTGCGGTGCCTGTAACAAGATTTGCCCTATGAGTCTTGATGTAAAAAATCTTGTTGCCGATGGAAACCGTGATGAACTCCGCACCGCCGAATGTATCCTTTGCGGCGAATGCATTTCGACTTGTCCTAAGAAAGTATTAAACTATAAAATTACAAATAAATAGGAGTGACAAAAAAAATGACAAAAGAAGAAATCCTTGAAAAAAGCAGAAAAGAGAACAACGATAAAGACGTATTTGATTTAGAGGTTCAGAAAACTGCAGCACGTGCGGCATTCTTTTCTTCATTCGGACTGTGTGCTTTTGTTTCAATCCTAAGCTGGATATTCACAAAGCGCGTAAGCGTTCAGTGCTGGATGATTTTCTTCGGCATGCTTACAGTTGCATTTGGCGTAAAGTTCTTCAAAATGAAAAAACTGCATGAACTTTTTGTTGCTCTCGGCTATCTTGCCATTTTCATTTTGCTGACACTAGTATTCATTCTGCAGCTTACCGGCCGCCTTTAAGGAGATTTAACATGAATGACACACTCGTCTTAAAAAATCATCTTAAAGAAATCCGGAGCGAAAAAAATCTTTCTCAGAATGCACTCGCAGAAATGGTTGGTGTTTCCCGCAATACAATCAGCTCCATAGAAACCGGCCAGTTCTGCCCTACCGCAAAGCTCGCCCTGATTTTATGCGTTGCACTTGATAAAAAATTTGAAGAGATTTTCTATTTCTAAGGACAAAAAAATGAAAAATACAAAAACAAATCTTGACCCACTTTTAATCATTATCGCAGCATGCTTTTGGGGCTGCATGGGAATTTTTGTGCGACACCTCGAAGCTTATGGATTTACCGCAATTCAGATTGTTTCGATTCGTCTAACAGTAGCCGCCGTAGTTTTTTCAATTCTTCAGATTTTTATTGACCGCCCAGGCTTCAAAATTGAACTTCGCGACATTCCACTTTTTTTAGGCCTCAGTTTTGGCAGCGTTCTGGTTTTCACAATCTGCTATTTTTCTGCAATTACGATTATGCCGCTTTCTACAGCAGCAATTCTTTTGTACACTTCGCCAATCTGGATTATGCTGATGTCGGCAATTTTCTTTCATGAAAAAATGAATGCCAAAAAGCTGATTGCCCTTGCTCTGGCTTTTGCAGGCTGTGTTTTGGTTTCAGGAATTTCAGGCGGCGGAATAACAATGGTTGGCTTACTGCTCGGTCTCGGATCAGGCCTGGGCTACGGACTTTACAGCATCTTAGGAACAATCGCACTCCGCAAGCACACGCCATACACCGTAACAACCTGGACATTTATTTTTGCCGCCTGTGGTTCATGGTGTGTCTGTTGCCCGGTTGAAATGGTTTCAAAATTCCAGACAGCAGAAAATCTTCCGTCGCTGTTAGGCTTTTGTTTTCTGACAGGCCTTGTAACTGCAGTAATTCCATTTCTAACTTATACATTAGGCCTCAAAACAGTAGAAGCAAGCAAGGCCGGAATCATCGCAACGCTTGAACCCGTAGTTGCAACCATTATTGGAATCTTATGTTTTTCAGAAGGCTTAACCGTACTTTCTGCGCTGGGCATTCTTCTCGTTCTTTCCGCGGTTGTTGTGTTGAATATTAAGAAGAAGGAATAAAATAAGGAGGGGAAAGCCGGTAGATTGTAATTGCAAGTGCAACACTTAAATTAAATAAAAAAACTTCATAGAATGTTTTAAACCCAAAAACTACCACATTAAAGGGAAAAACAAACTATGAAGTCATACAACCATTTTACCCAAATGGACATATGTTGTCTATTTTATTTGTTGCATCTTGGAGTAAGCAAAAATCAGATTGCCATTCTCTTAAATAAACACAGGTCGTCTGTAGGAAGACTGATAAAAAGATGTCCAGGAGGAAGTTTTAATCCAGAGATCAGTTATGAAAAATATCTGGAGAACAGAAAACGGTGTGTCAGAAATAAACGGATAAAGAAAGATTCTGAATTGTTCGAATATATTCAATCACATCTTTATCAGTACTGGTCACCGGAAATAATTGCACTTAAATGGAATGCTAAACACAAGGATGATAAAGTTTCATTTAATACAATTTATTCAGCAATAAGAGTCGGATATTTTAAGCAGATATCAGCTCAGTCTCATTTACGGAGACGTGGAAAACAAAAATATGGTCATAGAAGCCAATACTGCTGTATTCAACCAGAAAAAACAATTCATGATTTACCGAACGAAGCTAGACATCGTGAACGTTTTGATGATTGGGAAGGAGATACAATAAGAACAACCCCTGGAAAAGGTTGTGTTGTAACATTACTGGACAGAAAAAGCCGATTGCTTCTTGCTCATAAAGTTGAAACGATAGCTTCAGAAAAAGTAAATGAAGCTGTTATGGCAGCTTTTAGAAAAAAAGGGATACAGCCAAAAACAATAGTTTTGGATAATGGTCCTGAATTTGCAAAATATAAGGACTTGGAAAAAGAACTCCAGACTTCAATATATTTTGCAGATCCTCACAGTCCATGGCAGCGGGGATCAAATGAAAATATAAATGACAGTCTACGCTTCTTCTTACCGAGAGGCATGGACTTTAGAAATTTGGATGACGATTACCTAGAAGCTGTAGTTTCACTTCTAAATAATCGTCCTAGAAAATGCTTGGGGTTGAAGACACCGATTGAAGTCTATTGTTGCACTTGACTTTGCAATCTTCCGCCTTCCCCACGCCCGCACTTCGTTGCGGGCTACCCCTTCTCCT
>JAEEGH010019391.1_pt1 | contig 14269 bp, 9 predicted proteins | sample 9134181 | NCBI WGS metagenome assembly JAEEGH01 (sample SAMN16246544, study PRJNA631951) | gut metagenome | biome: gut microbiome; feature: rumen; material: DP-attached | host: Bos | place: Iran: Karaj | collected 2018-10 | reverse complement strand
CGCTTCCTTCGGCCAGCTGGGTAACCAGCAGATGAGCGAGTACTATCCCGCCATCCGCACCATCTCCACCGGTTCCCAGTCCACTTACCTGCTGGGCGGTGCCAAACCGGCCCTGGCTACCATTTCGGCCCCTGTTTCTTCCGGTCTTACCTGGGAGCGCTCCATTCAGACCAACGTGGGTCTGGATATGACCTTCCTGGGCGGCCGCCTGGATTTCTCGGCCGAAGCCTACGTCCGTGACACCAAGGACATGCTCACCGCCGGTGAAGTGCTGCCTGCCACCTATGGCTACAGCTCCGCCCCCAAGGAGAACGTGGCCGACCTCCGCACCAAGGGTTATGAACTCAACCTGGGCTGGAAGGATTCCTTCAAGATTGCCGGCAAGCCTTTCCATTACAACGCCAGCATTCTGTTCAGTGACTATGTATCCCACATTACCCGCTTCAACAACCCCGATTATCTCCTTTCCAAGAACTATTGGGTGGGCATGAAGTACGGTGACATCTGGGGTTACCATATCGAGGGCCTGTTTGCCTCCGATGAGGACGCCGCAGCCTGGACCGCCAAGGTGGACCAGTCCAAGGTGAACAGCATCATCAACGCCAGCGTGGGTGATATCAACCCGGTTACCGGCGCTCCCGGTCTCCGTGCCGGCGACCTGCAGTTTGCCGACCTCGATGGCAACGGCCGAATTGACGAAGGTAACGGCAAGGTAGGTGACAGCGGTGATATCCGCGTCATCGGTAACAGCCAGCCCCGTTACAACTTTGGTATCAACCTGGGTGCTTCCTTCGTAGGATTTGACCTGGCTGTGTTCTTCCAGGGCATTGGCCACATGGACTGGTATCCTCAGTACGAGGTACGTCAGTTCTGGAGCCTGTACGCCCGTCCGTTCGCCACCTTCATCCCCCGCGACTTCCAGAATATGTACTGGAGCGAGGAGAATCCCAACGCCTACTTCCCGCGTCCCCGCGGTTATGTGGCCGGTGTGAACGCCAGCCGTGAGCTTTCTGCAACCAACGACCGTTATCTGCAGAACATTGGCTACCTGCGTTTGAAGAACCTCACCTTCGGCTATACCCTGCCGGAGAAACTCACCAGAAAGATTGGCATCGACCGTCTTCGCTTCTACTTCTCGGGTGAAAACCTGTTCTACTGGGCACCCGGTCTGCACTCCAAGTATATCGATCCTGAAATGGCCCAGACCAACGGTAACCTGCGCATCTATCCCTGGCAGAAGACCATTATGTTTGGTGTAGATATAACCCTTTAATTGAATGTGCCTTATGAAAAAGATAGCATATATCCTGCTTCCCATCCTGGCCGGTTTTACTTTGACTGGCTGTGACGATTTGCTGGACGTCTACCCCCTGGACCGTATGTCTCCCGAGACCTTCTACAAGTCTGAGACGGAACTCCAGGCCTATGGCATGAACCTCTATGCCATGCTGCCCGGTGGCTCTTCCCTCTACATTGAAGATGCCGATACCTATATCCAGATGGGTCTGACCGACGAGCAGAAAGGTACCCGTACCGTTCCCGCTTCCGGCGGTGGCTGGAGCTGGGGAAATCTGCGTACCGCCAATACTATGTTGGAGTATCTCCCCAACTGTTCCGACGCTGCCGTACGCGCCAAGTATGAGGGCTTTGCCCGCTTCTTCCGCGCCTACTTCTATTTCAATATGATCAAACGCTTCGGCGAAGTGCCGTGGTATGACAAGCCGGTTGGTTCGGCCGATACCGAGGCCCTCAACCGTCCCCGCGATTCCCGTGAGTTCATTATGACCAAGATGATCGAGGACATTGACTGCGCCATTGCCAACCTGCCTTCCACCAAGAGCGCCTACGAGATTACCAAGTGGACCGCTATGGCCCTGAAGTCCCGTTTCTTGCTGTACGAAGGCACCTTCCGCAAGTATCACACCGAGTTTGACTACGGTGCCGATGCCCACAGCTGGGAGTGGTACCTGAACGAGTGCGCCAAGGTTTCCGAAGAGTTCATGGCCAACAGTGGTTATACCCTTCACACCGCCGGCGGTGCCAACAAGGCTTACTACAGCCTGTTCACCACCAACGACGCCATTGAAAACATTGACGAGGTTATCCTGGCCCGCAACTACAATGCCGCTTACGGTGTAACCCACGACGCTACCGGTGTGATGCACGCTTCTACCCGTGGCCGTTACGGTATGACCCGCAAGATGGTGGCCAGCTACCTGATGGCCGACGGTTCCCGCTTCACGGACCAGGCCGGTTGGGAGACCATGGACTTCATGACGGAAATGCAGAACCGCGATCCCCGTCTGGCCCAGTCCATCCGTACCCCTGGTTACAAGCGTCTGGGTGAGAGTGCTCTTTGCCCTCCCGAATTCGAATACTGCCTCACCGGTTATCATCCGGCCAAGTATGTGGTTGAGACCCAGTATGACGCCTACAACAGCTCCGAGACCGACCTGATCATCTTCCGTGCTGCTGAGATTATGCTCAACTATGCCGAAGCCAAGGCCGAATCCGGCTCCCTGACGCAGACCGACCTGGACCAGAGCATCAACCGCATCCGTTCCCGCGCCGGTATGCCGGCCCTGAACATGGCTGCGGCCAATGCCAACCCCGATCCCTATCTTACCAATGAAGCCTGGGGCGGTTACCAGAACGTAACCGGCGCCAACAAGGGTGTCATCCTGGAAATCCGCCGCGAGCGTGCCGTAGAGCTGGCTCAGGAAGGTTTCCGTTACTATGACCTGATTCGTTGGAAAGAAGGTAAGATCCTGGAGAAGCAGTACTACGGTATGTACTTCCCGGGTCCCGGCGAGTACGACCTCAACGGTGACGGTCTTATGGACATCCTCCTTTATGAAGATGTGAAGCCCGCCAGCACGGCCCCTGCCCAGTATAAGATTGGCAGCGCCGAGTTCATCCTCAGCAACGGCAATTCCGGCTACGTGAACCTCTTCAAGAATATCCAGTGCAAGTGGAACGACGGCCGTGACTACCTCTATCCCATCCCCTCCAACGAGCGCGGCCTCACCGGCGGTGCCCTGACGCAGAATCCCGGTTGGGACGACGGTTTAACTTTCTAAGATGCACCCAAGTATGAAAAAGATATTTTCCTATACCCTGATAATGGCCCTTGCTGTTCTGGCTTCCTGCCAGCAGAAGGGTCCGGCAGAGGGCGAAGTAACCATGCCTGGAGTTTTCTATGCCGATATTCCCGGAGAGAAAGCCGTCGTGGAAATTGCCCCCGGAGCCAGCAAAACTTACAGCCTCAAGGCCTGCGCTTTCCAGAACCAGGTGACCGACATTGTGATGAACTTCTCGTTCAAGACCGATCCCGACGCCGTGGAAACGTTCAACCAGGCCCATGGCACCTCTTATGTGATGTGCCCCGGTTCGGCCTTTGAATTCCTGAGCAACGATGTAATGATTCCCCGTTACGGACAGGCTTCCACCACGGCGCGCATCAAAGTGAGCGCATCCGGTCTGGACCAGAATGTTACCTACATCCTGCCCGTGACTCTGGACAAGGCCCAGCAGACCGAGAATTGGGCTGTGGCCGATACCCTGGCTGCCTATGTGCTCTTCAAGATGAGTGATTATGACCCTCACGGTCCCGGTACCGAAGGCAATCCTTATCCCATCACGTCCATTAGTGACTTCCAGGATATGAAGAACAAGCTGACAGAAGGCAGCATGGTTTATTTCAGCCTGGAGAATGACATTGATATGGCTAACGCCACCGATTGGGAACCCATCAACCCGCTGGGCTTCCCCTTCACCCTGGACGGTAAGGATTACACCATTTCCAACTTCACCGGTACCACCAGCCTGTTCGGAATGGTTGTGGGTAATATCCATAACCTGAACGTGTACGATGCAAACATCACCAATGCTTCCGGCCCTGTGGGCATCTTGGGTGCCTATGGCGGAACGCAGGACGTGGCCGTGGAAGTGACCAGGGTGAACGTGAGCGGTAAGCTCAACAACACCGCTGCACACGGAACGGGCGGTCTGTTTGGTGTCATTGTCAACGCCAACATCAACATCTGCTCGGCCGACGTAACCATCGTTTCCACCAAGTACGATTCCGGCGGTATCTACGGTTATGACAATACCCAGGCTCCCAAGCGCAGTATTGTTTCCAACTGCTGGACGTCCGGCGACATCACCGGTAACCGTATGGTAGGCGGTATTGCCGGTAACGCTGCCAACAATGCCAACTATAGCGAAGTAGTTATCCGTAACTGCTACTCTACGGCCCGCGTACACGCTCAGTTCAAGTATGGCGGTATTGTTGGTGACGCTGCTCAGGGTCAGAAGACCGGCGAAGGTCTGGATATCAAGAACCACGTTGAGAAGTGCATCGCCTGGAATGAGGCCGTCTATTCCGACGTGGCCGATGCTTCCGTGCACTACAGCGCCGGTGCCGTGGTGGGCTTCACTTCCGTCAAGAACTATCTGGTAGACTGCTACCGCAAGCCCGACCTGGCTTTCTCCGATTGCCCTGGTAACACCACCAATCTGTTGGTGGATCAGGAGAACGCTTCTCCGGATTCCCCGCTGAAGGAAGTGGCTGTAAGCCCCGGCAGCACCAACTACAATTTCCCGTACCACGGAAAGGCCGCCAAGGCAGGTGCTACGGCATCTGACGTGGCCAAGGCCCTGGGTTGGGACGAGACCATCTGGGATCTGTCCGGAGACCTTCCGTTCTTTGTGGGTGGAGATGCCCCCGTGGTTGTCGTTGACGACAATGCCGGTGCCCAGCTCCCCGACTTCCCCGAGGTTCCTTTTAATTAATAAACACGCTCAGGTATGAAAACAACGCAATATATTGTAGCAATGCTTGCCGGTGCCGCTGTTCTTGCTTCCTGTGCCAAGGAAGCGGGCAAACAGCTCCCGGAGCCTCAGGACCTGATTACCATCAAGGCCGAAATGCCTGAGGATGTTACCACCAAGGCAGGTGCCCACGTGGGCTTCTCCTGGTACTGGGGCGAAGGTGACAAGATTGCCATCACCGGTGCCGAAGACACCCAGATTTACACTATCAAGGAGGGCTTCACCCCCAAGTATGCCGAGTTTGTTGGCAAACCGGTGGCCGGCGAGTCCTTCACCATCACTTATCCCGAGAAAGCCGCAACGGCCGACTGGAGCGGACAGACCCAGACGGGCAACAACTCGTATGCCCATCTGAAGTATGCCGCCCAGATCTCCGACGTGGATGAATATCTCAGCTTTGCCTTCAATCCCGACTGGGCTGCCGAACACGGCGGCACCATCAAGCAGATCGGTGTGATGAAGATGGTCATTTCTCTTCCCGATACCGTGACCGCCGTTAACGGTGTGTCCATTGCGGCCGAAGATGCCATCTTCTTCAAGGGCAACGGTGACGCCAAGGTGAACAAGCTGGATCTGGCTGTGGAAAAGGCCACCCCGGATGCCAATCACACGTTCATTGCCTGGTTCACCACCTCCTGGAACGAGGCTGTGGTTCCTGCCAACACGGTTCTTACCGTGACGGTCAAGACCAAGGATGCCCCCATCAGCAAGGAAGTGACCTTCACCGAAGAAGCCACCATCCTGGGCGGCAAGGTGAACGTATTCACGCTGGATGAAACCGGTTGGTCCATGCCCAGCCACTATACCTCCGGTAAGGGTACCGTCGATGATCCCTGGATTATCACTACTCCTGAGCAGATGGCGTTCATGGCCGATGATATGGTGGCCGGTGAGACCCGCTACTTCAAGCTGGGCAATAGCATTGACATGAAGGACATCGAGTGGAAGCCGCTGAATGCTGCCAGTCCTTATGACAAGAAGATTGACTTCAACGGTGCCGGTTATACCATCTCCAACTTCAAGTGTGTCTCTACCGCCGAAGCTCCGGTTACCTATCCCAGCTTCTTCGGTGTACTGTACGGAAACTGCTATAACGTGAAGTTTATCAATGCATCCATTGAGACCAATGCCAAGGGCGTCGGTATCCTGGGTGGCTATGGCGGAACCACCGACAAGCCTTGCTTTGTAGAGAATGTTCACGTTCAGGGTACCATCACCAGCTCGGCCGGAAACAACGTGGGCGGTTTCTTCGGAACGGCCCGTGAAGCTAGCATCGTCAGGAGCTCTGCCGATGTGGTCATCAACAGCAAGGGCCAGCTCAACGGTGGCCTGATTGGCGCCGATGCCGGTAAGGGTGTTGTCATCAGCGACTGCTGGACCTCCGGTACCATTTCCTCCACGGCTTCTATCTGCGGCGGTATCGCCGGTGACATCGTAGCAACGGGCAGCTCCATCTACAACTGCTATTCTACGGCCACCGTGACCACCCAGTTCATCTTTGGCGGTATCGTGGGTCGTGCTGTGGCCGGACAGAAGTCCAATGCCAGCAACTGCACCAATCAGAATCCCCAGAACCATATTGAGAACTGCATTGCCTGGAACGACCTCTTGAAGTCAGACTTCATTCCCGAGGAAACTCCCGCCGAACACTATAGCAGTGGCATCATTGTTGGTGGAACGGCTATCAAGAACTATCTGAAGAACTGCTGGCGCAAAGCTGACATCAACTTCATCGATTGTCCCAAGAATGCGGAACTGGGTACTTACGCACCGTTCGATCAGAGCGACGCCGACCCGGAGAATCCTATGGTCAAGGGTGAAGGTCAGTATGCTTTTGCCTATCACGGCAAGGCAGCCGCTTCCGGCATGACCTTGAGCCAGCTGGCCCAGGAGATTGGTTGGAGCTCCGAGATTTGGGACTTCAGCGGTGATACTCCTAAGATTAAGTAAAGAATGAAACTGAAAAGAATCTTTTTACTGGTGGTTCTTATGCCCCTGCTCCTGGCCGGATGCGGGGGCAAGGACCCCGAAGGTGGCGGAGAGCTTCCTCCGCCTTCCGGAAAGGAAGATACGGATGCTCCTGGCGGAGATGATATAGACGGTGGTTCCGGTAAGGAAGCCACTCCGCTGGGCGAGGGATGGACCAGTGTACAGATTGATGAAGGGGTTGTATATCATTCCTTCAACGGAACGGATGAAATAACCCAGAAACATCAGGAGGTCTTTGTGGTTGACGTAGACCTGAATAACCCCAACTATCAGGTGAAACTGGTCTATGAAAGCCCCCGCCTGGCTACTTCGGCCGCTTTCAAGAAGCGCAGCAACGCCATTGCGGCCATCAACGCCAACTATGAGCCCAAATCCATCTATATGCGTGTGGACGGGAATGTGATCTATCCGCTGGAAAACGACTACATTAGCGATACCGGAGTACCCAACTGGAAAAGCGAAGCCGCTTTCTCCATCTCCGGAGACAGCAATGTGAGTTTCCTGTGGGCCGGATCGCAGAAGAAAGGAGAAGTGACGGTGGCCCAGCAGAGGCAGTATTACAAAGATCTTAATGCAACCTCCTATCCCAACGTCATCTCCAGCGCTCCTATGCTTATTTACAACTTCAACTCAGATTATGGTGAGAAGTTCGTAGATTATAACAAGTCCACCACTAATCTGAGCGGAGAGGACCCTGACAAGCATCAGCGCACGCTGCACCCCCGTACGGCCATTGCCCTCACAGAGAAAAACCATCTGATTCTTTTCTGTGTGGACGGTCGTATCAAGAGTCAGGGAATGGGTGCCCGTTCTCTCACGCGCTTCCTTAAGAAGTGGTTCAACCCCAAGTATGCCCTTAACCTGGATGGTGGTGGTTCCACCACTATGTGCGTAAAGGGACAGGGAGATGCCTCTACCCACGTGGTCAACTATCCGTGCGACGGAAACAAGAACTACGACCATACCGGAGAGCGTACCCGTGATGCTTTTATCATGATTCTTAAGAAGTAGGTTATGAAACGCAGACTTCTTCTGCTGGTCGCTATTGTAGGGACTGCCTTGATGGCAGTCTCCTGCAATGCGAAGCAGAACTATAACAACGACATAAGCCCGGATACACCGGACCCTACCGTTGCCCATAAGGGTCCCAAGGCTGTCTTTATTGGAGACAGTATCACCTGGCAGTGGGGTCTGGTAACCCGCACGCTCAAAGAGAGCCAGAAGGTCATCATCCCTACGGATCCCAAACCCGAATGGATGAGTATCTCCGGAGATAAGGTCACCATTACCTGGCACGCCAGCTTCTTCACCTCCAACGGTTACTCGAACAAAGGGGTTAGCGGAGAGAGAACGGATGAGATGCTCAATCGTTACCAGAAAGATGTCCTTTCCCAGGATCCCTTCTGTGTGGTAATTATGGGTGGCACCAACGACCTGGCCCAGGGCTATACCAAGGACCAGATCCTGGCCAACATCAAGTCTATGGCAGAGCAAGCTGCTGCCAAGAATATGAAGGTGGTTCTGTGCTCGGTGACTCCTTGCAATATGACCTATTCCAGGCTTGTTCCCCAGGAGAAGGGAACCCATATCGTAGCCCTTAACAAAATGATTAAGGAGTACGCCACCTCAAAGGGTTTCACTTACTGCGACTACTATCCGGCCCTTGTGGCCGAAGACGGCTATTCTCTTAAAGAAGAATATTGTCTGTATGACAGACTCCATCCCAATCCCGATGCTTATACGGTGATGGAGGAAATTATTCAGAAGATCCTGAAATAGAATAACTTAACAAAAATATGAATAGAGTTTTATCGTTTCTGCTTTTCGCAGCGACTACCTTGGTTGTGGTCGGATGCTTGCGGGAACAGGCCCCCGTGCACGATTCTCCCCGTATTTCCATACGTGCATATATACCAGAGGAGCCTCTTTCCAAAGCCTCTTTCTCCGTTCCTACAAGCGGAGTGGGCTTGCATCTTGCATGGCAAGCTAACGACAATATTCGCGTCATCAATGCGGACAATCCCGCTGCCAGTGAGGTCTATGATATTCAAGACGGCTTCACTGATCACGTAGCTACTTTCTCCGGCAAAGCTGTAGCGGGGGATCAATTCAACATCATTTGTCCCGGCTCATATGCGTCTGTCGCTGAAGCGGGAATCGGTAAAACTCTCTCTCAAACGGGAAACGGAAGCACGAATCACCTTTTCTTCACTGCCCTGCTGGCCAATGTGGACAAGGCCGATCTTTCGGAAATCACTTTCTCCGAAGAATGGGTCAACGCCCATCCCGGCACCACGCTCAAACTGGGCGGAGTTGTCAGATTCGTGCTTACGTTGCCTGATGCTTTGACGCAGCCCACCAAGGTGGTCCTTTCGGCCCCTAATGTGAATGTGTCGGTGAATATCGAGGGCGTGACCCTTAGCACCGAGCATATCCTCACGGCCTACGCTCCCAGCAGCTGGGCCGATATTGACCTTCCTGCGGGCACCGCGCTCACCGTTGCGGTTTATGACGCCGGTGGCGCTTACTATTCGGTCACCAAAACCCTTGGGGCCGATAAAACCCTCAAAGCCGGCGCCCAAAACCTCATTACCATTGACGGCGGCTTCACCGAGCAGCTCTTTGCCGGTGGTGACGGCACCCAGGCCAACCCTTATCTCATTGCCACCGCCAAGCAGCTGGACAATATCCGCACCGTGCTGGCCTCCGAGCAAAAGAAGCATTTCCGCCTCATCGATGATATCGATATGGAGGCCTATCTGGCCAAAACGCCGTGGGAGCCGCTGAACTGGAAGAGTCCCTACGATTGTCCGGTAGACTTTGACGGTGATAATCATACGATTGATCATTTCTCCTGTAAACACAGCGGACAATCTTGGGACAAGCCCGCTTTCTTTGGCTTGCTGTATGGAGAGTGCCATGATGTGACCTTTACGAATGCCGTCATAGAGAATAACAGTAATGTGGCCGGTATTGTGGCCGGCTATTGCGGCTATCCCAATAAGAAAGCCACTGTGACCAATGTACATGTTCAAGGTCAGGTTTCTCAGACAGGAGGAAGTACCGGTGTGGGCGGCTTGGCTGGACGTGCAGCAAATGCGGTCATTTCTTCTTGCTCCGCAAATGTTGTTATTTCTTCTAACGTAAACTATACCGGCGGTCTTGTGGGCGTTGACCGTGATATGCCAGTCATCATTCAGAATTGCTGGACCAGTGGCAGTGTTTCTGGTAACCAGCGTGTGGGCGGTATTATGGGTGGCATAACCATCAGTCAGAGTGAGATCATTAATTGTTTCTCCATTGCAGAGGTCAGTGCCCTCCGTTGTTTGGGTGGTATTGCCGGACACTGTAATTTGGATAATAGTAGTGGTGCTGCTTGCGAGACTACTTATCCTGATAATTTAGTCAAGGGTTGCATTGCTTGGCAGACTACGTTGGAAACTCGTACTAAGAAGAATACTACTGATTCTTTTTGGAGTTCGGGCGCCATTCTGGGTTTCACCTCCCGTCATACATACCTGACCGATTGTAAGCGGAACCCCAGCTTGTCCTTCACGGACTTCAATCCCAGTCTTACGCTCTATGACCAGAATAACGCTACGCCCGACAGCCCTCTGTCGGTTACCAATCCCAATCCGAGTCTTCTCAAGCATCTGTCTCCCTATCACGGTCAAGCTGCTGCTTCAACCAATCTATCAACGGTAGCCAAATCCCTTGGCTGGAACGAGTCGGCCTGGGATTTGTCTGGCGACACCCCTGTTTTGACCGGAGTCATAGAGCCGGTGGCGGCAACCACCAGTGGGAATGACAATGTCCCCTTGGGTACCAATATTGATCGAGCCTTCCCCGTGAACGGGACAAAGAATGGCGTTACCTGGACCGTTACACAGGTGGGAGAAGGCTTAAGGTACTATCATGGCTACGGAAAACCTACGGAATCGTGGATGGCTGGTGGCGGTACAACGTGGCAGGAGGTCTATGTGACGGACTACGACCTTACCAAAACCGACTATGAGGTGAAACTGGTCGTTGCTAGCCCGGGGGCTATTACATCCAAAGTTTTTGAGCAGACGGGTGCTGTTGCGGCTATCAATTGTGGATATGAAAAAGCATCCGTAGCTATCAAGACGAATGCCTTTTTGAATACTTCTACAGGGGACTTCACGGATTATCCGGGGGGATATTCCTATTCCTTTATGCCCAATAATACCATCGCGGACACCGGTATTGCTAACTGGAAAAATGAAGGAGCCTTTTACTGCGATGGAAAACAGGGAGTCCGTATCGCTTTCGATTCCTACAATGGGGGCTGCACCGATAATAATGGAACAGGAACCACTGTAAAGGCCATTAATGATGAACGTTTGTTCTACAAGCTCGGGACATATAGTGAACCGGCTTTTGTATCCAGCGCGCCTATACTTACCGCCAATTATACGCTGTTCGGGCGTACGTTTGTTACACGTAACCCGGATACTTCCAAATCGGAGTCTCCCGGGAAGCATCAGGATGGCAAGTACCCCCGTACGGCGGTGGCCATCGCCTATCCGGACGGTGTAACGCCGCATTTGCTGCTTATTGCCTGCGACGGACGTTATGCCGAATCTACAGAACGTGGCTATGGAATGAGTGCTCTTTGGCTCACTCGCTATATGGCAAACTATTTCGGCCCCAGATATATGCTAAATCTGGATGGCGGCGGCTCCACCACTATGTGCGTAAAAGACCAGGGAGATCCCACCACCCATGTGGTGAACTATCCTTGCGATAACTATACGGAGGGAGGAATCATCGATCACGGCGGTGAGCGTGGCCGTGACACGTTCATTGTAATTGTCCCCCAAAAATAGTGTAACCTCCAAGACCCTACGGAAATGAAAGACAATAGTAAAAAGCTTGCTTATTCCGCCCCCAGCGTTGAGGTGGTTGCCCTGCAGACGGAGTCCTTTACCATGGGTTCCATCTCCGATTACAATGACAATGTGATCTTCGGTTCCAATAGCATGGACGAAGAATTCTCCTTCTAGACTTAAAACAATAAAACGAATAACACAATGGAAAACGAAACCCAAAAACAGTCTTACGAGTCTCCCCAGACCGAAGTCATCTTCATTGCCCTTGAGCAATGCATTGCAAATGGCAGTGCCACTCTTAACGAGCTTGAATATAACCAATTGTTAGATGAACTTAGCGCTTAAAAGGATGCTATTATGAAAACAAACATGAGAATCGTTCTTGTTTCTATAGCCTTCCTCGCCATTGCAAGCGGCTGCGTTAAAGAGAATCAAATGCCCAATAATGAAGGCGCTAACCACAAGGTCACAATCTTTGCCTCCATCCCGGACGAGGGTATGGATACCAAAGTTACGCCTTCCCAAGATGTCATAAAGACCGCCGTTAAACTGGCTTGGGAGAATACAGATTATATTTACGTCAACAGTGAAAAGTTTAGTGTTGTGACTATCTCTGCTGATGGTAAGACGGCTGAGTTTAGCGGAAATGATCCCGGTTCGGGTCCCTATAACATTAGTTATTCTAAAGACTTTAGCAGTGTAGTGGATCAGACGCAGACGCAAGATGGAACCCTGGATCATCTAAAATACGCTGCCGCCATCTCAGGCGCAGACAGCTATGAAAATCTGAGTTTCTCTTCCGCCTGGGCCACAGCTCATGGAGCTACGTTTACCTCTTCCTCCGTACTGGAGCTGAGGGCCAAACTTCCGGCTTCCATCGCTTCAAGCGTAAAGAAAGTTATCTTTACTTTCCCGGAGAATATAACTGTGGACAACAAGCGTATCACCGTGTCTTTGACCACACCGGGCGTTCAGAGCGGAGACAATATCCTTGATGTCTACGCTACCCTCCCTGATGGAAATATCAATCTACCCAACATCCTGGTCCAGTTCCAGGTGGGTGACAATGCATACGAAAAGTATTCGGCCTATCGCGAGTTTGCTTCCACCAACGTCATTGCCGGTGGCACCACTCAGTATCTTGGTATTGATTGCACCAAGATTGAGTCCTATGCCAATGCCAGCAGTACCAACATCGGTGAGTCCACCAATCCCTATCTGATTGGCGATAAATTCCAGATGGATTACCTCCATACGGCTATGAAAACAGGCACCACCTATGTTAAACTGGTCGATGATGTAGATTTGAACAGCGAGGCCTGGACTCCACTAAATACGAGTAGTCCCTATGATAAGGGGATTGTTTTTAATGGTAACGGAAAAACCATCAAAAAACTGTCTTCTTCTGGTAAGTATGCTAGTTTCGCGGGCGTGTTATATGGCTCTATTTATAATGTTATTTTTGATTCGGCCAACATTAGCTCAGACCAAACGAATTCAGGCGTGGTTGCTGGTTATATTGGAACGGGAACGTCTACTCTTAAAGGTAGTTTAAGCAACATCACCGTGAAACACTCCAACATATCAAGTACTGCAAATTACGTAGGAGGCATTGCCGCAAGGGTAGCTAATATTGACGGGAACATTGTGGGCTGTAAGGTGTTTGATACGGAAATCAGTGGCGCCCAATATGTAGGCGGCCTTTTCGGGTATATTGCGATGGCGTGTAATGTAGAAAAGAGCTACTTCTCCGGTTCAGTTTCAGCAAGTGGCAATATTTCAGGAGGATTAGTTGGATCGACAGCAAATGTTGTTATTATAATCCGCAATTGCTACACGACCGGGACAGTGAGTGGAGGAGCCGGAACTCAGCGTGTCGGGGGTATTGCTGGAGAGTTAGGAGAAGGCGGGTCCGTAGTTAATTGTTATTCTACCGCTGCCGTTTCAGCAGCACGCGTATGTGGCGGTATTGTTGGTCGCGCTTGCGGTGGTACCTGGGATACGACGAAGGCATCGAACAATACGATTTCCGGTTGTATTGCCTTTAATTCGGCTGTTAAAGCCACTGCAAAAGGTGATTATGGATCATCCGGTGCTGTGGTTGGTTTTACCTCTTGCAAGAATATTCTTTCGGATTGTTATCGTGTTTATAACATGGATTATAGCAATTCAAATAACACTACCGAATTTATTACGACTATGGTTGACCAGCCCAATTGTGATGGAAAAAACTGGACCCAGGGTACAACTGTAGGAACTATGGCCCCGAATCAATGTCCTTACTATGGTAAAGTGGCTGCTAATGAAGCCACTGTCAAATCTATAGCTATTGCCCTTGGTTGGGACGATACTATATGGGATTTCTCCACGGATCTCCCCACTTTGAAATAACTTTTAAATCTTTATGAGCGTCATAGATTTCTTTAAAATGGAAGCTGGGGCCAAGGCGGCTCCGGTACCGGCAGAGAAGGTAGACAAGACCTACAAGCGCCTGCGGATGCAGACGTTCCTGGCAGCCACCTTTGGCTATGCCCTGTACTATGTGTGCCGCCTGTCTATGGGCGTGATGAAGCAGCCGCTCATTGATGCCGGCC
>JAEEGH010019387.1_pt1 | contig 14270 bp, 14 predicted proteins | sample 9134181 | NCBI WGS metagenome assembly JAEEGH01 (sample SAMN16246544, study PRJNA631951) | gut metagenome | biome: gut microbiome; feature: rumen; material: DP-attached | host: Bos | place: Iran: Karaj | collected 2018-10 | reverse complement strand
CGCAGCAGAGGTTCAAAACAGAAAGGAGAGAAGCTGCCTGTCCGCTGCTTGTAAGCATACAGCCAACACCACCTTCGAGGTCTGCAATTTTCTTTTCAACTGCATCGCAGGTTGGGTTAGCGAAGCGTGAATACATAAATTCAGTTGGCTTGTCAAAAAGAGCAGCAACGTGATCGCAGCTGTCAAAACGGTAAGTTGTACTCTGTACAATTGGGATTGTTCCAGGTCCGCCATTTTCTGGTTTATAGCCTGAATGCAAAACTTTGGTTTCTATTTTCATTTTTTTCTCCTGCTAAATTTCTTTAATTATACTGAAATGAATTGAAAAATGGAATGATTTAAACCAACCTTAGTCATATTCCCTGTGACATCTGTCACAAACTTTGGTAACTTTGGTTCTTTTAGGGATTTTTATATTGCACGCATAATTTTTTTATTTAATAATTCAGGCAAGGAGTAAAAAAATGAATAAAACTATCATTAATTCAAAACCTTTTCAGTTGGTTGTAAGAGTTTTCGGGCTGTTCACAGCAGCACTTCTTCTTGTTACAACATGTCCTCGACTTGTAGATTTCATTAAAAATGATTGCTACTCTAGTCAGCCTGAGGTAAAACTTGATTACCTTATTTCAATTACTATGAATCTGATTGTTATAGTTATTGGAATATTAATGGCAATCAAGCCTTCTTTGTATTTCCTCATTGGATTTGCCAGCTTTATGTATTCTGTTGTAATTGCAAGCACAGGGCCGCTCAATATGATGCACATTCCAATGTTGTTTTTGACAATTGGTATTCTGCTCTGCTCAGACTTTTACAAAAAGCATAAGAATATTGTGATTGGAATTATCTGTGGTATTTGTTTGTATGAGATTTTGATTCCACTGCGCTTTGATGCTGCAACCTTTGTACGTTCATTAATCCAGAAAATCGGTTACTCATTCACAATCGCAGTTGCACTCTTCTTCTTTATTCAGGCTAAGAAGGATAAGCAGGAAGAATAAAAAAAACACGATCCCTGAGCAAAGTCGAAGGGATCGTGTTTACAGTTATTTATAAAAGATTAGTGATGGAACAAACGGATTCCGTTGAATGCCATAACCATGTTGTAGTCATCAGCAGCCTTAATAACAAGGTCGTCGCGAACGCTTCCGCCCGGCTGAACTACACATGTAACACCAGACTTTCTTGCACGCTCAATGTTGTCTCCGAATGGGAAGAAAGCATCAGAACCAACAGCAACATTTGTATTCTTTGCAATCCATTCTGCTTTTTCTTCACGAGTGAAAACTTCCGGCTTTACCTTAAAGAAGTTCTGCCATTTGCCTTCAGCAAGAACATCCATATATTCTTCACCAATGTAAACGTCGATTGTGTTATCGCGGTCTGCACGTTTAATTCCGTCTACGAACTGAAGTCCAAGTACTTTTGGAGACTGACGAAGCCACCAGTTATCTGCCTTCTGACCAGCAAGACGAGTACAGTGAACACGGCTCTGCTGTCCAGCCCCTATACCAATTGCCTGTCCGTCCTTTACGAAACAAACTGAGTTAGACTGAGTATATTTAAGAACGATGAGAGAAATTACAAGATTGCGCTTGTCATCTTCGCTGAGGTTCTTATTCTTAGTTACGATATTTGAAAGAGCTGACTGTTCGTCAATCTTAAGGAAGTTGTGTCCCTGTTCAAAAGTAACACCGAAAACCTGTTTGCGTTCAAGATCAGCAGGAACGTAATTCGGGTCAATCTGAATTACACAGTAGTTACCGTTTTTCTTAGCCTTAAGAATCTCAAGAGCCTTCTCGCTGTATCCCGGTGCGATAATACCATCAGAAACTTCCTTCTTGATAAGAAGAGCAGTAGCTTCATCACATTCATCACTCAAAGAAATAAAATCGCCGAAAGAGCTCATGCGGTCTGCACCACGAGCGCGGGCATAAGCACAGGCAAGCGGAGTAAGTTCAACATTGTCAGTAAAATAAATCTGCTTAAGAGTGTCTGAAAGAGGAAGACCAACAGCAGCACCAGCAGGTGAAACGTGCTTAAAAGAAGTAGCTGCAGGAAGTCCAGTTGCTTCCTTCAATTCCTTAACAAGCTGCCAGCCATTGAGAGCATCCAGCAGGTTGATGTATCCAGGTCTTCCGTTTACAACAGTGATAGGAAGATCGCCGCTTTCCATGTAAACCCTTGCAGGTTTCTGATTCGGATTACATCCGTATTTCAATTCAAGTTCTTTCATAGAGAAACATAATATAGAAAAATGGATAAAAATTCAAATGAGGGGAAAGCCTTCCCCTGGCTCGCACATTGTTGCTCGCCACCCCTTCCAGCGGGGGTCTCCCCCGCAACGCCCCCGGCTAATCCTCGGTAGACTCAGAAGACTCCGTGCTCTCAGGATTCTCTATTTTTACAAAAATATTTTTTGCAGGAACGCTTATAGTATAAAAAATCAAAGCCGGCAGAATCAAAAGTCCTGCGAAATACACCTTAAACGTAAGTGCAAGCACCAGCAATTCTACAATAACTATTCCAAGAGCTTTAATACTTGAATTAGCATACTGAGCAAAAAGAGCTATTGAGTTTCTGAGAGTATTTATAAAAGTGTTTGAATAACGTGCAATCAAAGGATAAGAATAAAAATTCAAAACAAGAACAACAAGAAAATAAACAGCCAGTAAACCAATCTTAATCAGATTCAAACCATCATCCCAGGCAAGATAAACAAAAAATCCGCCAAGACCAAATGTAATCACAGTAAACAGTAAAATCAAAAAGCCCTGAATTAAATCCTGTCGGAACGCTTTAAAAAAGCGATGGGTAATTCCTCTGAATGACTGAACTTCTTCATCATCATCTGCAAGACGAAGCGTTACTGCAAACGCAGCACAAGTTGAAGCACCAGCCGTAAGAACAGGAATACAGCATAACAACCAGAGAATATTTACCCATAACAGGCTTACAAATTTCTTTATTAAATCCATTTTATCACCTTTTACTAACTAACGTTAGTTATTATTTTCTGCATACAATTTATAAAGATTTCTTGCAACAGAAGTTGCATTTATCTTTGCGACAGGACAATTACACAAAACAATCACAGATACTTTTCCATCAAAATAATAGCCATCGTAAGAATTGAAAACATTTGTTACGCCGGCATGGAAAATTGAATCGTCGTGTCGGTAAACTCCATAGCCATAAGATTCAGAATCAATCATTTTCTGAAAAGTCTTTTTCTTTACAACTTTACCGCTTGTAAAAAGCACATTCCATTTAAAGAGGTCTGTAACATTTGAATTTACATCTCCGCAACCAACAGCGAGCGCAGCTGGAATACTGTAATATCGGCCTTTATAATCATAACCGCGGGTATCTGTTTTTTGAAACTCAAGGTTTGAATGATTCATTCCGCAGCGGGTAAAAATATTTTTCTGTATATATTCGCTGTAAGACATTCCACTCACCTGCTCAATTATTGAGGCAAGAAGATAATAATTTGTGTTGCAGTAAAAATATGTACTGTCCGGTTCGGCAAGAAGCGGTGCTTCGCTCAGATATGTGAGAACAAGATTTTTATCCACCGGTTTGCAGGCCATCTGATTTACTTCGATATGACGATAAATATTTTTAGGAAAGAACTCATCTGCAGAATTGATATGATCTGTAAGCCCTGACCGCATATTCAAAAGCATTTCAATTGTAATTTTGTCACCGGCTTCGAAGTCAGAAAAGAACTTAGAAATCTTGTCGTCCACCGCCAGTTTTTTCTTTTCCACCAACTGCATCACCGCAGCGGCCGTCATCTGCTTACTTATCGACCCGGCCTCAAAAGTACTGTTAATGCCTACCGGCACCTTCTCGGGGGCCGCCGCCTTCACATCACAAACACCGTACCCTTTTGCAAACACTATTTTGTCGCCGCGCCCGATAAGCACCGCGCCCTGGAACCCCGACTCTGTAAGATAAGAATCCGCCGCACCAGCAAATTCCCTGTACTTTGGATTTATAACTTCTGAATCATTCCACGACTGTTTTTTAATGTTTGAGCAGGAAGCAAGCCATAAAGCAGACGTTAAAATAAAAAGAGAGACACCAACGAAAAAAACGTGAGTTCGCGTTTGTTTTTCCATCGTGTCTCCTTAAAAGTCGGCAAGCACAGCTTGCCTCTGAGCCATTCCTTCGATAATCCTAAAACGAGTCTTTCGGCTCGTTTTTAACGGATCTTCGATTTCAGGCTATTACAGATTCTTATTCAAAATACGCTCTTCGTACTTACCAGTTTCAAGATCAATAAATCGTACAAAAAGTGAAACCTTATTCTCTTCGTTCAAAGAACTCCAGATTGTATTTGTAAGAGTTTCAATGTCGCCTTCAATCTTGAGTTTTACCGGTTCACCCTCAAAACTTGGAAGAGGATTTCCATCACCCATATAAGTGTGAATATAATGTCCCTCACCCTTCTGAGGATTATCGTAAGTGTAAGTAAAGCGAAGAGTATTATCGCCGTTTCCACAGTCGCTCTTAAGAATAGAAAGTGAGTAAGCATAACCACCGTTTACTCCGCCTTCAAGATCAAGCAAAGAAGAAATACGTGGAGTATAGTTTGGAGCATCGTGCTCGTACTTACGGCTGCGAAGAGACTGTTCAAAAGTCTTTCCTTCTTTCAAACTATCAAAAATTGTATCTGTCTGGTCCCCGTTTGTTACGATTGTCTTTTTTCCAAGCTCACGAACTGCAGCATAAATGATAAGACTTGGGTCACCAGCAATCAAAGACTCATCAAAAGCCTTTGTGCGAACAACCTCAGTTCCATTTTCGTTTTCTGTAACAAAAATACGGTTGCGGCTTCCTGCACTGCGTCCCATTGTCCAGTAAGCAGAAACTGCATATTTTCCATCAGCTGATAAACCAGCAATAATTCCTCTTCCAGGGTAAGTTGTAGAAGACAATTCGTTTTTAATTTCTTTCATTTTTTACTCCAGTATTTATTCAGCATCACCGTGCTGCTTTTCTAAATATTCCATAACTGCATCAACAGTCTTCTGTTTTGGATCTGCCTCATCTGCAGGTAACTTTGCGAGAATATTGTTTCTGAATTCCTTACAGTCAATTACAGGACTTGCAGTAAATGTACATTTACCAGTTTCAAGAATATCAGCAAGCATATCCTCAGGGTTCTCAGGATTTATGCGCAGACAATTTCCATTTATTGAAACAAGAATCATCTTGTCAAAAAGACGGAGGTAACTGTCAATTTCGCGAAGACCGCGTTTTGTTTCCGGCTGTCCAGGACGATAACGTGTTCCACTTGGGAATACCAGAATCATCTGACCACGTTTTTTACAGGCATCCATAGCACGCATAGCAGCAAAGTTAATTTTTCTGGCTCTCTGCTCTTCTGCAGCCTTTTCTTCTTCGGAAATTTCCTTTCCTTCTACAGCATTCAATGAACGTGTAGGATAAATTACAACACGAGTAAAGCCTTCTGTAAATGCACGTACACCGGCACTTGCTTCATTAAGCTTCATTCCTGCTACAGCTACAATTCTAGAAGACATATCCTTTGCCCAGTCTTCGCCGTTCTTTTCAAGAAGATAAAGAATTCCAGGTAAATCAAGATTTGTGTAGTGCTCCATAAGAATAAGGCCAGATTTTCCTTCGTTTACAACTGAATCATAGAAGGCCTTAAAATTTTCAATGTTTCCCAAACCTGATTCAGAATTGAATGCTTCATCCAAAAGCTTCCACATGTAAGGTCTGAGCTGAAGATTTGCTTCTTCATAAACTTTTGTTTCATCAATTTTCGCAGCAGCGTGCGAAAGCTTAGACATTTCAGCAAATACACTGCCGAATTTGTCTTTCAACATAATTCCCATAATGCTTCCTTGAAAACAATAGTTATAAAAATAATAGTTAAAATCCATTATAGATTATTTATTACTTAGATACAATAATAACCTATATGATGAAACGAACTCTTTTGACCATTGCAGCAGCACTGCTTCTTATTACAGGCTGCAGCTCAAAAAACAAAACTCCACAGACTATTGAAAATTCAGATGGTTCTGTGAGCATTACCCGGATTGATGAAGATGGAAAAGCGATTCTCTTCAATAGAAAATTTGGCAAAGATAAAAATGTCACACAGGTAAGACTTCACGAAACTTCCCGTGCAAATCCTGTTTCAATAGATTTATCTGCTTATGAGGGAAAAGATATTGAAATCCAGCTTTCCTGCGAAATGTTCATTGATGATAACACTACTAAAAAAACTCAGGTGATATGGATGATCAATGAACTGGAAGAAAACTTCCCAAAACTTTTTGACAGAAAGGTAGATAACGGAAAATGGTTCAGCGTAAATAAACATCTTACACTCCATCTTTCCGGAAAAAGACAGTTGTATGTTTCCGGGGGCACACTCAACAAGGAAGCAACTGTATACATTAAAAACTTCAAACTTCGTCTCAATGGAGAAGGTCTTACAAAAGGTGCTCCTCAACCGGAAGTCTGGACCGAAGTTACTGCTGTAAAAGATGTTCTGAAAGATTATTTTGATTATTTTGGCTTCTGTGTTTCCTATAATAACACCTTTAAAGAACCTCTTTTACAGCAGGGGCTTCCACTTCATGCAAGTGTAATTACTATGGAAAACGAATTTAAACCTGATTTTATATTCGGATGGAATAAACCCAATAAACTTACAGAATTCCGTGGAGAAGATGGAAATCTCTACGAAGTTCCAGCTGACATTCCAACCTTTAAGCAGATGGACAGCATTCTTTCTGACATGAAAAAACTCGGCTTAAAACTCCGTGGCCACACCCTTGTATGGCACAGTCAGACTCCGGCCTGGTTCTTCCAGAAAAACTTTGGTCGTAACGGGGAAACTGCCCTTGTGAATCCAGATGAAATGAATGCCCGTATGGAATGGTATATTAAAACAGTTCTTCAGCATGTTGCAGAATGGGAAAAGAAAAACAACAATGGTGAACATATGATTCTCGCATGGGATGTTGTAAATGAAGCAGCCTCAGACAATGCTACAGATGCAAATTTCCTTCGTGATGCAGGTTCAAGCAACTGGTTTGCAGTATATAAAAACGAAACCTTTATTGTAAATGCTTTCCGTTATGCAAATAAATATGCTCCAAAAGATGTAAAACTTGTTTACAACGACTACGGCTGTGCATCCACAAACAAAAACAGAGCAATCTGCAAAATCATTGATGCAATTCAGGCAGCACCAGATGCACGTATTGATGCAGCCGGAATGCAGACACATGTCGGCATAAATGATTCTGCCGCAAACTTTGAAAAAGCCGTTCAAAACTTCCTTTCAAAAGGAATCAATGTTCAGATTACAGAAATGGATGTTGCAAATGGCAGTGCATCATACAATGCAATGCGCCTTAAAGACTTCTATAAAACCTGGTTTACAATGTTCATTAAGAACCGTAAACAGCCTGGTAAAAATGGTATAGAAGGTGTTACTCTCTGGGGTGTACGCGACGAATGGACCTGGCTTAACGGCATGCATAAGGGCCATACTCAATATCCTCTTTTATTTAAGGATAAAGAATTCCACTGTAAACCTGCTTACTACGGTGTAATCGAAGCTGCAAACGAATAAATCCACCGCCATATTCCATTAAAGAAGTTCCTTTTTTCTGCCGATATTAAAATGAGGTATTGTATTATGAAAAAGGGAACTTCTATATTTTTATTTCTTATCACTTTTCTCGGAATAACTCTTTTTTCCTGTAAATTAGAATTTGACGATACAAATTTGTATGATAAGCCTGTTGTTGATTTATCAGATAAGCAGGTTACACTTATTATTCCTAAAGTAAACTCAAAAACTAAATATTTGAATGTATACAGAAGAGACAAAGAAAATGATGTTGTTACAACAATTGCTCTTCTAAATCATCCTCTTGCACTTTTAAATGATAATAAGAATTATAGTTTTATTGATAAACTTATTAAAGATGGACATTCTTATGATTATCGAGTCCGTTACAATATAGACGGAGAATATTATTATACAAAATGGTCAGACGTTATAGAAATAAAAGCCTCTGAATTTGATTCTTGCTATGATGATTCTGTTAATTTAACTTTCAGAACAACAGGTGTCAGCCTGAAATACAACAAAGATAATCACACTATAGAAATAAACGGAACAATTGTGGAACCTGACTTTCCTGAATATATAACAGACAGTTACTACCCAATGTTGATTATTCAAAGCGAAACTGCTACTCAGACCTTCGCGCTTCCTTCAATTGCAAGCGGAATACCACTACCGCTATTAGGACTTCTTCCTTCTGAATTTCTGGACACTGAATTAACCATCAACGGTATTGTTGGACAAAAAATGATTTTTGATGATGATTCTAAACCTATAGAAGACAGACTGATTAAAGAAGTTATCTGGACTGAACCAACAGCAATCAAAGTTACAGGTGTCGGAAGCTCACAAAAAATTGTTGTGCCATCACAATTAGGAACAGACGGTTTCGACTACTCCGCATCAATATACTAATCACGCCGCTGCGCAAAATGACAATTGAACAAAAATTGTAAAAATGGTAATTTAAACCAGTATGAATACTCTGGTCGCATTATGCGCAGTTGGTGCCGAGCGAATTCTCGGCAACGAAATTAAACATTTAGGTTATAAACTCAATGGAAACGCACCGGGAAGAGTTTCTTTTTTTGGTGATGACGATGCTTTATTCAAAGCAAATCTTTGTCTGAGAACAGCAGACCGTGTTTACCTTCAGCTTGCAGAATATGATGCTCTTGATTTTGATGCACTTTACGATGGAACTTACGCTGTAAACTGGCAGGATTTTTTACGAAAGGATTCACGTGTCATTGTAGACAAGGTGCGTTCTTACAAGAGTAAACTCAACTCTGAACACTCTATTCAGGGAATTGTTCACAAAGCTATCTATTCAAAACTCGGAGATGTATGGCACATGGCTTCTATGCCGGAAACCGGTGAAGAAAGCAATGTCCGTGTTTATGTTGATGAAAATAAAGTTCTGGTTCTTCTGGACCTTTCGGGACTTCCTCTTCACAAGCGCGGTTACCGTGTAGATGGTGGTATTGCACCTCTCCGCGAAACACTTGCTGCTACTCTCCTTCAGGAAATGATGTGGCGCCGTAAGACACCGCTTCATGATCCGTTCTGCGGTTCAGGTACAATTGCAATTGAAGCTACACTGTACGCCTTCAACGTAGCACCTGGTTTTGGCCGCCGCTTTGCTCTTGAAAATCTTCCTATCTATAACGAAAAACGTGCTCAGGAAATTAAAGCAGAAGAAGCAGCAAAAATCCGTACAGACGTAGAAGTTCGTATTACCGGTTCTGATATTGATAACAACGCCGTTGAACGCGCTAAGAAAAACGCTGAATATGCCTGCGTAATGGCCGGCCGCGCACTTAAATCAATTGATATCAGTGCACATATCCCTCGCCCAGATTTTATTCAGTCTGATTTTGCAGATTTAGCAGCACCTTATGATTCTGGACTTCTTCTCTGTAACCCACCTTACGGTGAACGCCTAGGTGATGAAGAACAGGCTCGTGAATTATACAAGAATATGAGCAGTCTCTGGACAGACTTTGAAGGCTGGGACATTGGCGTAATTACATCTAATCCTGACTTCCAGGAAAGTTTTGGACATAAGACCTCGGCAATTAAAAAGCTGAAAGCTGGAAATCTGGATACTTCATTCTACATTTATAAGCGATAAGGAGAAAGCGAAATGGCAATTGTGGTAGAACACGACAAACGTAAACAGGAAATTTTACAGAAATCTCTTGACGTGTTTATTGAAGAAGGTTACGAAGATGCAACCTTCCAGAAAATTGCCGATCGCTGCGGTATCACACGTACCACCCTTTATATTTATTTTAAGAATAAACATGAAATCTTTTTGGGCAGTATAAAAGAGCTTCTTTCCGAACTGGAAATTGCACTTAAAAAGATTATGGCAGATTCAGCTCTGTCTGCAGAAGCTGCACTTCGAAAAATCCTTTCAACACTTGCAGATTCAATCGAAAGCAATAAAAAACTTTTCAGTGTTCTTTTGAATTACCTTATGCAGCTTAAAAAATCCGGTGTAGACACAAGCGAACGTGTTCGCCGCCGTGTTATCCGCCTGCGCCATCTTTTGACTACAATCCTCATTAAGGGAATTCAGAATAAAGAGTTTAAGGAACTTAACGTAAAAGATGTAAACGATACACTTTACGGCCTGCTTGAATCCGCAATCTTCCGCATTGCCGTTCTGAATAAAGATGATGTTACAGATGTCCGCGCCGCCCTTAACACCACAGTAGACCTCTTTAAAGCATAAAAAAAAACGTCATTGCGAGGAACGTAGTGATGTGGCAATCTATTGTATGGATTGCCACGCTCCGCTCGCAATGACGTCTTAGTTGTCGTCATGCTGAACTTATTTCAGCATCTATTAGAACTTAGCTTTTCTAAGTCTTACTTTCTCGATATCCTCACAGAAGAGTTCGCGGAGGTCGTTAAGGCCAAGTGCCATAAGAGCCATACGGTCAATACCGATACCCCATGCGAGAACAGGACAATCAAGACCCATAGCCTTTGTAACTTCCGGACGGAAGATACCAGAACCACCAAGCTCGAACCAGCCCAATACAGGGTGCTTGATATGAACTTCGATAGAAGGCTCTGTGAACGGGAAGTAACCAGGAACATACTTTACTTCTTCTGCTCCGGCAATTTCTGTTGCGAACATCTTGAGCATACCAAGAAGATCGCGAAGTGTTACGTCGTTACCGGCAATAATACCTTCTGTCTGATAGAAGTCAGAAAGGTGAGTTGCGTCTACCTTGTCGTAGCGGAAACAGCGGGCAATACCAAAGTACTTGCCAGGAACCTCAGCCTTGTGAAGCTGATGTGCAGAAAGTACAGTTCCCTGTGAGCGGAGAATAAGGCGGCGTGTGAACTCGTTATCGAATGTGTAGTTCCATCCACGGCTACCAGTGTTTCCACCAGTTTCGTGAGCAGCCTTTACATTGCTCAAATATGGTTCTTCAATAAATTTTGCGTGTGTAGGATTCTTAATGCGGTATACATCGTGAATATCACGTGCAGCGTGGAACTGTGGCATGAACAATGCATCACCGTTCCAGAATTCAGTTTCTACAAGCGGACCATCGAACTCCTGGAAACCAAGAGAACAAAGCTTGTCTTTTACAGACTCAAGGAACTGAACGTATGGGTTTGTGCGGCCAGGAATGATACGTGCAGGTGGAATTGCAATGTTGTATCCACGGAATGTACCGTTTTTCCATTCGCCAGAAGAAAGCATTTTTGGAGTGATTTCTCCGATTTCATTACCTGTTACACCGGCACTCTTAAGAGCATCACGAACAGCTTCGAAACCGCTCTGAAGCTTGTAGAATACAGTCTCACGTTCAATCATCTTGAATGGAGAATCTGCAGCACCACGCTTCTTAGCAAGGCCGTCCATAGCAGAAACTTCTGCAGCGCTCAAATCATCTTTATTAAGAAGGCCACCTTCAGCAGAAATAGCCTTTTTTACAAGGTCCATAGTTGCCTTAATGCGCTCAGGAAGAGCAGCCCCAGTGTATTCAACCTTCTTTTCTGCATTCATTTTAAGAACGCCGTCTTTTACAAGAGGACCAAAAGCAGAACCAACATCTTTCTGCTCAATACCAATTCCTGCTGCAATTTCCGGCATTGTGTGAGCGCCCTTATCTTTAAGGAAGTTTACCATGCGCTCTTCTACAGTACCAGTTTCTGCGAGCTTGCGACCCATCTCTGTAATTTCAAAAAATGTATGTGGTGTACGGCGGATTTCTTTAAGAAGTTCCTTTCCAGAAAGCCATGAGAATGCCTGATTTGCATGACCTTCCTTGTATTCCAGTTCCTTCTGGAGTTTTTCTGATGTAAGCTCATCCTGTCCTGAATACTTCAACAAAACCTTAATTTCAAGCGGATGAAGATTTTTAATGATGTTTGTTACTTCCATATAGCAGACCGTTAAGAAAAATTGCGAAAGCAATTTTTTAGGTCTACCTCCTTTAAAAAATTAAAAGCCGACAGAGCATTCTGTCGGCTTCAGTTTATCATATTTCAAAGAAATACTGAATAGGTTAGCGTGTTAATTTAATATGAGATGCATAGAGAGTCTTACGCTGTTTTCTATCATCCTTGTAAGACTTAATCTTATCTTTCTCCATATATCTATAATTATAATACTTATTCTCTTTTATAAAATCCTGAAGACAAGCCATTACTGTATTCATAGCTTCTCCCTTATCAAAAGTTACATAGAGAGTATCATAATAAATACGAAGTTCATCATGCATAGGCTGATATTCAATTTTTACCGTAGCATTTTTGTCTGTACAATGCTGATTTTCAGGCACAATGATCTGTGTCGTAAGTTTTTCGTTTTCAAATCTGTCTCTTTCGAACGGATCATCCGGATTATCACCAATAGTCTCAGCAAAAATAGAGCCCATAAGAACCGCAAAAACTGCAAGTATTGATAAAATCTTCTTCATATATAAACTCCTGTTGATGTGTTTAATAAACACTATACTCAATTATTTTACCGCATTCTAGGAAAAAATCAAGATTTATTACATAACGTCCTGAATCTATACCCAGAGTGGGAAACTTACGGATTAAAACAGAACCAGTAATCTCTTTTGGTTTGTTTTTTATTGTTTTTCTATAATGATTTCTTATAGCAGCCTTTAAAGACTCACGGGCAGCCTCCTCTATGCCCTCAAAACCTTTTTCAACTGAACCATAACCTATTCCCGCAATAACAGGATTCTGAATAGATGCCCACAGATTGTAGCTTTGAACCTGAGAATCTGTTCGGGTATATTCTACCCAGCAGTTCAGGTTATTGTTTGAAATCCACGGAGATGCATAAGTTATACCATCGCGAATCACATCTGAAGGAACTATTTCTGTAATTTCCAGATACTCTTCTACCCCTCTCGCCTTATCATAAGGTACATAAACGAAATTCCAGCCATAGACCATTCCGTTTACTATAAAAGGAGCCATTTTCCGCATCTGAGAAATCGGAAAATCAAACTGGCCTTCATCCTTATCACTGGAAAGTTCCAGTCCCGGATATGCATCCAGTTCTGCCCACAACGGCAAACGGATATTACGCACAACAGAAGGAGTCTGCGCAAAAAGGTGGCTTGTACACAGCAGGCATAAAACAAATACAGCGAGAAATCCTTTATTTACCTTTTGTACGTTTCTTTCCATATTTTTACAGGATGAATTCCCATTCTGATTACAAAATAAAGCCAGGCAGCAAAGAATCCGAACAGATGAGTCATATGAGCAACATTCGATCCATTACCAAAAAACTGGCTTCCCAATTCAATCAGTGCATAAATGAATACAAGAACTGGAGCTGGAACAGGAATCAGCCCCCAGATAAAAATCACAGAACGTGGGAAGAACACCGCATAGGCAAAGAGTACAGCATAAACCGCGCCACTTGCTCCAAGCAGAAATACCATAGTCTGCCCTGTAAATCTGTACACAAGGAATGAAAAAAAGCCGCTCAAAGCGCCACAAATCAGATAGAAAAGCAAAAATTCCCGGCTGCCGACCGCTTTTTCAAACCCCAGTCCAAATACAAGCAGAGCAAGCATATTAAAGAACACATGCTGAATATTCTGATGCACAAACATGTAAGTAAAAAACTGCCAGTACATATGATACTGCTCTACCAGTATTGGATTCATAGCACCATAGTAATGAACATATTCAGCGATGTTTGGATACACAAAACGTATACCAAAAACACAAAAATTTATGAGAATGAGTAAAAGAGCATACCGTCTGTATGTATACGGAAATGGTCTTCGTAGAAAAAACTTATTTTTTGGCATTTGCAGATTTAAGCGAAGACTTTAACTTTGGATCAAAGTAAGTTACGCGGTTCCTTCCGTTATTTTTTGACATATAGAGCCCCTGGTCAGCCTGATTTACAAACTCATTTGGCGAACTCACCAGATTTGTCTGAGCATCAAAAACAGAAACTCCACCAGAAATTGTTACATGAAGATGCTGATCATTATAAACAAAATCATGTTCATTAATTGTCGAACGGATTCTTTCTGCTACTGCCATAGCCTCATCTTTACCGGCATCAATCAAAAGGGCAGTAAACTCTTCTCCACCATAACGACTTGCAACATCAGATTCACGAAGA
>JAEEGH010019385.1_pt1 | contig 14270 bp, 4 predicted proteins | sample 9134181 | NCBI WGS metagenome assembly JAEEGH01 (sample SAMN16246544, study PRJNA631951) | gut metagenome | biome: gut microbiome; feature: rumen; material: DP-attached | host: Bos | place: Iran: Karaj | collected 2018-10 | reverse complement strand
GGCATCACGAACCTCGTCCTCTGCAAGAGCAACATCAACCTCGTGAAGCGGGGTGCCGAGACCAACTTCGTCTCGCTCGGCACCTCCTCGCTGGCGGCACTCCGCGTCGAGGCGGGGACGCTCGTGGTGACGGGAACCGCCGCCGACACGCTAAGCGCCACCTCCGTGACCGTCGCCGAGGGCGCGACGCTTGTGATTGACGGCGCGGCCGTGTTCACGCCGTCAGTTTCCGGCAGCGGCACCGTCGAGCAAGTCAACGGCGGCATCCTCGAAGCCGCGATTGGCAATGACGGTTCCGCCGACACTCTGGTCTGGGACAACCCCGTGCTGCCCGAAGGCACCGCCCTCGTCAAGGTCGGCTCGAACCGCGCCATCGTGCAGACGGCGTCGGCACTTGGCTCCGATATCACCGTGAGGGGCGGCACCATGGTCTTCTCCGGTCGCACCTGCACGAACGAGTGGTACCGCTTCGTTTTCAATGGGTCGGAATATCAGTCGAACACAAACGTCGTCATCGGCGAACTGCGCGTCTATTCTGACACAAGTAAAGCGGAGAACGTCGCCAAGGACATCGGGAGCGGCGGAAAAATCCTCTCCGCCGGCTCGTCCCCCGCAAACCTCCAACAGGGCGGGTGCGTCGCAAGCTTCGCCACGGCATATCAAAGCGAACTCAATAGCCTCCTCGGGCCCGGCGCGAGTGCCAACCTCTGGGACCTCAGAAACGCCTTCGACGACAGCAACTACAACGCCGTCGTGTCGAAGTCCAAGTACTACATCTACGGCAATGCCTCGCAGGTATGGGTCGCCTTCCGCATGGCGGCGGGGAAGAACCGCGTCCAATGCTACCTTCCCGCTATATCAAGCGGAATCGTCTGGTATTTGCACCCAAGCGCCTGGCTCTTCCAGACCAGCGTCGACGGCGTTAACTGGAAGACTGTCGATACGCGGACCGGCGCGGTATCGAAGAGTGGCTACGGCTCGACACCGTTCGTCATCAAGGGCTTCCTGGCCGATAAAGCGGCGGGCTTCAACCCCTCGGCGAATGTTAAGGTCACCGCCGGCGCAACCCTTGACGCACGCGGCGTCGTGAACGGCCAGACGCTCTCGCACCTCACGGTGGACATGACGACAAGGGGTGGCACCATCCGCGGCGTGAAAATCGCACAGGGCGGCGTCCTCAATCTCGTGAACATCCCGGAGGGGATGTCTCTGCACAACGCGGAGATTCCCATCACGCTGCTTGATGTGGCGGACGGCGCCAATCTCCCGTCGTGGACGGTTCTCGTCGATGGCACCCCCGCCGGGGTAGGCACCCTCAAGTGGGATGGTGAAAAGTTGAGCCTTTGGGACGGCGTCACCTTCTTCATCCTTAACTAAGGAAACGGCAACCACGAAATACACGAAGCACACGAAAAAGGATCCACCATGAAAAAGACTATCCATTTCACGCTTCTCGCGGCCGCACTCGTCGCCACGACGGCCAGTGCCGCCCGTTCCGTTTCGATTACTTCCGTCTCGAATGGAAACGCGACGCTCGCCTTCGATGCGCCTGATGGCGCAGCCTACACGCTCGCATGGGGCTACGGCGCGAGCGACGGTGGTGCGGACACCAACGCCTGGGACGCCTTCGAAACCCTCGACACCGTTTCGGCGAACGCCTCGACGCAGACCGTCGCCCTTCCTGTCGGGTGGGGTTCGTCCGTCAAGCATCTGCGCTTCTTCCTCCTCGACACTCCACTGCCGACAGGCGCAACCCGGTTGGAATACATCAAGTCCACCGGCACGCAATGGATCGACTCCGGCGTCAACGCCGAGACTGGGTTGAAGTTCTGCGGCGATTTGGAATGGGACACGTCGCATACCGGATCGAATGACAGCGCCGACTGGATACTCGTGGGGGCAAGGAAGGACACCAGCACAAACACCCGCATCGTCCCGATATACATCGAACAGACAGTCTGCTTCGGCTACGGGAAGTTCGCCAGGACGATCTGGCCCTATGCCCTCGGCGTGCGTCACGAGATCGTAGCCGACTTCACGGAACCCTCCCCCTCCGCTTTCCTCTACCGGGATGGGAAGCCCCTCATTGACTATCGGGACAGTAAAACTCCGTCGAAGGGAAGCACCATCAATGCCGAGCGCAATCTCTACATCTTCGCCGCCAACTGGGGCGGCTCGGCAAACTACTATGCAAAGGCCAAGCTCTACCGACTGGTAATCCAGCGCAAGAATACATCGACCGGCGCCCTGGAGCCGGTCAGGCACTTCGTCCCCTGCCGGGACGGAAACGGCGTGGCCTGCCTCTACGACATCGTTTCAGGCGGCTACTTCCGCAACTCAGTATCCGGTTCCTTCGAGGAGGGCGCGGAGGTGTCCGCCCCCGTCGCCTCCTCTTCAGACACGCTTTCCTTCGCCATCGGCAACTCCGGCGCGGCCGACACCGTTCTCTGGGACGACGCCGCGCTGCCGAGCGGCATGGCCCTCGTCAAAACCGGAAGCAACCGCGCCATCGTCCAGACGGCGGCGACCATAGACGGCGACATCGATGTTCGGGGCGGCACCGTGGTCTTTTCCGGTCGCACCTGCACCAACGAGTGGTACCGCTTCACCTTTAATGGGATACAATACCAGGATTGGTATCAAGTCGCAATCGGCGACCTCCGCCTCTATCCAGACACCACCAAGGCGGAGAATGTCGCCAAAGACATAGGAACTGGCGACAACAACATCCTTGCCGCCGGCACGAATCCTAGGTATCTCGACCGTAATCAGTGCGTCGCGAGCTTTGAAATAACGAATGCAACAACGAGCACATCCTCCGTTGGACTTTGGAGATTAAGCAATGCCTTCAATGGTAGCGATTACCACGCCGTGCTATCTAGGGACACCTACTACCTTTACAACAACGCCTCGCAGGTCTGGATTGCCTTCCGCATGGCGGCGGGGAAGAACCGCGTCCAGTGCTACCTCCCCCTAAAGAGCAACATGACCTGGTACTGGCACCCCAATTCCTGGCTATTTGAGACAAGTCCCGATGGAATCAACTGGCAGACGCTTGATACGCAAAAAAAAGTTCTGACATCTGGCGGCTACGGTTCCATCCCCTTTGTGATCAAGGGCTTTCTGGCCGATAAAGCGGCGGGCTTCGATTCCTCCGCCAATGTGAAGGTCGCCTCCGGCGCGACCCTCGACGCCACGGGCGTTTCGGGCGGGCAGACGCTCTCGCACCTCACCGTCGATTGGGCCGCCAAAGCGGGCACGATCAAGGGCGTGACCATTGCGCAAAACGGCGTCCTCGACCTCATTAATGTTCCGGCGGGAGCTGACATCCGGGGGGCGACCATCCCCGTGACGCTCGCCGGAGTCGCCAGCGGCGCGAACTTCGCCTCCTGGACGGTGAACACTAATGGCGTGGCAACGGCGGAAGAACTATACTGGAACGGCAGCGCCCTGCAAGTAAAAACATCGGCTATTGGCGACAACGGCGCAGACGACAGCGTTCTGTGGGACGCGCCCGTCCTGCCAGGCGGAATGACTCTCGTCAAGACCGGCAGCAACCGCGCCATCGTCCAGACGGCGTCGGCCATCGACGCCGACATCGACGTGCAGGGTGGCACCATGGTATTCTCCGGCCGCACCTGCACCAACGAATTCTACCGCTTCGTCTTCAATGGGTCGGAATACCAGTCGAACACAAACGTCGTCATCGCCGAATTGCGCGTTTATTCCGACATGAGCAAAACGGAGAACGTCGCCAAGGACATCGGCAAGGACGGCAAGGTCCTCTCCTATGACTCCACCGCATACACCGCTGCCGACACAGCCGCATCACGCCTAACCCCAGGCCAGTGCGTCGCGAGCTTCGAAACGGCATATGACAGTGAGCTCAATACCCTCCTCGGGCCTAATGCAAACGCTGACCTCTGGGACATCAGATACGCCTTCGACAACAATACCTTCAACGCCGTCGTGTCGAAGAAAAAGTTCTACATCTACAACAACTCTGAACAGGTGTGGGTCGCCTTCCGCATGGCCGAGGGCAAAAACCGCGTCCAATGCTACCTTCCCGCAGTGGCAGACGGAATCATCTGGTATTTGCACCCCAGCGCCTGGCTCTTCCAGACCAGCACCGACGGCAAAAACTGGCAGACGGTCGATAGGCAAACCGGCGCCATATCGAAGAGTGGCTACGGCTCGACGCCCTTTGTCATCAAGGGCTTCCTGGCCGACGGCGCGGCGGGCTTCGATTCCTCCGCGAACGTGAAGGTCGCCTCCGGCGCGACGCTTGACGCCACGGGTGTTTCGGGCGGACAGACGCTCTCGCACCTGACCGTCGATTGGACGGCCGGAGCGGGCACGATCAAGGGCGTCACCATCGCGCAGAACGGCGTTCTCGACCTCGTGAACGTCCCCGCCAACGCGCGACTCGGCGGACAGAACATCCCCGTGACGCTCACGGATGTCACGAACGGCGCGAACCTCTCCACCTGGACAGTCCGCGTGAACGGCGCCGCGACGACCGAGCGCCTCCGCTGGAACGGCTCGGCCATGCGCATCATCGGCGCCATGATGCTCACCTTCTGGTAGAAATTTGTTTCACACAGAGCCACAGAGTTGTGATGTTGGCGCAAACGCACGGCAGAAAAACTCACACAGAGGCACAGAGCCACAGAGTTGTGATGTTGGCGCAAACGCACGACAGAAAAACTCACACAGAGGCACAGAAGATAAAGACACGTGCCTCGCTGACGGAGGAATGAGAACATGGAAAAGGAACTTGAGTCAAATCCTGTCAATCCTGTCAAGGAAAACTCCGTGTCTCTGTGGCTCTGTATGATAAAGAAGGCGGCACTGCCCGCTATCGCGGCGTTTGCCGCCATGGCAGCGAGCGCCGACATCACGATGCCGGCGCTCTCTTGGACACCAAGCAACAACAAGGTCTCCATCTCCGGCAACATCGCCACCATCGCCCTCCCCGGCACGTCGAAGCAGAGCGGCTGGCTCACGACCTCCTTCGACATGTCCTCCTTCGTCGGCAAGGCGTTCGACATCACCATCAACGCCAAGGTGGAAGGCGTGGGCGGGCTGACCTACGCCTGGGAGGGCCTGAAGTTCCAGTTCAGCTTCCAGGACGACCTGCGCGGCGTAAGCAACCACATCGACGGCACCATCCCGCAAAAGGAGGGCACCACGGCGGACTGGGAACAGCTGCGCATCCACTTCGACCCGAGCAAGTATCTGGCGACAAGCGGGAAGGTCTCCCTCGGCATCCAGTCGGCCTACGGCACCGCCCGCTTCGACCTCTCGACATTCGCCATCCGGGAGACACCCGCGATTTGCGAGGCAACCAACCAAAACCTCATCGTCTCCTATCCTCCGCGCATGCGGGACATGCCGCAACTCAAGGGCGTCATGTCGCCCACCGGCGACATGAACGAGGGCGACTTCCGCACGCTTGGAGACTGGGGCGCCACCATTATCCGCTTCGAGATGGCGAACTGCCCTTCCTCCGCGTTTACCAACATCACCGCCTACCTCGAATGGGTCCGCGGACGCCTCGACCACCTGGAGAACGTCATTTTGCCAAACGCGGACAAATACGGGCTACTTGTGGTGGTAGATCTGCACAACACTTTGGGCGGCCGCATTGACGGCTACTACGACTTCGCCATTATGGACGACGACGTCTTCTACGAGGCGTGGATTGACCTCTGGCGCGAAATCGCCACACGTTTCAAGGGAGACAAGCGCATCTACGGCTACGACCTCTGCAACGAGCCGAGGCAGAACAACCCCCGCAAGCGCAGCTACTGGCAGATACAGCAGAGCGCCGCCGAGGCCATCCGCGAGATAGACCCCGACGTGACAATCGTCATGGAGGCCGACGCCATGGACGCGCCCGACGCCTTCTTCTACCTCTCGCCGCTCTCGCTGGACAACGTGGTCTATCAGGTCCACATGTACGAGCCTGGCAGCTACACGCACCAGGGGCTTGAGAGCAACCCCTACGGCGCGACCTATCCGGGGACAAACCCCAATGGAACCACTTTCGACAAGGCGTGGCTCCGCGAACAGCTAGCCCCGGTGCGCGCCTTCCAGCAGAAGCACCGTGTCCGCATCCTCGTGGGCGAGTTCTCGGCCATCTGCTGGGCCCCGGGGGCGGAGACATACCTGAAGGACCTCACCGACATCTTCAACGAATACGGCTGGGACTGGTGCTACATGGCCTTCCGCGCCTGGGGCGGGTGGAGCCTGGAGCACCAGGAACGCGAAATCGGCACGCGGTGGGATTTCACAGCGTCCCCCGACAACCCCCGCAAGAGTGCCATCCTAGCCGCCATCGCCGCCGAACCGGCCGTGGCGGACTTCGCCGAGACCTGGCGCAGCATTGAGGTGACAAACCTCTCCGGCTCCTCCGCAACACTCTCATTCGGCAAAACAGATGGAAAAGCCTACACGCTGGCAGTCGGCTGGGGCCATGAAGACGGCGGCTCCGACACCAACGCCTGGGACTACTTCGCCATCCTCGGCACAGTTGGGGCATCGCAGACAACGCGCACCGTCGCCCTGCCGCAGGAGTGGGGTTCCTCCGGCGCAACGTGCCTCCGCTGGTTTCTGCTCGGCGGCGAGCAGTCGCCCGCCGAACGCCTCCAATATGTCGATTCAAATGGCTCGCAGTGGATCAACACGATGGTGCGCGGCGCATCCGGCATCGTCGCGGAGGCCGATGTGGCCTGCCTTGCCGCCGCGAACGCGACGCTGCTCGGCAGCCGCTCTTCCGGCGACGCGTCGCGCATCTTCCCACTCCGCTGGACGGCCACCGGCAAGTGGTCCTACGGCTACGGCAGCGCCAGGACGCTTTCCTCAGCCTCTGTTGGCACGAGTGTCCGCCACCAAGTGCGCGCGACGCTTCGCGCCGGGGAACAGTCGGTAGTCGCCGATGGCGCATCGGCCGGCACCATAGGAACCGACTCCACCGAACGGGACACGGAACTCCCCATGTTCCTCTTCGCCGCCAATTACGATGGGGAAGTGGCCGAAGGCGCGTCGGCGCGGCTCTGGGGCGCAAGGATTGAGGCCAATGGCGAGACGGCCCGCGACTTCGTCCCCTGCCGCGACCCCAATGGCGTCGTATGCCTCTACGACCGTGTGTCAGGCTCCTACTTCCGCCCGCATGGCGGCGCGCTCGCGGCCGGCCCAACCGCCACGGCAGACGCCGTCGAGGTGCGAGCCACGGGGCCGCTCGTCAAGGCATCCGGCGACGGCGACCTCGTCGTCGAACATGGCGCGCCGATTACCTTGTCGAGCAGCGCCAGATACAACCACGTCTATCTCCACGACGCCCTCACGCTTACGGATGGGACGCTCTCCGCCGGCACAATCGAAGTGCTGCCGCCCGCCGGGGGCGTCATCGTCGCCAATGGAGGCGTTCCCTCCTCGTCGTCGCGGATTTCGCTATCAGCCGACGCCGCTTCCGCGACCGGGGTTGCGGACGTGCTGCGCCTCGAAAGCGGGAGGACGACGATACAGTGCGCCACCAACTACAATGCCGACGTCGACGCCCGAATCGTCTTCGCGGGCGGCTCCATGGGAGTCTCCTCCTGGAACGGCATGCCGCTCTGCACGACCGGCGGCTCGCGCTGGGTGCTGGAGGGCGAAAACGGCCACTCGATCCACATCGGCGAACTCGGACAGCAGCGCTTCCACTGGCACACCGGCGACGGCCGCATCGTCACGCGCGGCAACTGCAATGTAGTCATCAGCGACACCCAGGCATCCTCCGCCTACAGGGGCGTCGTATGGTTCGACGACGCCCGCACCGTCTGGGACCACACCGGCAACTTCGTCCTCTCCAATGGCGTCCACGCAATCTGCGGCGCAGACGACTGCCTGCCGCATGGCAACGACACCGGCGCCATCCGCATGACATGGGTGAACCGCGGGCTGCCCGCGCCTATGCTCGACCTCAACGGCCACAGCGTCGCCGTGAACGAAATCAATTCGGGCGGAGGGATCCTCACCAACTCCGCCGCGACCCGCGCCACGGCGCGCCTGGGCGAAAACGACCTGGGCGGGCTGATCACCCTTGGCGCGTCGCAGGACTGCGGCAACATAGACATCGTGAAGACTGGCACCGGGCAGAATGGCCTCGACGTCGGCTCCTCGTCATTTGGCAACGTCAGCGTCGGGGAGGGGCGCTTCCTCGTGCGCGGCAAGGAAGCCGACACCGTGACGCTCGCCGCCCTCTCGGTCGCCGCCGACGCCAAGTTCATCGTCACCAGCACCACGGTGCGCGCGACATCTTATTCACCAGCAGGCGAGGTGCAGCTGCGGGGCACGGGCAAACTCCTCTACGACACCATCATCGTTGAGGATGGGTCGCCATTCACGCTCGAGGCCACGGAGGACTGCTCCCGCGCTCTCCTGCGCGACACGCTCACCATTGCGTCCGGCGGCAAACTTCAAACTCCATTTGTCGAAGTGGATGGCCTAGGCGGTGGCCTGGTCGTGGACGGCGGCACATTCTCTGGTTCCTCGCGCATCCGCCTAGCCGACGCCCTCGCGGCGCCGACGGGCGAAGCGGCCGGGGAGGCCGTCGCGACTGTCCTGACGCTTTGCGATGGCGCGACCACCCTCCAGTGCGCCACGAACGCCAACCCCGATGTCGCCGCGCGCATCCTCTTCGATGGCGGCATATTGAGATGCACATCCTTCTCCGGCAAGCCACTTTGCTCCGAGAACGGCGGCAAGTGGATTCTCGAAGGCTCCGCGACAGCCCCCATCCGCTTCGGCGACCTCGGGCTGCAGCGCATGGACTGGCTGACTGGCGACGGCTCCGTCGAGACGCGCGGCAACTGCGACGTCGTCTTAGACGACGACAACTACAACGCCGCCAACGGCTGGCGCGGCACCGTTTATCTCAACACCTCCAACACAGTCTGGAACAACTCCGGCGACCTCGTCCTCTCCAACGCGATTGATGTCGTCTGCCGCGCTGACGACTGCCTCCCATACGGCCCGCAGACGGGCATCGTAAGGATGAAGTGGGTGAACCGCGCCGGGCCGCCGCCGCCGCGCCTCGACCTCAACGGCCATTCCGTCGCCGTGAACGGCATCAACACGATTGCGGGCGGAATCGTGACGAACTCCGCCGCCCGCGTCGCGACGCTCCGCATCGGCGAGGGCGACACATCCGGACAGACAACCCTCTCCCCGCTCACCGGCGGCAACATCGGCTTCGCGAAGAGCGGCACCGGGACGAACACCATCGACATTGGCTCGTCGGACATCGCAAGTCTCCGCGTCGAAGAGGGGACGCTCGTCGTGACGGGCAATTCGTCAGATGTCCTCGAGGCGTCTTCGGTGTCGGTCGCGCCAGGCGCGCGGCTCGTTGTCAACGGCCTGACGATCAACACTCCCTCCCTCGACGCCTCCGGCCTGATCGAATATGCCGGCGACGGCAACATCACCGTCCCTGAAGTCCGCCCGTCCTGGTTCTCCGCGACGGCCTCCACCGACGCAACCACTGGCGGCTCGTGGCTTTCCAAACCGGCGATTGCCGGTGGCGCCTATGTGATTCAGGGCGGCGCGGCAGTCTTCTCCGCAACCGAGGGGAGAATAGACTTCCCGCGCGTCGAGGCGACAATCCACCAGGACTACGCCTGGCCAGTTGACATGCTCGACGACTTCCTCGCCGACGCCGTCGCGCGCGGCGCCCGCGCCCGCTTCGCAGCAGTATGCGAGGCCGATGGCGAGACGCTCTCCTGGCGCGGCCTTGTAATGGATGGCGGAGCCGCCGCATGGAAGACCCTGCTTGGCGTTCCGGTGGCGACAGACGCCGACTGCCGCGTCGCGGCCGAGTTCGACTTCTCCGGCGAAACGCCACTTGTCTCGTATCTGGTCGCCAGTGGGGGGGCCGTCCTTTCCCGCCTCCACGACGCCCTTGGCGCGACATGGTTCCCGGCGGCGGGTTCAGGGGCAGGGCTTGACGGACGCGTGGAGATTTCGGGGAACGGCGACCTCTATGAGTTGACGGGCACGGCGAAAACGGATAGACTACCACCTCCGCCGCCCCCGCCGTCGCCGGTCACAGTGTTCTTTATCCAATAAAGCCATGCCATTTTTTACTTTTTCCCCCATTCAGCACCGAAATATGGAAACCGTCGGAAGCCGGAAGCCGGAAGCCGCATCGGGATTCGGGATTCGGGATTCGGGAGCCGCCACGCTCCCTGTTCCCCGTTCCCAACCATTGGCCGTTGGCTGCTGGCTGCTTTCACATTTCCACATTTTCACATTTCTCCTCCTCTCGCTCTCCGCTGCCGCCGCGCCGCTGGCCCTTCCCCCGCTTGAGTGGAAGCTCTCCGGAGCGGCGACGCTGCGTGACGGCATCCTCGAAGTCAACGCACCGCCGGAAGCGCCGGGCGGTGGCGCCTCCGCGATCTTCGACCTGCGCCAGATGCGAGGCAAGTCCTTCCGCCTCACCGTGCGCGCCTCAATGGAGGGCGTTCCGCGCCCCAAGAACAACTGGGAGGGGCTGAAGTTCCAATTCTCCATCTACGACCGCCTTATCCGCAAGCGCTCGTATCCCGAAAACATCCGCCAGCGCTTCGGCGACATGCCCGAGAAGACTCTTGAACTGCGCTACGACGCAAGCGCCCACGACGCCGACAAGGCGGACCTTTTCCTCGGCCTCCAGGAAGCCTCCGGACGCGTCCGCTTCGACCTCCGCACCCTCGCCATCGAGGAAACCCCCTCCGCCTTCACGATCACCAACCAGGATTGGGCGGTCAAGTATTCCAATGGCAATCGGTCGCAATCGGCTGCAATCGATTTTTCCCCGCAGCGGCGTCCGCCTCTCCGCGGCGTGATGTCACCGGGTAGCGACATGACCGAGGAGGACTTCCAGACCCTCCACGAATGGGGCGCGACCCTCCTGCGCTTCCAGATGACGCACTGCCCGCCCGCCGCAGTCACCAACGTCGCCGCATGGCGCGTGTGGCTGGAAGGGCGGCTAAACCACCTGGAGCGCGTCATCCTGCCGATGGCGGAAAAATACAGGCTGCTCGTGATCGTTGACATCCACGGCGCACCCGGCGGCCGCGACGGCCATGACTGGCGTCTCTTCGACGACGACACATTCTTCGAGGCGCTGCTCGACGCCTGGCGCGAAATCGCAACGCGCTTCAAGGGAGACAAGCGCATCTACGGCTACGACTTCGTCAACGAGCCGTTCCAGACGCGCCCGCACAAGCGCGACTACTGGCAGGTGCAGGACGCCTGCGCCAGGGTCATCCGCGCCATCGACCCTGACGCCATGCTCATCGTGGAGTCCAACCACATGGACTCCCCCTACACCTTCGCCTACCTCTCGCCCCTCGCCATGGACAACGTGATCTACGAAGTCCACATGTATGACCCCGGCACCTACACGCACCAGGGCGTCGGCCCCACCGACCCGCTCGGGCAACGCTACCCCGGCACCTTGCCAAACGGCGAACTCCTGGACAAGGAGTGGCTGCGGCGCCAGCTCGCCCCGGTGCGCGAGTTCCAGATCCGCCACGGCGCCCGCATCCTGGTGGGCGAGTTCAGCGCCATCGCCTGGGCGCCAGGGGCCGAGGACTACATCCGCGACTGCATTGAGCTCTTCGAAGAATATGGCTGGGACTGGTGCTACCACGCCTTCCGCGAATGGAAGGCATGGAGCGTCGAGCACGAAGGCCCCGACCGCGACCACATGGTCCCGTCCAAGGACAACCCCCGCAAGCGCGCGCTACTTGAAGGGCTGAGAAAATGATTAAGGAATGTTGCCAATGTGGAAATGTTGCCAATAACCAAATCCAGTTCCCAATTGGGATTTTGGAATCGAAAACCGGCAACAATGGAAACTGGCAAAAATTGAAATGGGCGCCCGGCGGGGAGCAGCCCGTCGTTACGATGGATTTCGGCCCCGAGACAGTTGGCGGATACGCCGCCTTCGAGGTCGAAGCCTTTGAGCCAGCCCCGGACGGAGCCCTACCCGTGGTGCGCCTCTCCTATTCCTGCCACCCGGATGGCGTGCGCCCCGAAGGCGACTTCCCGCGGGAGGAACACGCCGAATACCTGCACATCGACAATCCCGTGCTGCCAGCCAATCCGGGCCGCCACGAGCTCTACACCATCCCGCGCACCGGGACGTTCGTCGCCCCGCTGGCGCAGGGGCAGCTGCGCTACCTGCGCGTCGCGCTGGAAACGTCCGGCGCGGCCGTGACGATCTCCAACCTCCGCATCGCCAACCCCGGCGTCCACTCGGACACGCCCCCATGCGGCACCTTCGAGTGCGCGGACAAGGGCATGGAGGCCGTATGGCGGCTGGGCGTCCGCACTTGCCAGATGGCCTCGCTGACCAACCCCGACGCCTGGCGCGTCGTGGAAGGCGCGCTTCTGCCGCGCTGGCTGGAACGCGGCGGCGCGGAGGGCTGGTGCCGCTTCGTCCCGGACTTCGAGGGAACTCTTGAGCTGAAGGTCGAATTCCGCCGCAACCCGCACTTCAACGACCCCGCCTTCTTCGAGGTCTTCACCGGCTTGCTCGACGCTGAGCCGGCGGTGCGCCAGACAATACGCCAGGAGGGGCCGGACGGCGAAATACGCACCGTGGGCGTCCCGCTCAAGCCGGGCCGCTTCGGCTTCCGGCTTGAGAAGGAGCAGTGGCCCGTAATCCACGAAGTGCGGGTGCTTGACGCCAGTGGCAAGGAGCGGTGGCGGGACGACTTTGGGACAGCGGGATTCGGGATTCGGGATTCGGGATTCGCCGAAACCCGAAACCAGAAACCCGGCGTCGCGCCGAACTGGGTTTACCCCGCCGCGCAGCCATATCTGGCGGATGGCGGGAAGCGCGACCGCCTCGTCTGGAGCGGCGACCTCTGGTGGGCGCAGCGCACCATCTACTACGCCTTCGGCCCGAACGACCCGCACATGAAGGGCGCGCTGCGCATCCTGGCCTTCAACCAGACGCCGGAAGGGTTCATCCACGCCGCGCCATACGCCGTGAACGACGCGCCACCGCGCAGCGGCGACTATGGCCACTTCGCGTCGGATGAGTTCTCCGCCTGGTTCGTCCCCGTGCTCTGGGAACACCTCCTCTTCACCGGCGACGAGGCGCTTGCCCGCGAACTCTGGCCCGCCGCCGACCGCGACCTCCGCTACCTCGCCACGCGCCTGGGCGCAGACGGCATACACGCCCCGCGCCTTGAGACTTCCAAGCACGCCTACGCCATGGACTGCGGCGACCTCTCGAAGCGCGTTTACCAGAACCTCATATTCTGGATGGCATGGCGCGACGGCGCGCGCCTCGCCCGCGCACTGGGCATGGACGACCGCGCCGCCGAGCTGGAGAAGCTATCCGCCGACCACGCCGCCGCGATCCGCCGCATCTTCAAAGACCCGGCCACTGGCGACTGGAACACCGTTGTCGGCGAGAAGGGCGGCGACCCGCTCTCATGCGCGATGCTGCTCGCCTCCGGATTTACCGACGACGCAGAGGCGGCGAAAATCGCCCGCGAACGCCCTGACGCCAACTACGGCGTGGGCAAGTTCCGCGCGATGGCGATGCGCGGGATGTTCCATCATGGCCTTACGAAAGACGCCCTCGGCGTAATCGCAAGCGGCAACTGGAACGCACTCGCCGACCCCGCCTGGCCGGGGGCGCACTGCACCACCGAATGTCTCTACCTCTATTCCATAGGCTGGTGGGACGAGTCGCATCCCGACACCTCGATCAGCGACATCTACCAGTCCTTCATCCTGGGCGTCGAGCCGGTCGAGCCGGGCTTCAAGGTCTTCCGCGTCGCCCCGCAGCCGCCGGATGGCCTCGCGTGGGCGCGCGGCAAGGTGCCGACGCCACGCGGAGACATCGAAGTCGCCTGGAAGCGCGAAGGCGACGGCCTCTCGCTTTCGCTGGTCGTTCCTGAAGGCGCGAGCGCCATCCTCGCCGACGGCCGCGTGCTAGAAGGGAAAGCCCTGAACAACGGCATGCACGAAGTAAAGCTATGAATCAACTAGTCATGTACCACCTGATGGACGCCTTTGTGGAGTTTCCGATGCCCGAAGGTTTTCTCGTGCGGAAGTTTCGCAAGGGCGAGGAAGCGGTTTGGATTGAAATCAACAAATGCGGCATCTTTGCTCCTGACGCGGGAATGGAAGGCTGGGAGAGCATGGTCGTGAAGATGAACGGCCTCGTTCCCGAACGCGACATCCTTTTCGCCACGCTGGCGGACGACATTCCCGTCGCCACG